>Ga0315281_10013802_pt1 | contig 10915 bp, 9 predicted proteins | sample YL17G07_0_MG_FD_204540 | JGI IMG/M metagenome (GOLD analysis project Ga0315281, IMG submission 204540) | Sediment microbial communities from Yellowstone Lake, YNP, Wyoming, USA - YL17G07_0 | ecosystem: Environmental > Aquatic > Freshwater > Lake > Sediment | place: USA: Wyoming | collected... | reverse complement strand
CCTCCCCCCCCAGCGCTAGCCAATAGCCAGCCCCAGGATTTCCAGACGAACACGCGCCTCCGCATACAGCCGGATCAACAGGCAATGGAAACGTCTGGGGTAGGAGGGGGAGGGAAAGCGGCGGGAGACCTGGGACCGATAGGGAAATCAGTCGCAGCAGAGCTCCGGGACATCTTCAGGGTTGACCCCGGCCAGCAGATCGGCCTGGTCCTTGACAGCATCGGCCAGCAACTCATCAGGCAGGTCCCAGCCGAGGACCCGTTCAATCGCGTTGATCAGGCAACTTTGGTACTCCATGGTTTGAACTCCTTTGGTAATAGTGAAACGACAAGTGGGCGACGCCTCCCTGGACGGAAAGCGCCGCGGACAACAGCAGGTACAGCCGGGAAGGGAGCGGGCGATTGACAGCAGAAAACGCCCTAAAACTGAATTACAAGGAAAACAAAGGCTTACGAGGGTCGGTATTGGGCCGGTATTGAAACGGCCCGGAAGAAATCCCGTTAGATTTCAACAACTATGGGACGCAGAGCAGCGGAAAGTAACTCCAGCAGACAGACTCAAGCTGTGTTCTACTAATTTCACGGCTTCTTCTTGGCCTTGGCAGCTTTCTTTGCAGGCGCAGCTACTTTGCTCGGCGCAGCTGGCTTACTCGGCGTTGATTGCTTCGAGTTGTCTTCAACTTTCTGCGATTTGGCCTTCGCATCACCATCCAACTCCACAAGCGCTTTGACCGCGGCCGTGAATCCCTTTACGTCCCCGAATCCATAGCAACGCTGGCTTTCCTTTGATCGATCTACCAGGCCTTCTTGCTTCAGTGCAGCGAACAGGAACCCTGGCGAGTTCATCGATTTGCCACGGAACAGCGGGAGCAGATTGAACGATGTGAAAGGCTTGCCGCTGGGAACCTTGTCCAACTCCTCTTGGATATCGGCTAACGCAATCCAGTCGTCGTTGAAATACCCAGGATTGCTGTTGGCAGAGATACGGAACTGAATATCAGACTTACCCAGGCAACCAATTTGATAGGTCAACTTTGACTTGCCTGACAGCGTTGGGCAGGTTCCGGTTTTCAGAACACGGATTGCGGTTGCTGCGTTGCTAGCAGAATCAGGATTGACGACCGTTGCGGACGTGGCGGGTGTTACGGGTTTCACGGGTGCTACAGGCTTTGCAGATTTCACAGACTTCGTGGCTTTCATAGCAGAACTCCTTTGTGTTAGTAATTGGGGTACTTCATATAAGATGGTTGAAAAGCCGCAGTGCACTATCTGATCAGATGACTATCGCTTGATCTTCATGAGCACGAAGGGGTAACGTCGCAGCACGTACAGCAGCGCCAGGCACTCGGCATGAGCCCTCAGCACATGCGCATCGAATTCAATGATTGCTGCACGTTCCTCAAACTCCTCGCGCAGGTCGTCATCGAGCTGATCTACGATTTCAGCAACGAGTGCGTCAATAGGTTTGTCCTTCGGTGTATTCAAAGTGGTCTCCAGAAAACAGTGGTGCAGAAAAGAGAACGCCACCAGGACCAGCAACAAAGGCCGGCCAAGGTGGCGTAGTGAGTGACAGATCGTGTTACTGTTATGATGCTTTGGCTTACAGTGTCTGTGGCGAGGCATCCGCAACGGGTTAAGCCTATGACAGGCATAGATTTTCGAGGGGCCGTTGCGGTGTTGCGGCAAGTTCCGTAGAGCTGCGAAGCAACAGCCGACCACTGGCCCCGGCCGTCCCTCCCACGACTACCCTCACCGACCCCCCCTTTTTTCCGCAACATCCGCAACGCCGCAACATCCCAATGTTTCCAAGGTGTTCTGCGTTGCGAGAACCGTGGCGGTTGCGTTTTCGGGGGCCCTGGCGGATCGCAACTACACCGGCGTCATGGCTGGCGAGGAGAATTCCTTGCACATAGCCAACAGATCTGCTGCGATTCCTTCGGCTTTGGGGATGAAGAGGGTGATACCAAACCCATCGTCATTGGTGATGAAGAGCATTTCGTAGAAAGCGGTTCCATCTGTTCCATAGTGTTCCTCCAAGATTTCAAACGACGGGGTGAAGTCGGGGTTGCCGTACCGGATGTCTTCGAACAGGTCATGCAGGATTGCGCAGCCGGTTTCCTGCTCCAGCTCCTGCACGGTGTCGCCGGGTTCGACCACAACCATGTAGCCGTGCTGATCTGCGTCATACGGCTCGCCGGAACCAATCTGTCCAAACCTCAGTTCAACTAAAGCGCGTATGCCTGAATCAGCAACACGGCTAGCGTCAGTGGGTTCACGAAGGATGAGCATGGTGCTTTGCGTGCCGAGCTTCCATAGACGTCCGGACGTACTTCTTGCGCTTGCATATCGGGACGAACTGATTGGTGATGCCGGGTGTAACGACTGGCGATTTCATGGAGAGCCTCCTTTCTATAGGCGAAAAAAAGCCCACGCACCGCAAGGTGGGCAGGCATGGGTTCTGAAATGGATGAAGCGAAATTGCGTTTCTAGTGACAGAATGCTTCTTAGAAAGGCCGTAGAGTGACAGGCCTTAGATCAATTGCTACCGAGGGGTGAGTATGAACACGAGGAAGCTGCTAAATACTTTCATCAAAATACGCGACGATATGATCGCGCATGGCCCAAGCGGGAGAGCGAAAGTAGCGCGAAGACACATGGTTATTGCACTTAAGATGTATCGCCTTCAAATTGCCTACGAGAAAGCGCGAGCAAAGTACGACCTGCCCGGCGACCTTACGAAGAAGGACCGCGAGAATATTGAAGAGGCTGCGGCTGTGAATGCGCAGATCCGCAAGCACTTAAGTGATCTGAAGAAGAAACGGACATCCTGAACAATCCACCTGCATTCAACCCTCGCACCTATGCCAATCGAATCCATCCCTACGTTCACCGCACCTGCAGCCAAGCTGTGGGATGCCATTCCAACTGACACCCGCAAGAAACTGCTCGCGAATGTTTGGTGCGGAAGTTGCCGCCACGAGGTCACGATCACTAATTTCACAGGTGCTGTGAAGGGTGGCGATTTGCTGCTTGTCGGCAAGTGTTCCAAGTGCCGCGGGGATGTAGCGAGGCTGATAGAGTCGAACTGACCGGTAGATGTTAGCGGTCGCGATACCGCCGCCATGCGAATACCAGGCCCACGGCAAGGACGGCGGCAAGGACAAGCGACAAGATCGCTTTGAGGACTCCGACCCAAACGGACAGGGCGCCCAATTTGATGAGCGCGATGGCTACTACTGATGCTGCTACGAACGGCCAGAACATATTTGCTCCTATTTAGAAAAGTACCGCTTGATCAAGTGGGCAATGGCTGGCTTCAGTTCAATGGCCAGTTTTGCTGCAAGGAAGAGCCAGGCAGGTAGCATTGGGGACTCCTGAGGTTGTTGCGAAGTTGGTGCCTGCGAAGGTGGTGCATCTTTCGGGTCATTCATAGAGTTCTCCTATAGGTTGGCTTTACAGAATTCCCCTCTCGGCAAATGAGACAGACGCAGTACCGGCCACGATGAAGTGGTCCAGGACCTTGATGTCTACCAGCGCGAGGGCTTGCTTCAGATTGACGGTGAGCAGCTGGTCCGCGTGTGACGGTTCAGCTACACCGCTGGGATGGTTGTGCGCAAAGATGACTCCGGCGGCGTTGTGTCGAAGGGCAGTCTTGACTACTTCGCGGGGATATACGCTGGTTTGCGTCAGGGTTCCCCGAAACAGCTCCTCCAGGGCCAGCACACGGTTTTGTGCATCGAGCAACACGACGACAAATACCTCGTACTCGCGGTCATGCAGGATCAGTTGCAAGTATTCCCGCACTGCCCCTGGCGAGCCGAGCGCATCGCCGTGTCTAATGCGGGTTGCGAGGATCTCCCGCGCGGCGGCTAGTACGTCTTGTGCTTCAGCCGACATTGCAAGGCGTATTGCCCTGTTCAATCGGCGGTAGATTTTGGGAACTGTCATTTGGGGCTCCATAAATGAAAACACCCGCGATCTAGGCCGGGAGCCTGGGCGGGTGTTGGGGGGGAACTACTGGGATTTGTTACGGGTCAATCAATGCGGCTGGGGGAAATAATTTCCGAGGAATGTGAATGGGCGAAACGGATACGCCACTTGAGCCAAATGAAGAGTATGCGTTGGATCGTCTCGCCCGTGATACCGTCAAACAAGAAACACTTGCGCCTAACCAATACAGATAATCAGTTGGAGGGATACGTGTGCCAATAGCGAGGAAGGTCGTCGGGAGCGCCGGGACGGTTTCGCTTGATGAGAAGAGTGCTCGCACCCTTGCTCGCGCCCGAATCTCACGGATTATTGCCGATCGTGACGAGTCCCTCCGCAGGACAATTCGGAATCTTCCAAAAAAGCGACATGCTTGGTTACGTGCGATTCAGCGAAGTGTATCGCTAATTCTCGGGGAGTCTCTGCTTCTGGCGGGTGCTACAAACCGTCAAGTACTCTTCGTGTGCCTTGATCCTGTAGACGACCGGCCGGGTTGGCTCGAAATGACGTGTTACCTATGCCGGTTCGATCGTGAACCAGAATCAGTAACTGTGGCGCTTCTATCCGCCCATGCAATTGCGCAGCTTATGGTGCGCCGGAGAGACGTGGACCCAATTGCAATCCTAAAATCCGAGATTCTCAAATGGACTTTGCTCAGACTCATGGATACTGAGCGAGAACCATATGCCATTCTTCCTACCGAAACCGGTTATTTCACAATGGGGATAGATGAAGAACTCGGCATATATGTATTCACCACCTGGCTTGCGAATCGTCAATTGACGGATCGTGAACAGAGGATTCTTGCTATGTTGCGGAAGGAAGAGCGCTTAGGGTTCAGCGAAAAGCTGGCTGACGTGGTCTGATGCCGACGTCTCTTGCCGGGAAGGCGACGTAGCCATTCTCGGTGCGTCCTGTTCAGCCGGCGAAAGGTCTTGGGAATTGTCATTTGAGGACTCCATAAATGAAAACACCCGCTATCTAGGCCGGGAGCCTGGGCGGGTGTGAAATGGGGGAGGCCGGAAACTCTACCGTGATGTACTGCGGGATAACCTGCAACTTGAAAAGCTAAGCAGTCGCTCTTCTCAAACTTGTCGCCTGATTCTCGAACCGCGGTTTTCGCAATCACCTCCCAGCGTGTATGCTAGCGGGTCAAACGGCTTCGATCCCCTGTCCCTAATGACCCAGAATATCAACGAGGAAAAGGACAACTCGCCGAAGGGCCGCATACGGCGACTGTTCAAGTTTCTCTATGAGGTAAATCGCCTGCGCAATCGTCCCGAAAGGACATTGCAGGAGCAGGTGCTCGTCATTCCACTGGCGAAGCTGCCCGAACATCCATCGATCCAGTTGGTCCGACCTGTGCTGACTGAGGGCCAGCCTCCTGCCGAATTCGAGCTCAAGATTGCCCGAGCTCGCATTACGCGCTGCGTTGAACCCCCACAAATCCTCCGCGAATGGCTGATATCGGGGTGGGACGATCCGACCAAAGATGCGTCTTATGTCGACAGCCAAAATGAGATAAACGAGGAAGGCGAATCAATAACAATTCTCTTCGTCGACGATCCAGAGCGAACGATTGCCTGGGAACAATGGATTGCAACCCGGCGGGTGTGGATTGAGCCGGAGTTACGAGCTCGCACTGCCCTCGCCTTTTTCGACAAAATCTATGCACTGCACGCCCTGCTAGAAAAGGACGGGGAGCGACTCGAACTTATGGTCGCGGACGGATTACTAAACTGGCGGGTCCGTTCAACGATGGATCTCACCGAGGTACAAATTAATCACCCCATCCTTTTGAAACGCGTGGAGCTTTCTTTCGATCCATCCAAACCAGAGTTTAGAGTGATCGAAACTGATCGCGAATCCGAGTTGTACAGTTCGGTGCTCATTGATCTCGAAGGTCTCAATGCCGCAGGGATTGATTCCCGCCAACGTGAATTAGCCAACGCCCGATACCATCCAATGGGTTTTGATGATTCTCAGGCATTTATGACTGCCGTCGTGCAAACAATTTCTCCCACACGCGGTGAATTTCTTGAAGAACCCGGTACTGACTTCGAGCCGTACCCTCGCATTTGGAGAGAACCTGTACTTCTGGTACGGAGGCGAGTGCAGGGAGTTACAAATGCGATTTCACGCATCATCGACGACGTCGAAGGAAAGGAGGTGTTTCCGCCAGCCTTTGGCCAGATTGTCGGTGGGGTGCCAGAATGGAAAACCGTCGCCGAGGATGAGTCCTCCCAGAATGTAGGGGGTGGACACGTAAGTCCGTCGGTGCTCTCCGCGGCGCCTCAAGTCGACGACAACGAAATACTGCTCGCGAAGGAAGCTAATGAGCAGCAGATGCAGATTATCCGTAGGTTGGAGACCTCTGGAAGCGTCCTTGTGCAAGGCCCTCCGGGCACTGGCAAGACTCATACAATCGCCAACATCATCGGCCATCTTCTTGCGCAGGGGAAGACAGTCCTCGTGACAAGTCAAACCCCTAAGGCTTTGCGAGTTTTGCGAGACCAAATACCAGAAGAACTTCGTCCACTGTGCGTTTCCGCCACTGGTGGCGATCGGGAGTCACGTCGCCAGCTTGAGGGATCAATCACTGAGATTAACGCGCGTTTAGCGCGAAGTTCCCCAGAAACGGTGCGAACTCAGATCGAGCGGCGCGTACACGAACGACGCAAGATTCTTGAGGAAAATAGACGTCTCACGGCCAGTTTGCGAGAAGCCTTAGAGAGCGAATATCGAGAGATTCGCGTCTCCTCCCAGGCCAAGCCCATTATGCCGGCAGAGGCCGCCCGATTCGTTAAGAAGCACGTCGCCGCAAGTGTATGGCTTCCGGGTCCTATATCAGCGGGAGCCTCCCTGCCCCTTTCCCTGGAGGAGCTGTCCGGCCTTTACGCAAGTAACACTGCCTTCGGTACCGCTGAGGAGCGAGACGCGAGCTACCTCTTGCCAGCACTTGACGGCCTTATGACGGTAGGTCGCTTCCGATCTTTAGTATCCGACATCGAAAGCCTCTCGGCCTCAGACCTCCTGTTCAAATCGCATCTCTGGAATCCGGTGATTTCGGAAAGCAGCGAAACGCTTGCAGAGCTGCTTGCAGATATTGGCGCGGAATTCTCCGAGCATTATCGCAAGCTCGCGTGGCGTCCCTATGCAATTGTCGCGGGCATCCAAGGAGGCAATCAGCGCGCGGTCTGGCAGACACTCGCAGCAAAAATTATGGAAGCGAGTGAATTGTCGGCTCAACATGCGCTGAGTTTGCATCATCGGCCCACGCTCTCCACTGAAATCTCACTGGTAAGGCAATGTGAAACTATTGATGAGATTCTTGTTTATCTCAGCGATGGTGGAAAACTTGGCATCGTTCAACTCATCACTAAGTCGGAATGGAGGCGTCTGATTCACACTTCCGCCGTTGCAGCTGGGCGCCCCAATCGCGAAGATCACTTTAGGGCACTGCGCCTCTTAGCAAACCTTGCACGGCTACGCGATGAGATAAAGGATCTCTGGGACAAGCTCATCGCCAGTAATGGTGGCGTTTCTTTTGAAGATTTAGGCCCCGAGCCTGAACAATCCGCACGATCCGTCGTTCAAGAAATTGATCGCTGTCTTAGCTGGCATCACTCTGTCTGGCTCAAGCTCGTTGACCGTCTTAAGACTTGCGGGCTGGAATTAGAAAAGGCGCTGGGTAATATTCCTCGCCAGCCTAGCCAGACTTCTGATTACGATCTGGCGGAACTGGCCGCTCTCGAGATTCTTCCGCCCGTTATCGAGGCGGAGATTCGAAGAATTCGCCTAAGAGAGTGTGAGGCCGGGCTCGCCCAACAAGTCACCGCACTCATTGACATCGGCGAGGAGCGCGGCTGCGTGGGCCGCATCTTGACCGCCATGGCTGGGAGAGATTCGAGAAGCTACGCAGAGGCCCTCGATTACATTCGGCACATTCACGAAATATTACCTGCTGTTCAGTTGCGGCGACATCTATTAGAAATACTCGGGAAAGCGGCCCCCGCTTGGTCGGCCGCAATTTCCAATCGCATTGCGCCGCATGACGGGGCGTCGTTACCTGGCGAACCGACTCTGACGTGGACGTGGCGTCTTTTGCATGACGAGTTAGAGCGCCGTCACGCGCTCGACGCGCAGACAATACAGCGAGAGATCGAGCAAAACCGCAAGGTGCTCCGCGAGGTCACAGTTTCACTCATAGACCTTCGCGCCTGGCTTCATCAGATCGAACGCGTCCAGGCAAATCACTCCGTGCGACAAGCGCTAGTAGGGTGGCTGGATACAGTGAAGCGAATTCAGTCGACGCAGAAGAAAGATATCCTTTGGCGACTTCAGGCCGAAGCGCGCAATCTAATGAAGCTTTCTGCCAAAGCTGTACCAGTTTGGATAATGCCGCTAGCCGCGGCGTCTGAAAACTTCGACCCTGCCACGACGCGATTTGACGTCGTAATCATTGACGAAGCAAGTCAGGCTGATTTGAATGCCCTCGTGGCCATCTATCAAGCAGATAAAGTAATCATTGTAGGAGACCATGAACAGGTAACACCAGAAGCTGTCGGGAAAGATCAAAGTCTGGTTCACAACTTAATTGACACCTACATTCGCGATATTCCCAACTCGCGGTTATTTGATAATCGCTTTTCTATATATGACATTGGCCGACAATCTTTTGGCGACGCTATCTGCCTATTGGAGCATTTCCGCTGCGTACCTGAGATTATTGCGTTCAGCAATCGCCTCTCCTATGACGGTCGCATACGTCCGTTGCGCGAAGCTAATTCGACACGAATCAAGCCCGCGTGTGTTTCATACGAGGTCAACGGTGTTGCGCAGAACCAAATCAACCATAAAGAAGCGGAAACTATCGTCGATTTGATCCGCGCGATGTGCCAGCACCCAGAATACGTTGGTAAGACTATAGGGGTTATCTCCATGGTTGGTGAAAATCAGGCCAACCTCATCGATCTCAAGTTACGGAATATATTGAATCCAGTTGACTACGAACAGCGACGTATCATTTGCGGGAATTCCGCCCATTTTCAAGGCGATGAACGCCACATTATCTTTTTGTCCATGATTGACAGCGGCAGGGAGCATGGCCTTGGCCCGATCGCACGTAAGGGGGAAGGTGCCTTTGAATCAACTAAGAAGCGATATAACGTTGCCGCGAGCCGCGCTCAAGACCAACTTTGGGTAGTGCACTCGCTGGATCCAAACAACGACTTAAAGCCAGGAGACCTTCGCCGAGACTTGATCCTTCATGCCCAAAATCCGTTGTCTACCATTAACCTCCTTCATCAAGAGGAGCCACGTACCGAATCGGAGTTTGAGCGCCAGGTGCTTCGCATACTGATTAACAAGGGTTACAAGGTGCGAAGCCAATGGTCTGTGGGGTACTACCGCATTGATATGGTTGTTGAAGGTGACGGAAAGCGACTTGCGGTCGAATGCGACGGTGACCGCTGGCATCCAATCGAGAAGTTGGCGGATGACATGGCTCGCCAGGCTATTCTGGAGCGTTTGGGGTGGACGTTTGCCCGCATTCGGGGGAGTGCATTCTTTCGCAACGAAGAGGACGCGATGCGCCCGGTCTTCGAGCGTCTTGATGAACTAGGCATTTCGCCAAACGTGATTGATGACGGTACGAGGGAAGACGATTCACTAGTAAAGGAACTTGAGGTTATTATCGACAGCTTCCAGCAGGGTGATGAACTTGAAGCCGATGGCGCCATTGGCGGTGAAGGCAAAATCACCCCCTCAGATGCTGCTAGAACTGAAATCCTTGAGCCTGCGCACTTCGGCACAGTTGTTGGCGCCGAGCAAGGTACCACCTTCCTCGCCCCCCATTCTTCAGCGGAACCTAAAGATCCTGGAATTGGGCAGCAGCAAATCTCGCAACCAAAGGTCAACAACGCAACAAATAGTTCGCCATTTGCTTCGTATCGTGCCTATGAAAGCACTCACGGTAACGATCCACGGGTCGCCGGTGTGGAGACAGTCGCGGAGGGCCTTTGCCAAATTGTGCAAATCGAAGGGCCTATGCTAGCCAAAAGGGCTTTCGATATCTACTTGCGCGCCTGTGGTGTTAAGCGGTTAGGTCCTGAGATAAGAATCACTTTGGACAAGGCTCTTCAAAGTGCTATACGTCAAGGTCGGGTTGCTTCCGAGTTTGAATTTGGCGAGGCCGATTCGCTATTTTCGATAATTAGACAGAAAGGAAGCCCACCAATTCGGCTGAGAGAAAGAGGAACGCGGATGCTTGAGGAAATTCCTCCTTCTGAATTGCAGACCGCTGCCAGATATTTGGCACAAGCATATCGGCACGAGTCCGGCAGCGAGGAACATTTGCGTGCCGTATTGGACGCATATGACCTCAAGCGCCTTACAACACAGGTTGGCCTTTCATTGCTTGAAATACTGGAAAAGCCATTTCCGTATGTAGATGAATATTTGACCAGAATTCTTCGTGAGTATCCTATCGACACCAAGTCGTTGGTCACTGCCGCTAGGAGCATACGCCCGTTGTACCCGCTTCCAGCCTCGTCTGCTGCCGGCGAGAGAATGCTGGACCCCGATAATCTGTTGAGTGTTCAGTTTGCGAAAATAATTGAGGCCACATTCGGCCAAGAACACGCGAACGGGTGGAATCCTTTGCTAGAGGTAGCAATTCGGATGGCTTTAGATAGGTCGCTTACTTTGACGGAATTACAGGAAACGTTGAGTACGAGACTACGAAGCGGCGAACACAACCAGAACGGCTTCCATCCAATCCTAGGAACGACCACTTCAATGCAAGGCATGAATGCGGATGGCTCTCTACAAAATATCTTAATTCTTGCTCGTCGCCTACAAGTACCTCTTCGCGTTCGTCTTTTCTGGAGGGAGGGTCAATTCGCCAATCAGATAGGCTCGCTTGAATG
>Ga0315281_10013801_pt1 | contig 10915 bp, 8 predicted proteins | sample YL17G07_0_MG_FD_204540 | JGI IMG/M metagenome (GOLD analysis project Ga0315281, IMG submission 204540) | Sediment microbial communities from Yellowstone Lake, YNP, Wyoming, USA - YL17G07_0 | ecosystem: Environmental > Aquatic > Freshwater > Lake > Sediment | place: USA: Wyoming | collected... | reverse complement strand
GGGTCGGTTGTGCTGGCTCGCGTCCCGAGCCAGCAGCACAGGGAACTCATCTTCCGTGCGTTCTCATACAACACGGGGAGGTTGGAGACTCTCTTTTTGCTCTTCATCGAGGATTTCTACAAAGCACGAATGGCGAGAGCGTTTCTGGCTCCACTAGAGAGCGCTATCCGCCCCTCTTCATGACAAAGGCCATTCTCTCGACTATCTCGGGTCTGCTATCCCTCACCAGGGGCCTGAACCTCCTGGCGACCTCAATGTCGTTGAGGTCGATCTCGTGCTCGACGATGTCCTCATCCAGATCTTTCCCACGGGCAAGCAGCTCTCCCCTCGGATTCCAGAGCGTGCTGCCACCACCGAAAATCAGAGAGCCGTGCACGCCAACCATGTTGGAATACACAAGGAAGGCGCCGTTCTCGACTGCTCGAGCGGGCATGACCTTCTCGAAATTCGGCTTGGAGGTCGTAGGAGCAGCTGATATGTTCACAAGGATCTGCGCGCCGAGCAACGCCTCCAGCTTCGCGAGCTCAGGGAAGAACATGTCATAGCAGATCATCAGCCCGTACCTCGCATAAAGGCCCTGGGCGACCACCGCCTCCTTTCCCTCGGCGAAGAATACCTTCTCCTCGAACGGTCCGAATGTGGGCAGGTAGATCTTGTTGTACAAGTGCACACCTCCGTCCCCAGATGCCAGCACGCATGAGTTGTAGACCAAGCCTGGAACCGTTTCGTCTCTGACCGGCGCTCCGAAGATTATGTCCTTCCTGGTCTCCTTCGCGAGCCTCGAAACCCTCTTCATGCTCGGCCCAGTAAGCGGCTCAGCCTGCCTCAGAAGGTCGTCTCTAGGCATGTAGCCAGTGAGGCTAAGCTCAGGGAACACCACAACCTTGCCCCTCGTTTTCTTGACTATCTGGCTCATCCTCTTGAGATTCGCTTCCTTGTCATGTAGTTGACATGTGATCTGGGCGAGTGTGACCGTGAATCTCGACATGATAATCAAGAAACAGTGTACCCTTAGATTAGCATTTGGCACGAACATGTTCGCCAGAGAGCACCATAACGGATATATCCGCTACAAACCATCCCAACGGCGATGATACTCCCGAAGCTCAAAGAGGGCACTGAAAAGGCGATTGAAAAATTCCTGGCGGAGAAGCTAAGGAAGGTAGGCGCAAAAGGGTACGTGCTCGGCGTGAGCGGAGGGATAGACTCTGCGGTGGTGCTGGCGCTTTGCGTTCGTGCGGTCGGCAAAGACAGGGTCCTCGCGCTCCTATTGCCTGAAGAGAACTCACCTGAAAAGGACCTCGAAGATTCGAAGGAAATGTGCCGGCGGGAGGGCGTGAAGTACAAGGTTGTGGACATCACCGGACCGATCAACGCCTTCAAAAGGGCTGTCGGTGGGAAGATTGACAGGAAGTCTCTGGCGAACATCAAGGCCAGGTGCAGGATGATCGTTCTGTACCATTTCGCAAATACAGACCGGAGATTGGTCACAGGGACCAGCAACAAGAGCGAGATGCTCATGGGGTACTTCACGAAATTCGGGGACGGAGGCGCGGATCTTGAGCCGATAGGAGATCTCTACAAGACAGAGGTGCGTGAGCTCGCGGGGAAGTTGGGCATACCAAAGAGGATCATCAAGAAAGCGCCTTCGGCTGGCCTTTGGAAGGGCCAGACCGACGAGGGCGAGATGGGAATAACCTACGACCGATTGGATGCCATCCTGATGGGAATCGAGTTAGGACTAAGCGAGGCCGACATCGCGGAACGGACAGAAACTTCGGTGAAGAAGGTCAAAAGAATTGAAGAGACTGTCAGACTCACGTCGCACAAGAGGAAGCTCCCGCCGGCTGCCAAGATTGGCCTTCGGACACCTGGCCTGGATTGGAGAGAGGGGGACGAAGATATCTGAACCCACCCATCCCCGGTCAGACGCCAGGTCGGTGCTCAGCGTATAATAGAGTGTTGCAGGCACTAATTGTGTTTCCGGGATAGCGGAATGGCAATGGTCAACGACCCTCCAACATTATCACAGGTATCTCTTCGAGATCATCATCTTTGCGGCCATCTGAGGGTCTACGACCTGCGAGATCCTGAGGTCTGCTGCAACGCTCGCGATCATGTAGGCCTCCTCGAAATCGATCCCACGCCTATTAGAAATGAACCTGACAAGATCGCCGGTCGCAAGCCTCGCGGCTTCATCTAGCGTCTTGGCAGCAGCGAAGGATATCCAATGAGTCGGAGTTTCGATCATCGGTCTCTTGAGATCCAGATCATCGCATCTCGAGAAGCGCGTGGTCACCTCCGCGGATACTTCGACTCCTGTTCCACAGACCTCACCATCTCCCATGGCGGCATGGACGTCCCCCAGCGCAACATCGCCACCGTCGATGAATGTTGGCAGATATACCTTAGAGAGCTGACAGGCCTCAACCGTATCGAGATTGCCGCCGAAGTCGCCTACATGGAAGGTGGGGAACTCGCCCTCTTGAGGAGAGACTCCGATCACGCCGACGTGCGGGTTGAGATCGATCTCGAGATCCTTTCCCAGAACTGCCTTGCCTTTCCTGATGGGGACAAGCTTGGTTCTGGACCGCCTGACTTCGGATGCGAGGACGCCCAGCCCTGGTGAACACATGATACAGCCTCTGCTCCCGCACTTGATCTTCTCGATGGACACGCAAAGAACATCGCCAGCGACCAGGCCCTCAACAGCTATCGGTCCAGTGGCGGGGTTGACATCGGCCATGTCCATGTCCTCGAAGGTCATTCGCGAGCTGGCGATCTGGTCGGAGAAGGCGTCCATCGTCTCAACAACGACGCGTTCTCCGTCGGCAACAGTGTACGCAGGACGGTTCTTCCTCGAGTATGAATGAATGGTTTTCTTAGAGTTCAATCTCCTCATAGGGCTCACCATCTGGGTTGGTGAAGATGCAGGTCAGCCAATATACCTTCTGAGCGGGTCTTTCGTCCCAAACGTTTATGTAACTCGTTCCGTCTGCTTGGGTTCGCGCTCCCGTAGTGTAGTCCGGCCAATCATTCGAGCCTCTCGCGGCCGCTTCTCGCGGCAGGCCGGTGAAAGCTCGATACCCGGGTTCAAATCCCGGCGGGAGCACCTTTTTTACCCGTAAGATAGATATACTCCAGACTTTCATGTAGCCAGCCGATGAGGAAGCTGAGCGGGAGGCCAAACCAGGGCAAGACGCAGACGATCCGGGCCCGGACCGTCGATGTCTACCTGCCCACAGAGGAGCTCGTGGAGGAATGGAAGAAGGCGGCAGAGAATGCCAGCATGTCCCTCTCGAGATATGTCGTCGAGGTCATCGAACGGCATCGTCAGGGAACCCCGGAGGGGCTGGTCCCCAACTGGCAGCTTGAGGAGAGAGCAGCACAGCTGGAGAAGGAATTCAGAATTCTTTGCGAGAAATATGTGATTCTTGACAAGGCATTCAGGAAGCAGGGCGAGGACCTGAAGCATGTCTCCGAAGCACTTCAGAAGGCGTCTAGATCGAAGCTCGACACGGGATTGGCTCGCCGGATAATCCGCGTGCTTCTCGCAGCCCCTGAAGATGGCTGGGACGTGACCGAGATAGCTGAGAGAGCAGGCGTGAGGCTCGATGACAACGATGCTTTGGCCAAATCCCGTGAGATTGGCATTTTCCTGAAAGAGGCCGGACTCATCGAGACCGATATGCTGTCATGGAGGTGGAAGCTTGGAAGGCCGCCAAAGAGGCGACACACTGGCGCTGCCGGGCGAAGAGCAGCGCTCAGACGCATCCATCGCAAGCATGCTTGACGAGTTCAAGGAGGACTGCCAGCTGCGCGGGATGAGCCACGGCTCCATCCTCAGCTACCTCTCGGCGATACGGATATTCACGAGGTTCCTGTCGGGCAAGAACAAGGACTTCGATCAGGTGGACAAGACTGTGCTGAAAGCATACATCGATTACCTGCTCAACGAGAGAAAGGTCTCTTACCCGACGCTCGAGGCCCATTTCTCAGCCATATCTGCGTTCTACGATTGGCTCGTGTTCGAGGATCTCGTGCCCGCAAGCCTTGTTCTGGCGGTTAGAAAACGCTACCTGAGGAGGTACAAGAACGGCCAAGGATTGGAGAGAAGGGGCCGCAAGCTCATCACGGTAGAACAGATGGCCCGCCTGGTCAACTCGATCTTGAACTCCCGCGACAGGGCAATCGTCACCATTTTGGCGAAGACAGGCGTGAGAAGAGGCGAGCTGGTCAAGATGGATGCCCAAGACGTCGACCTCGATACCATGGCGATCAGGCTGAAGCCGGCTGCAAAGCGCACCAATAAACTCGTCTTCTTTGATGACGAGACCAAGCAGGTACTGGTAGAGTGGCTGCGGATGCGGAAGGCCTACGCGAGAGCGGATTGTCAGGCGTTGTTTGTGACCGAGGGCGGGGGACGCATCAACAAGAACCATGTCTATGACATTGTGACGAGGCATGCTGCACACCTTGGCCTACATGACCCGAACTCAGAAAACCCGGAGGACCGCTTCACGCCCCACTGCTGCAGGCACTGGTTCACCACTCACCTGCGAAGAAACGGGATGCCTCGGGAGCACATTCAGGAGCTGAGAGGCGACGCGCGGACGGACGCGATGGACATCTACTACCACATTGATTCGGAAGATCTCAGGAAATCGTATCTGGCCCACATTCCGCGGCTGGGATTGAACTGAACTCCACGGAGGCTAGGAGAATGGCGACAACGCACTCGACCGGACGCCCGATACGGGTGTCTACAAGACATCTGAGGATTGGTGATTTCGTCCGCATGATTTCGTAGGATTGCCAGCGCATGTCCTCGCGAGTATTGGACCGGTTCGAGGAACGAGACCAGCTGGCTTGTCCGTCTGAGGGACAAGCCGAAGTGGTAGGAGTAGACTGCCAGGGCCTTTGCGAGGGAGCTCTTCCTCCTGCGTTCGAAAACATGCCCACGTTCAAGTACTTCGAACAGTGTTTCCAGAATAGCCCATCCCTTCTGGTTTGCATCCACATCCCAGATGGGGTGGGCACCTCAAAACGTCAGCAGTAGCTCTACATCTCGCGCTCCACTAAGTTGACAGTCACGCACAGACCAAGACAAAGCTTAAAGTGAGTCCTGTGGATTCGCCCAGCATGGAAGGTCCTAAGGAGAAGCTCAGTGCCGCCGAGCTGACGAGGAAGTACATCGACAGGCATCCGAGCATCCGAGACTGCATCAGCAAGGACCTGATCAACTACTCTTCCCTCTCGCGCATGATCATGAAGGAGCTTGGCGTGAAGAACGAGCAAGCGGTCCTTGCAGCGAGCCGGAGATACGCGATGAAGCTCTCGAAGACCGACTTCGAGGGCGCGATCCTAAGGGTCTTCGAGGCCAGCAGGCTTGAGCTCAAGACCAAGATATGCATAGTGATCGCGAAGAACGAGTGGAGCGTGCTGAGGAACCTCGAGGACGTCGTGAAGAAGATACTGGCCGAGAAGAGTACGATGCAGGTCCTTCAGTGCACGAACGGAATCACAGTCATCTCAGAGGACAAGCATCTCCCGACGATCATACGGGCGATAGGTCAGGAGCACATCATAAGCGTCAAGGAGAACCTCGGTGAGATCACGGTGAAGAGCCCTCCGAGCATCGAGGATACGCCTGGAGCGTTCGCCTACGTCATGACAATGCTGTCGGAACAAGGCATCAACCTGCTCGAGGCCGTCAGCTGCTACACAGATACCATCTTCATCGTGAGCAGGGAGGACATGATGCGTGCGTTCGACATCCTATCCTCCACCATCGAGGACAAGATAGTCCCCGAGAATTCCCACTGACTAACCCAGGAGCGCGTCGACCGCAGAGATGTCTTTCTGCATCTCGGACAACGATTTCTTCGTGGCTTGGAGGGCGGACTCTGCTTGGCCGATCTGCTTCATCACCGCCGATTTCGACGTGCCTCCATCAATGCTCCTACGTTCGATTGCCTTGTCTATGCTGAGGTAGTCGATTTCGGGAACCTCCTCGCCCTTCAGCTTCTTCGAGATGAGCTCGTTTGCGAGTGCCAGGAATCTCTGGTCGTCCCCATTTGCCTTCATCGCGAGTCCTTTCACGATCTCGTGGGCGTCCCTAAAAGGGACGCCCCGGGTTGTGAGGAGATCGGCGAGATCGGTCGCGGTCATCAACCCGACCTCAGCCGACTTCCTCATCCTCACCTTGTCGAATTCAACTTCTGCCAGGAAGGTCTTGAGGGCATGGAGTGATGCTCCTGCGGTGTCGATCACATCGAAGAGAGACTCCTTGTCTTCCTGCAGGTCGCGGTTGTACGCGAGGGGAAGAGATTTCAACAAGGTAAGGATCGCGACGAGGTCCCCGACAGCCCTGCCGGACTTGCCTCTGACCAGTTCCGGGATGTCGGGATTGAGTTTCTGAGGCATCATGCTGGAGCCGCTGGCCAGCTGCTTCGGGAGCTTGATGTAGCCGAACTCCTTCGATGACCAGAGCACGAGCTCCTCGCTCAGGGATGACAGATGGATCTGAAGCAGCGATAGCGTGAACGCGGCCTCGGCAACGAAATCCCGGTCTGAAACAGCATCCATGGAGTTCTCAGTGATACCGTCCATTCCGAGCTCATCAGCGACGAGGTTCCTGTCGATCTTGAACGATATGCCTGCGAGGGCGCCTGAACCCAGCGGCGAGAAGTTGGTCCGATGATAGCAGTCGACGATCCTCGCAATATCTCTCTGCAGTCTCCAGAAATGGGCGAGGAGATGATGCGATAGGAGGATCGGCTGCGCGTGCTGCAAATGGGTAAGCCCAGGCAGGATCACCGTCGTGGATTCCTTGGCCTTCTTGAGCAAGACTTCCTGGAGACCGACTGCTTCCGTCGCAGCCTCTGACAGCGTCTCCCTGACACATAGCCTTACGTCGAGAGCGACCTGGTCATTCCTGCTCCGCCCAGTGTGGAGCTTGGCTCCAGCGTCGCCTATCTTGCTCCTGAGCAAGCTCTCGATGTTCATGTGTATGTCTTCGAGCTTTGGGTCGAACGCCACCTTTCCTCTCTTGATATCTTCCGCTATCGCTTTGAGCCCACCGATCATCAGCTTCTGCTCACTGGTGGTGATGACGCCCGTGGTCGCGAGCCCGTGCACGTGCGCTATGCTGCCCGCGATGTCGTACTTCCATAACCTCGAGTCGAAATGGATCGAGGCGGTGAAGTTCAGGAAAGCGTCATTTGCAGGTTGTACTGGATTCCTTTTTGACCGCGCTTTCACTTCCCCCACCGTTCCCGTTTCCCCCGGACGCCTTGACCATGGCCCCGACCTTCAAGGGCAGCCCCCACACGTAGATGAAGCCCTTTGCGGCCGAATGGTCGAACGAATCGCCTTTGTCGTACGTCGATAGCTGAGTGTTATAAAGCGAGTACGGAGACTCTCTTCCCACGACCACCGCGCTCCCCTTGAACAGCTTCAGCTTGACAGTGCCTGTGACGAGCTCCTGGGTCTTCTCGATGAACGCGTCGAGCGCCTCCTTCAGCGGAGAGAACCAGAGGCCGTTGTACACGAGGTCGGAGTAGTGCTGCTCCAGGACCTTCTTGTAGTGCAGCAGGTCCTTTGCCATTACCATGCTCTCGAGGTCCTGGTGCGCCTTGATCAGTACCAGCGCGGCAGGGGCCTCGTAGACCTCTCTCGACTTGATCCCGACGAGCCGGTTCTCGATGTGGTCTATCCTCCCGACTCCGTGGTTGCCTGCGAACTCGTTGAGCTTGTAGATGATGTTCAGGAAGTCCATGTCCTCGCCGTTCACGCTTACTGGCTTCCCCTGGACGAACCCGATCTCGACATACTCCGCCTTATCGGGGGAGTTCGCGTGACCTTTGGTCCACTCGTAGATGTCTTCTGGAGGCTCGACCCAGGCGTCTTCCAGAATTCCGCACTCGATCGCCCTGCCCCAGATGCTCTCGTCGATGCTGTACGGCTTGTCGACGGTCACCGGGATGGGTATGCCGTGCTGTTTGGCGTATTCGATCTCCTCCTCGCGGGACATCCCCCAGTCTCTCGTGGGAGCAAGGATCTTGATATCGGGTGCGAGCGCCATGATCGAGACTTCGAATCTGACCTGATCGTTCCCCTTGCCCGTGCAACCATGCGCGATCGAAGTGGCGCCGAGCCTCTTGGCCATTTCCACTAGCTTCGCGACCATCAGTGGTCTCGCGATGGCGGTGCTCAACGGGTAGTTGCCTTCGTACAGCGCGTTCGCCTTGAGCGCGGGAAGGACGTAGTCCTCCACGAACTCCTTCTTGACGTCGATGATCCATGACTTGGCAGCACCTATGGCCTTGGCCCTCCTCATCGCGTCCTTGAGGTCATCCGATTGACCGACGTCGATGGTGACGGTGACGACGTCACAACCATACTTCTCTTTCAGCCAGTGGATTGCCACTGATGTGTCCAAGCCGCCTGAGTATGCCAGAAGGATCTTCTCCTTCTCGTTCGGTTGAGCAATGCCTTCCATGTCTGCCGCCTCAGCCCGAATCAGATGGATCGGCGTATATGGGCGTAGTGACAATCGACGTACAACTCAATGTGGGGTTGTCCGGTTTCGGACAATCGGTGATTTGGCTCTTCAAGGAAGGTGAGCTCGCGCGCCCTTCAGGACAGGACAGACAAAAGGCACCGTGGTTCATCTTGGTGCGGGGTATTCGAGTGCCGGACGAGATGACCGCCGAATCGAGGATCAGACAGGAGCTTGAGAGACGCAAGGACGCGTTCACCTACTTGGCGCTGGCCCAACGTGGGCAAGTCCACATTCTTCTCAGCGCTCACGCTGGCCACAGCGCAGATCGCATCCTATCCGTTCACGACGATCCAACCCAACTGAGGGGTCGGCTACGTCCGCGGCAAGTGCCCGCATGTCGAGTTCGGCAAGCAGTGCAACGGGCTCGTCACAAACGACACGCTGAGCGGGATCAACAAGTACCAGGACTTCCTGCTCTCTGCCGCGCTCATACTCATCCTGTTCGACGGGGGCCTGTCGCTCGACGTGCGCACGGTCATCCAATCCATGAAGATCTCGACTTTCATCATCGTCATGACCCTTCTCTCGGAAATCACGATCGTAGCCCTGGCCCTCCATTTCTTCATGCACATGGACCTCCTGCTCGCGTTGGTTGTCGGGGCGATCGTCGGAGGGACGGGCGAGGCCGTGGTCATCCCGATCGCGAATCGGCTTCGAGTGAAGCCCCAGACGAAGTCAATGCTCGTCATGGAGAGCGTCATCACCGATGTCCGCGTGATAGTCATCGCGTTGACGCTGATGCAGGTCATAGTGCTCGGCGATTTCAGCCTGGTATCCCTGGCAGGGGAGCTGGCGATGATGTTCCTGTTCGGAGCCGCGTTTGGGTTCGCGGCAGGGGTCGCTTGGCTCTTCGTCCTGCAGAGGTTGCAGAACCAGCCCCTGTCCTACATGATAACGATGGGCGCCCTGCTCTTGGTCGCGGGGTTCGTCGAGCTGTCCCCAATGCAGAGCTCTGCGGCCGTGGCAGCACTTGCGTTCGGGTTGGCCATAGGAAACAGGAAGTTCATCAAGAGGCGGCTGACCTCATTGTCGTTGAAGCTATCATCGGACGAACACATCCACCAGTTCTACTCCGAGATATCGTTCTTCGTCAGGACTTTCTTCTACGTTTACTTGGGCCTCATGTTCAGGTTCTCGACCTTCACCGCACTGCATCTCATCATCGGCGTCTCGATAATAGGGATAATCGTGGTCGTGAGGAGGACAACCTCAATGATCGCATGGAAAGTGGGCGATATGGACAGGAGCGATGCAAATGCGCTCTTCAGCCTCATGCCCCGGGGCCTGGCCGCAGCGGTCCTCGCGACCCTGCCCGCGGTCCTCCTGACCACTACTTCGGTTTGGAAACCGGAGTACGATCCGCTCATCCTGAATGTGGCATTGATTGTCATTCTGGGCACGACGATCTTGACCACGGTGCTGAGCTACATGGTCGAGCGGAATATCAACCAGCAGAACAGGAAACGGCTGAGAAGGAAGTTGACAGAATCGGAATCAGCCTAGTCTAGCGATCACTTCTCTGCCGAACTCCGTCGTCCCGATGCTCCTGCTCCCGACGAGCCTTGCGAGGTCATGAGTGAGCAGCCCTTCCCCAAGCGTCCTCTCGATCCCCCTGATGACCAACCGGCTCGCAGAATCGAATCCGAGGTGCTCAAGCATCATCGATCCCGAAAGGATCAGCGAGCAGGGGTTGGCCAGGTCCTTTCCGGCGTACTTCGGTGCGGTCCCGTGGACCGCCTCGAAGGTCGCGACGCTGTCCCCGATGTTCGCGCCGGGAGCGAGCCCGAGTCCGCCCACCTGAGCAGCACAGGCGTCAGCGAGGTAGTCACCGTTGAGGTTCGGTGCTGCAAGCACAGAGTACTCGTCCGGTCGCGTCAGGATCTGCTGAAACATGTTGTCTGCGATGCGATCGTTGATCACGATCCTGGCACCTGGATCCTGTCCCTTGAGATCCGTTTCCCTAGCGACCGCATCAGGGAACTCGCGCTTCGCTAGCTCATAACCCCAATCTCTGAAAGCGCCCTCGGTGAACTTCATGATGTTGCCCTTGTGAACCAGCGTCACGGTCTTGAGGCCCTTCTTGATCGCATGCTTGATCGCTGCCCGCACGAGGCGCTTGGACGCGTACTCCGACATGGGCTTCAACCCGATCCCACTATCCTCGGGAAGCTCCACCCCCATGCTCGACCTGAGGAAATCGATCACATCCTTCGCCTCCTTGGAACCTCGCCTCCACTCGATGCCTTTGTAGACGTCCTCGGTGTTCTCTCTGAATATCACGACATTCAACTTCCCAGGCTCCTTGACCGGGCTGGGGACACCTTCGAAGTACCTCACTGGACGGACCGA
>Ga0315281_10013800_pt1 | contig 10916 bp, 10 predicted proteins | sample YL17G07_0_MG_FD_204540 | JGI IMG/M metagenome (GOLD analysis project Ga0315281, IMG submission 204540) | Sediment microbial communities from Yellowstone Lake, YNP, Wyoming, USA - YL17G07_0 | ecosystem: Environmental > Aquatic > Freshwater > Lake > Sediment | place: USA: Wyoming | collected... | reverse complement strand
GCTGGATGATCCCCCTTCTCCAAGGCCGGCTGCACGTTCCGCTGTCCATCGACTCGCCCGACCCGGAAGCCATGGCCGCCGGCCTCCGGCTCCATCAGGGCCAAGCCTTGCTCAACTCGTTGTCCGGGGAGACCAAACGATGGCAAGCCCTTCTGCCCCTCATCAGGGAATACAAGCCCAAGGTCATTGTCCTGTGCCTGGATGATGACGGCATGCGAAAAGACGCCCGAGGAATTTTCAGCGTGGCCGCGCGGCTGGTTGATAGGCTCGTCCGGGAAGGGGTCGCTCGGGAGGACATCCTGCTTGACCCTCTGGTCCATCCCGTCGGCGTTGATACGGAGGCCCCCGGTCTTTTCCTTGGCGCCCTGCGGCTGATCAAAAAAGAGATGCCGTCCATCAAGACCGTCGCCGGCCTGAGCAACGTTTCTTTCGGCCTGCCCGAGCGCAAGCTTATCAACAGGACTTTCCTGACGTTGGCCATGGCCGAGGGACTGGACGCCGCCATCCTCGACCCTCTGGATAAGAACCTGATGGAAACGCTGGTGGCCGCGGAGGCTCTCCTGGGAAAGGACCCCTCCCTGAAGGCCTACATCAAGCACACCCGCCGAAAAAACTGACCGGTGTTTGAGGCGAGCATCGCGCGGAAGGCAGCGGTGTTTTCCTGCGCCGGTTGGCCGCGATAAAAAGCACCAGAGCCCTGATATCCAGCCCGAGGCCGCAGGTGGCCCATTTCATAATGTGGGCCATGAAACCCACGGGCAGGACGCCGGCGCCCTGCAGGATCCAAACCGTGCCCATGAAAGCCGGGATGATACCGATGATATTAAGAACCCATCACATCATCAACCGCCTTGCCGGCTAAGGGCAAATTCTTTGCTCTCCAATAATTCCGGGTTGACCGATTCGACCTGAAACTCAACCCACCCATTTGTTAATCACCTCAAGCATCGATGGCAAAGACAGCATACCGGCTTAAAGGGTTTTTCGGGAAACGCCCCGGTCATTAGTTCCGCGAAAGCTGAGAGGTGTAGATCTTCCTGACTTCTAAGAAAAACGCTTGGTACCTGTCCCCGCGGAAATCCGGGTAGGTCCAGGATAGGGCCTGGAGGCTGTTCTTATGGAAGAGGAATTCCAGGTGGGCAAAGATCCCCTTCTGGAGCGGGATCCGGTGGCTGAAATCCTTGGCCGTGGCCATGACCAGGGCCGCGGACGTCAGGTAGCCGGGGTCGAGGTTGACGAGGCGTTTCTCCTCATGGAAATGGTCCTGGATCTCGCGCTCCAGCGCGTTCGTCCAAAGCTTGATATCGCTCAGCTCGTCGGGCCGGATCAAGCGCTCGAAGCTCAGGAACATCCTGGCCAGCCCGGACCCCATTTGCTTTTCATAATAATCCGTGAGGTCGAAAGCGCAGCGCGGGCTCCGGGCATCCGCCGGTCCGAACTCCTCTTCCAGCCTCCGGACGGCCAGGTCAAAAAAAGGGTCGCGCGAGGCGATGACCCCGCAAACGAGCTTGACCGGCGAAAAAGGCTTTGGCTCTGCCATCGGGATAAAGCTATCACAACGGGCCCGCGGCCGTCATCCGGTCCAGGCAAACGGCCTGACTTTGCCGCACCCCAAGACACTCCCCCCGCCTCCGCCCCCCTTCGATTGACCTTCCCTCCTATATTCTTTATAATTTGCGCATTATGAAGTGGGTTTACATCGAGGATATTGGAGGTTTCTCCGGTCAATCCGTAGAAGTCCGCGGTTGGGTTTATAACAAACGCTCGAGCGGCAAAGTCCGATTCCTCCTCGTTCGCGACGGGACGGGCCTCCTCCAGACGACGGTCTTCAGCGCGGACAAGGACCATCCGCTTTTCCAAAAGTTCGACCAGCTCACCCAGGAATCATCGGTCATCGTCCGCGGCGCGGTCCGCGAGGAAAAGCGCGCCCCCGGCGGCCATGAGATGTCGCTCGAGGACCTGGAGATCATCCAGGTCGCCCAGGATTACCCGATCACGCCCAAGGAGCACTCGACCCCCTTCCTCATGTCGCACCGGCATCTTTGGCTGCGCTCCCAGAAACAGCACGCCATCCTTCAGGTCCGGGTCGAGGTCGTCAAGGCCATCCGCAATTTCTTCGACGGCCGCGGCTTCCGCCTGATGGACACGCCCATCCTGACCCCCAGCGCCTGCGAGGGCACAACCACACTGTTCGAGACCAAGTACTTCGACCAGAAGGCCTACCTCAGCCAGAGCGGCCAGCTTTATAACGAGGCCACGGCCATGGCCTTCGGCAAGGTCTATTGCTTCGGCCCCACCTTCCGGGCTGAAAAATCCAAGACCCGCAAACACCTCATCGAGTTCTGGATGGTCGAGCCCGAGGTGGCCTTCGCCACGCTCGAGGACGTCACCGAGCTCGGCGAGGACCTGGTCCTGTTCATCCTGGAACAGGTCCTGACCAAACGCCGGGCCGACCTGGAGATCCTGGAAAGGGACACGGCCCCCCTGGAACGGATCCGGAAGCCTTTCATCCGGCTCACCTACGAGAAAGCCGTCGAGGTCCTGAAAGCCAGGGGTTCGACCATCAAGCCCGGCGACGACTTTGGGGCTCCGGAGGAAGCCCTTCTCTCGGAAGCCTACGATGTCCCGGTCTGCGTGACGCACTTCCCGGCTGCGATCAAGGCCTTCTATATGCAGCCCGCGCCCGGGCGCCCGGACCTCGTCCTCGGCGTTGACTTCCTGGCCTCCGAAGGCTACGGCGAGATCATCGGCGGCGGCCAGCGCATCCATGACCCCGTCCTTCTCGAACAGCGCCTCGCCGAGTTCAACCTGCCCCGGGAGGCCTACGCCTGGTACCTCGACCTGCGCAAATACGGCTCGGTGCCTCACGCCGGTTTCGGCATGGGCGTCGAGCGCATGGTGGCCTGGCTCTGCAAAGCCCCCCACATCCGGGAGACCATTCCCTTCCCCAGGCTCCTCTACAGGATCTATCCCTGACGGCCGCCCGCCCGGCCCCTGAACGGCCGCACAAACCATGAGCCCGCGAATCGCCCTCATCAGCTTGGGCTGCGCCAAGAACCTGGTGGACAGCGAAGTCATGCTGGGCTTCCTGAAGCAGGCCGGCTACGGCTTTGCCTCCACGCCCGAGAAAGCCGATATCATCGTCCTCAATACGTGCGGGTTCATCCAGCCCGCCCGCGACGAAGCCGAGAACGCTATCCGCGACGCCCTCCGGCTCAAGGGGCGCGACCCCGGAAAGCGGGTGGTCGTGGCCGGCTGCTACGTACAAAGAAACCGCGAAGCCTTGGCCCGGGCCTTTCCCGGAGTGGACGATTGGGTGGACGTGAGCGCTTTCGACAAGATCGTCGAGCGCATCGAGGCCCGCCCCTCAACCCGGCGCCGGGGGACGTTCCTCTACTCTCATCGCACCCCCCGGGTCGTTTCCACGCCGCCGGGCTGGGCTTACGTGAAAGTGTCCGAAGGCTGCTCCCATGAGTGCGCATTCTGTTCCATCCCCCGCATCAAAGGCCCCTACCGGTCGCGCCCGGTTTCTTCTATTGTCGAGGAGGTCCGGGAGCTCGCCTCCCAGGGCGTCAAAGAAGTCGACCTTATCTCGCAGGACACAACCTATTATGGCCGCGACTTGGGCCTGAAACACGGCTTGGTCCGGCTCCTGCGAAAACTAGTGGACGTCAAGGGCATCGCCTGGCTGCGCATCCTCTATGGCTATCCGGAGGAAGTCAGCGACGCTTTGCTCGAGGTCATGCAGGACCCGAAGGTCTGCCCCTATCTCGACATCCCCTTTCAGCATGCCGATCCGGGGATTCTCAAGGCCATGAGGCGGAGCATGAACGCGGACCGCGGACTGCGCCTCATTGAGAAGATCCGCAGCCGGAACCCGGACGTGGCCCTGAGGACATCGCTCATCGTCGGCTTTCCCGGCGAGGGCCGCAAAGAATTCAACAGGCTCATGCGATTCGTCCGGGAAGCTGCTTTTGACCATCTAGGCGTTTTCACCTATTCGCCCGAGTCGGGCACTGCCGCTTTCAACCGCGGGAACCCCGTCCGAGAAACGGTCAAAGAGGGCCGCCGGTCGAGCTTGATGAGGCTTCAGGCGGAGATTTCCCGGCGCCACAACCAAAAATACAAAGGCCGCCGGCTTGACGTCCTCCTGGATCGAACGGCGCCCGGAGACCCTGCTCTGGTGCTCGGACGGACCCGCTTCCAGGCTCCTGAAGTCGACGGACTTGTGCGGGTCCGCACGCCTCGCCCTGCCGCCGGGTTTCTCCAGGCTGTTCACCAGGTTGAAATTACGTCCGCAGGCGTGTATGATTTGCGAGGAAACCTCGTTGGATGAGAATTGCCTCCAAGATCCTGTCTACCGTTTTCGGCCTGGGCTGCTTCCCGGCGGCGCCGGGTACCCTGGCCAGCATTGCGGCCGCTCTCCTTTATAGATTCGTGCTTCATGCCCTGCCCTGGCCGGCCTATGCCGCGCTCATCGTCGTCCTGTTTTTTATCGGCGCCCTGACCGCCACGATCCATTCCCGGATCCTGGGTCAAAAGGACCCGGGAGTCATCGTCATCGACGAGGTTTGCGGCCAGTTGGCGGCCCTCATCCTAATCCCGGCCTCCTGGCCTTACGTGCTGGCCGGGTTCATCCTGTTCCGGGTCTTCGACATCCTCAAGCCGTTCCCCATTCGCCGCTTTGAACATCTGCCCGCCGGCTGGGGGATCATGGCCGACGATATGGCCGCGGCCGTTTTCGTCGCGGTCCTGCTTCATATCTTTCTTTTCGTCCGAGGAGCATGGCTCTCATGAAACGTGTGCAGATCATGGCCGTCGGTTCCGAGCTTTTAACCCCATATTACCAGGATACGAACTCGCTCTTCCTGACCCAACGCTTGAACGACCTGGGTCTGAACGTGTCGGTGAAAACGGTCGCCCCGGACGACCATGACGGCCTGTTCCTGCAGGTCAAGATCGCCCTGGCCCAAGCCGACCTCATTTTCGTCACGGGCGGCCTGGGTCCCACGGAGGACGACCGCACCCGCGAGGTCTTCGCCGAAGTCCTGGGCAAAAAGCTTATCCTCCAGGACGACCTCCTCATCAGGATCCAGGAGCGTTTCGCCCGGCGCGGGATGAACATGCCCATTTCCAACAAGAAGCAGGCCTTCATCCCGGAAGGCGCGGAGATCCTGATCAACGACTTCGGCACGGCCGCCGGCCTGTGGCTGAACACGGGACAGAACATCGTGGTCCTCATGCCCGGGCCTCCCCATGAAATGAAACCCATGTTCGAGAACCAGGTCTGGCCCCGTCTCCAGCAGTTCCGCACGGGCTATCGAACCGGCCGCGTGCTCAAGATCACCGGGCTGACCGAGTCCATGGTCGAGGACCTCGTCCAGGACCTCTATCCCAAAGAGCAGGCCCTGCAGGTGACGACCCTGGCTTATCCGGGCCAGATCGAGATCCACTTGACCTCCTATTCCACGCAATCGGCCGAGCAAGCCGATGAGAGCCTGAAGCAGCTGGCCCTGGCCTTTCTCGAACGGCTGAAAGAGAACGTCTTCTCCGCCGCGGGCGAAGACCTGGAAACCGTCATCGGGCGGATGCTCGCCAAGCGGCGCGAGACCGTGGCCGTGGCCGAGTCGTGCACCGGCGGCCTGATCGGCCATCGCCTGACCAACGTCCCCGGAAGCTCCGAGTACTTCCTGGAGGGCGCCATCACCTATTCCAACGAGTCCAAGATCGACAACCTGGGCGTCCCCGCCGACCACATCCGCAAGTTCGGCGCCGTCAGCGTCCAGGTGGCCAAGTCCATGGCCGCCGGCATCAGGACCAGGGCCCGTGCCAGCTATGGACTGGCGGTCACGGGCATCGCCGGCCCGACCGGGGGGACCGAGGGAAAACCCGTGGGCCTCGTTTACACGGCCCTGGCCTGGGACAAGAGCGTCGAGGCCGTCAAGAACCAGTTCCTCGGAAACCGGGAGCAGGTCAAGTTTCAAGCCAGCCAGAAAGCCCTTGACATGCTCCGGCGGCTTTTGCTTCAGCCCAACGCCGACTCCGACTAAAAACTCCGTATGAGAACGTTCATCGCCATCGACCTCAGCCCGGAGATCAAATCCCGGTTGACCGCGCTCGTGGAGCGACTGGCCCCTCTGTCGTGCGATATCAAGTGGGTCCGCCAGGATTCCATGCATCTTACCCTGAAGTTCCTGGGAGAGGTCGACGACCGGCAGGCGGCCCTGGTCGAGGAGCTTCTACGGACGATCGTCCCGAAGTATGAAGCGGTCCCCATGACCTTCAAGGGCACGGGGATGTTCCCTCCCGGGTCCAAGAGTCCCCGGGTGCTGTGGGCGGGAGCCGAAGCAGGCCCTTCCCTGGTCCCCTTGCAGGAAGAGGTCGAAGGAGGGTGCGAGAAACTCGGTTTTTCCCGCGAAGGCCGGCCCTTCCGCCCTCACCTCACTCTGGGCCGGGTCAAATCCCCTTCAGGGCTCGGCCCGGTCCTTAGGGAGTTCGAACAAAGCTGCGATGAGTCATTCGGCGAGATGCTTGTGCGGCGGCTGACGTTCTTCCAGAGCCGGCTCCGGCCGGGCGGCGCCGAATATTCCGTGCTCAAGGAATTTCCGCTCAAATGATGATGAAAGTCCTGTTCCTGATCGCGAGTTACCTCGTCGGGTCCATCCCCACGGGTTACATCGTCGTCCGTCTGCGGTCCAAGAAGGACATCCGTCAGTTCGGGAGCCGGAGCACGGGCGCCACGAACGTATTTCGCTTGACCGGGCTCCTTTATGCCTTGCCCGTCATCGTGGTCGATGTTCTCAAAGGCTTCCTGGCGCCCTACCTGGCCATGCGTTTCTTCGGCGACTTGAGAATCGCCCTGGCTGCCGCCGCGCTGGCCGTGCTGGGCCATTGTTTCCCCGTTACCATCAACTTCCGGGGCGGCAAGGGCGTGGCCACGACCATGGGCGCCTTCTTCTACCTGTGCTTCCCCGGGGCCTTGCTGAGCGCGGCCGTCTTTGTGCTCGTCATCGCCCTGACGCGTTATGTCTCGCTGGGCTCCCTCCTGGCGGCTTTCTCCTTCCCGATCTGGACGCTCGTCTTCAACAGGGTGAGCGGCGTCTTTTACGGTTCGGCCCTCCTGGCGCTGATCATCGTCTTCCGTCATGGGGGTAACATCGAGCGGCTCATCACCGGCCGGGAGCGGAAACTGGGACAGAAGGACAAGGTGCCCGAGCCATGAAAGCGGCGGTCATCGGCGGCGGAAGTTGGGGCTCGGCCATGGCCCTCCACCTGGGACGGCGGGGCATCCCGGTGAACCTGTGGATCCGCGAGCCGGAAGTCCTCGCCGAGGCCCGCCGGAAACGCGTCAATAGGGTTTTTCTCCCCGGCTTCGTCTTTCCGCCTTCGGTCGTGTTTTGCGATGATATCCAGGAGGCCGCTCGCGGAGCGGCCGTGACATTCATCGCGGTCCCGTCCCACTATTGCCGTCCGGTTTACCGGCGGCTGGCTCCGGTCGTCACGCGGCGGGGTATCATCGTCAGCCTGACCAAGGGGTTCGAGGAAAAGACATTGAAACGGATGAGCCAGGTGATGTCGGAGACGTTCTCGGGTCCGCGACACCCGCGCCTAGCCGTGCTGTCGGGACCCAGTTTCGCCCGGGAAGTGGCCGCGGGCCTGCCCACGGCCGTGGTTGTGGCCAGCCGCTACCCGGCCGCTGCGGCCCGGGTGCAAAACCTCCTTTCAGGCTTGTCGTTCCGAGTGTACACCAGCCGCGACGTGGCCGGGGTCGAGCTGGGCGGGGCGGCCAAGAACGTCATCGCTATCGCCGCCGGCATCGCCGAAGCCCTGGACGCAGGGAACAACGCCAAGGCCTCGCTCATCACCCGCGGGTTGGCCGAGATCACCCGGCTCGGAATCCGCCTCGGCGCGCGCCGCGAAACCTTCTTCGGCCTGGCCGGGATCGGCGACCTGATCGTGACCTGCACCGGCGAACTCAGCCGCAACCGTCATCTCGGGTACGCACTCGGCCGGGGCCGGTCCCTGGCCGCCATCGTGGCTGAAACGAACCAGGTGGCCGAGGGCGTGGGCACGACGCTGTCCATCCACAGGCTGGCCGTCAAGCACGGCATCGAAATGCCGATCTGCGAACAGATCTACCGGGTTCTGTACCGCGACAAGAAACCAAAGCAAGCCATCATCGACCTCATGTCGCGAACTCTCAAGAAAGAATGAATCGCAAGGGGGTTTCATGAAAATCAAAGGACTCGTCATCATCGCCCTCAGCATGGGGCTGGCCTACTGCGCTTCCAGCCAGGCCAAGATCCAAAAGAAACAAGAAAATAGCCCGCATTTTCAGTACGTCCGAGGAACAGCTTATCTTAATCCCGCCGGCGGAGAGGTTGGCCTGGATCAGGCCATTCAATGTTTTGATAGAGCCATAGCTCTCGACCCAAAATACTATTTGGCCTGGAATGCACGCGGCCTAGCCTATTCTATGAAGGGTGATTTCAAAACGGCTATTGAGTCTTTGAAGAAGTGTTTGGAAATCAACCCTTCCTTCTCCGAAGCACATAACAACCTCGGCAGTATTTATGATTCGCAGGGTCTTGTCTCATTGGCTGAAGAAGAATACAAAAGTATTTTAGGCGATCCCAACTATCCCACAAAAGAAAATCCTCTTTACAACCTTGCTTTTATCAATTTCAAACAGGAAAAGGTTGATACGGCTTTTGATTACGTCTTGAGAGCCCTCCAGATCAATAGCCGCTTCGCCATGGCTTATAACCTCAAGGGGAAGATTTTCGATAAGATGGAGCTTCCGGCCGATGCCATCGTAAGCTACAAGCAGGCGGCCAAGATCGTTCCTGACGACATGAACTTCCAGTTCGACCTGGCAATAGCCTATTTTAATTCGGGCGACAAGGACAAGGCCGCCGATATTTTCACCTTGATCCTGAACAAGACGACGGACCCCGACCTGCGGGCCAAGGTCGTGGATTACAGGAAAAAGATCAAATAGGATTCAGGCCGGGAAACCGGCCGCCGCCGGCGGGGCTCAGGTTCCTTCCTGCCATTCGCCCAGGTAGCGTTTTTGCTCGGGGGTCAGGATGTCGATGGCCGCCCCCATGGAGCGCAGTTTCATCTTGGCGATCTGCTCGTCGATCTTCTGGGGCACGCCGTAGACTTTCTTTTCGAGCTTCTTCCCTTCCTTGACCAGATGGGCCGCGCACAGGGCCTGGTTGGCGAAGCTCATGTCCATGACCATGGCCGGATGGCCCTCGGCCGCGGCCAGGTTGATGAGTCGGCCCTCGCCCAGGAGATTGATCTTCCGGCCGTTCCTCAAGGTGAATTCCTCGACAAAGGGCCGGACGACGCGGCGGGAGCGGGCCATGGCCTTCAGCCCCGGGATATCGATCTCGACGTTGAAATGTCCGGAATTGGCGACGATGGCCCCGTCTTTCATGCGGCTGAAATGCCGACGGGTGATGACGTCCTTGTTGCCGGTGACGGTCACGAAGACATCGCCCAGCGGGGCGGCTTCCTTCATGGTCATGACCCGGTAGCCGTCCATGACCGCTTCCAGGGCTTTGAGAGGGTCGATCTCGCAGATGATGACTTGAGCGCCGGCGCCCTTGGCCCTGGTGGCCAGCCCGCGGCCGCACCAGCCGTAGCCGGCGATGACGAAGTTCATCCCGGCCAGGAGGACGTTGGTCGCCCTTAGGATCCCGTCCAGGGTGCTCTGCCCCGTGCCGTAGCGATTATCGAAGAAATGCTTGGTCTTGGCGTCGTTGACGGCGATGATGGGATACTGCAGGACGCCGCTCGAGGCCATGCTCCGCAGGCGGATGACGCCCGTCGTCGTTTCCTCGGTCCCGCCGATGATGTTCTTCAAGAGGGCCGTTTTTTTGCGGTGGACAGTGCTGACCAGGTCCGCGCCGTCGTCCATGGTCAGATGGGGGCCGATGGACAAAGCCTGGTCGATGTGCCGGTAGTAGGTGGCGTTGTCCTCGCCCTTGATGGCGAACACGGGGATGTGGTGATACTTGACCAGCGCGGCCGCCAGCTCGTCCTGGGTGCTGAGAGGGTTCGAGGCGGTCAGGGCCACTTCGGCCCCGCCCTTCTGCAGGGTCACCATCAGGTTCCCGGTCTCGGTGGTGACGTGCAGGCAGCACGAGATGCGGACCCCCCGCAGGGGCTTGTCCTTGGCGAACTTGTCCTGGATGGATTTCAGGACGGGCATGGACCGGGCCGCCCATTCCATGCGGCGCCTGCCGGTCTCAGCCAGTTTTAGGTCCTTGACGTCGAATTTCATGCGACTTTCTCCTCGGGTCGGATGGGGCGCTCCCGGAGCGGACAGGGCCCGTCCGGAGGCCGGCGATGAGAGGCAGGCCTTACAGCCCCGCTTCTTTCTTTAAGATCTCGGCCTTATCGGTGTGTTCCCAGGTGAACTCTTCCTCGGTGCGGCCGAAATGTCCGTAGCTGGCGGTCTTTCTATAGATGGGCCGCAGCAGGTTCAATGCTCTGATCATCCCTTTGGGCGTCAAGAGGAAATGGCCCCGGATCAGTTCCTTGATCTTGTCCTCCGAGACCTTGGACGTGCCGAAGGTGTCCACCATGACCGACACGGGCTCGGCGATGCCGATGGCGTAGGCCAGCTGGACTTCCACTTTATCGGCCAGGCCGGCGGCCACCACGTTCTTGGCGACATAACGAGCCGTGTAGGAACCGGAGCGGTCCACCTTGGACGGGTCCTTCCCTGAAAAACAACCGCCCCCGTGCCTCCCCACGCCGCCGTAAGTGTCGACGATGATCTTGCGCCCGGTCAACCCCGTATCGGCCTTGGGGCCGCCCTGCTCGAAGCGGCCGGTGCCGTTGATGAAGAATTTCGTGTTCTTGTCGATCATCGAGGCCGGGATGACGGCATTGATGACCTC
>Ga0315281_10013799_pt1 | contig 10916 bp, 17 predicted proteins | sample YL17G07_0_MG_FD_204540 | JGI IMG/M metagenome (GOLD analysis project Ga0315281, IMG submission 204540) | Sediment microbial communities from Yellowstone Lake, YNP, Wyoming, USA - YL17G07_0 | ecosystem: Environmental > Aquatic > Freshwater > Lake > Sediment | place: USA: Wyoming | collected... | reverse complement strand
GACCACCCGTGGGGATTCCCTGCATCGCCGCGATCGTGCGTCCTGCCGCCGCCTCCTGCTGCGCCATCGCCGGCGTGGCTTCGTCTTCCTCGCGATAGCGGTCGGCCTCGGCCGCCTCGGTGCGCAGCATCAGCGGGAGCACGGCTTCGGTGCCGAGATGGCGCGCCAGGAAGCACAACGCCTTGACGCGGAACGGCACCCGCGGGCGGCGGGGATCGATGCCCGCCTCGCGCAGGAGGGCCGCCCAGTGCTCCGCGTGGCGCTGCTCGGCGTCGGCAAGCTGGAGGAACACCGTCCGGCGTTGGTCGTCGGCGTACTCGGCGAGAACCCGGAAGAGGGTGCCCCCGGCCAGCTCGTCGGCATACATGTCCTGGATGCGCTCGAGGCGCTTCCTGTCGGGAGTGGTGGCGCCGGTCACGACCGTACGGTACTCAGCGGGTAGCCCACTTGAAAGAGGCACAGGCCTTGCGGCGGCGCGATCCGTCCGGCCACGGAACGATCCCGTGCGCGCAGGATCGCCATGACGTCACCCGGCGTGATCTTGCCGATCCCGACGTCGACCAGCGTGCCGACGATCGAACGCACCATCTGCCAACAGAACGCCGCGGCGCGGATCTCGTAGACCAGCAGCCCGTCGCCTTCGTCGTGCCAGTCGGACGCGAGCACCCGTCGTACCGTGGACGAGCCCTCGGGCCCCTTGCGACAGAAGCTCGCGAAGTCGTGCTCGCCGATGAACGGGTCGGCCGCCAACCGCATCATCGAGAGGTCGAGGGGCTCGTGGACCCACCACGAGTACCGGGCGCGGAACGGATCGGGGAAGTCGCGATTCACGATGGTGTAGCGGTACGAGCGCCATATCGCGGAGTGCCTCGCGTGAACATCGGGGGCGACCAGCTCGGCACTGCGCACGACGATTTCGGGCGCGAGTTGGGAGTTGACCGAACGGGCGACGAGGAGCGGGTCGGTTTCGACTCCGACGGTGGCGCTCACCACCTGTCCCCACGCGTGGACGCCGGCGTCGGTGCGACCCGCGCACGACAACGCAACCGGGCCGCGCAAGACGCGCCCCAGAGCTTCTGCGAGCACTTCCTCGACCGTGCGCTGGTCGCGCTGCGCGGCGAACCCGTGAAAGTCGGTGCCGTCGTACGCGACGGTGAGCTTGAGCGTGCAGGACCCACCCGGTGCAGCCGAAGGCTCGCCGAGTGAGAGCTGGCTCACACCAGTTCGATACGCGCCATGGGCGCGTTGTCACCGGGGCGCGGACCAAGCTTGAGGATGCGCAGGTAGCCACCGCTCCGACCTGCATAACGCGGCGCGATCTCGGCGAACAGCTTGTGGGTGACATCCTGATCGTGGATGCGCGCGACTACCTGCCGATGCTGATGCACGCCGCCGTGCTTGGCCTTCGTGATCAGGCGCTCCGCGTACGGACGCAGCGCCTTGGCGCGCGGCACGGTGGTGACGATGTGACCAGCCTCGAACAGACTCGCGGCAAGGTTGGCCATGATGAGCCTCTGGTGGGCAGGGTCACGTCCGAAACGCGGACCCTTCTTGGGAGTCGGCATGTTTCTACTCCTTGACCCGCAGCGACAAACCGCGCTCGTCGAGTTTCTGGATGACCTCGTCGAGCGACTTCGACCCGAAGTTCGTAATCGCGAGGAGATCGTCCTCGGTCTTCTGGACGAGCTGGCCGATGGTGTCGACGCGTGCCCGCTTCAGGCAGTTGCGCGGACGCTCCGACAGCTCGAGCTCCTCGATCGGCAGGTCGAGATCGGGAGAAACAGTCGACGGCGCAATCTCGCCGAGCTCGAGGCCTCGCGGCTCGTCCGTGAGTTCGGCGACCAACGCCACGAGGTTCCGCAACGTGTCACCGGCTGAAGCGAGCGCATCGCGCGGCGAGATCGAACCGTCGGTCTCGATCTCGAGCGTGAGCTTGTCGTAGTTCGTGGCCTGCTCGACGCGAGTGGGCTCCACCGAGAACGCCACCCGGCGCACCGGCGAGAAGATCGCGTCGACGGGGATGCTCCCCAACGCCGCGACGCGCTTGTTGCGCTCCGCCGAGAGGTACCCGCGGCCCTGCTCGACCGTGAGGTCGATGGCGAGCCGACCCTTGGCGTTAACCGTCGCCAGGTGCAGCTCGGGGTTCAGGACCTCGACGTCGGACGTGGTCTGGATGTCGCCGGCGGTCACCTCACCGGGTCCACGAGCGTCGAGGCGCAACGTGACCGGCTCGTCCGCCGTGCACTGCAGCACGAGGTCCTTGATGTTCAAGATGAGGTCGGTGACGTCTTCTTTCACACCGGGGATGACGTCGAACTCGTGCAAGGCCTCGTCGAAACGGACCTGCGTGACCGCGGCACCCGGAATCGACGAGAGCAGCGTCCGGCGCAGGCTGTTGCCGAGCGTGTGGCCGAATCCCGGCTCGAGCGGACCGATCGTGAACTGCTGGAGATTGCCTTCGGGCTCGGCGGCCTCGACTTGCGGGCGTTGGATGATGAGCATGGATACATCGCCTCTGATCTGGTGTTCCGGCCGCCGGCTTGCGACCGTGCGGGGGGATTACTTGGAGTAGAGCTCGACGATGAGCTGCTCGCGCACGGGCACGTCGATCTGCTCGCGCATCGGCAGGTCACGGACGGTGGCCTTGTGGTTGGCCGCTTCTGCCTCGAGCCACATGGGCACCGCGCGGTCGATCGTGTCGATGTTGTGGCGCACCACGATCATCTTCTGCGCCTTTGCCGCCATCTCGACGACGTCGCCCTTGCGAAGCTCGTAGGAGGGAATGGTGACCCGCTTGCCGTTGACGTTCACGTGCCCGTGACGGACGAACTGGCGGGACTGGTTCCGACTGGCCGCGAACCCCGCCCGGAACACCACGTTGTCGAGCCGGAGCTCGAGCATGCGCAGGAGGGTCTCGCCGGTGATGCCCCGTTCGCGCGCCGCCTCCGCGTACATGTTGCGGAACTGGCGTTCGAGCACGCCGTAGATACGGCGCGCCTTCTGCTTCTCGCGGAGCTGGAGCAGGTACTCACTCTCGCGGATGCGTCCGCGGCCGTGCTGGCCAGGCGGGTAGGGCTTGCGCTCCACCGGGCACCGCATGGTGTCGCACTTCGCACCCTTGAGGAACAGCTTCATGCGCTCGCGGCGACACAGCTTGCACACCGCACCTGTGTAACGCGCCATGTCAGACCCTCCGCCGCTTGGGAGGACGGCAACCATTGTGCGGGATCGGCGTGACGTCCTTGATACCGACGACCTCGATGCCCGTGTTCTGGATGGTGCGGATGGCCGTCTCGCGACCGGAACCCGGACCCTTCACGACCACGTCGACCCTGCGCATCCCGTGTTCCATCGCGCGGCGAGCCGCGGTTTCTGCCGCCAGTTGCGCGGCGAACGGCGTGGACTTACGCGAGCCCTTGAAGCCCACGTTGCCTGCCGACGCCCACGCGATCGTGTTGCCCTGCAGATCGGTGAACGTGATGATGGTGTTGTTGAACGACGACTTGATGTGCGCCGTCCCGTAAGCGACGTTCTTGCGCTCGCGTCGCTTCGGACGGCGACCGCCTGCTGCCGGCTTTGCCATATTGCTCGCTCGCTCCTTCTTCCTTGCTTTCGGCTTCCTTGCGGCTGCTTACTTCCGGGCGCGCTTCTTGCCGGCGACTGTCTTCTTCGGGCCCTTGCGGGTGCGGGCGTTGGTGCGCGTCCGCTGACCATGAACCGGGAGCCCGCGCCGGTGGCGGATCCCCTCATAGCTTCCGATCTCGACCTTACGTTTGATGTTGGCGGCGATCTCCCTGCGGAGGTCACCCTCGACCTTGACGTTGGCGTCGACGTCGGCGCGGAGCTGCGCGACTTCCTCGTCGGTGAGGTCACGAACTCGGGTATCGCGCGAGATGTTCACCCGCTCACAGACCTGCTTCGATGTCGTGCGACCGACACCGAAGATGTACGTGAGCGAGATCTCGAGCCGCTTCTCACGCGGAATGTCGACACCTGCGATACGAGCCAACTCTTACTCCTCTCCCCGAACCCGCTAACCCTGCCGCTGCTTGTGGCGCGGGTTGACACAGATGACCCGCACCACACCGTGGCGGCGGATCACCTTGCACTTCTCACACATCGTCTTGACCGAGGGACGAACCTTCATGGTGTTCTCGTCGATCTACTTGTAGCGGTAAGTGATACGGCCGCGACTGAGGTCGTAGGGCGTGAGCTCGACCTGCACACGGTCACCGGGCAGGATTCGGATGTAGTGCATCCGCATCTTGCCGGAGATGTGTGCCAGCACCTTGTGCCCGTTCTCGAGCTCGACACGGAACATGGCGTTGGGCAGCGGCTCTACCACCGTTCCCTCGACCAGGATCGTGTCGTCCTTGGGCTTCGCCAGAACCGCCACCTACCTCATATCCGGCGCGCAGAACCAGCGCGCAAACTCACCGGGAGCCGACCGGCAAGGATACTCGACCGGGCTCCTGCCCAGCAATCGGACGTTTCGGTCAGACCGGTCAACGCCCCGGACGGTACCGGAGCAGGTGCATGCCGTCGACGCTGAGGGCGAGCAGCTCGCGTCCGGTCCAGACCGTCGCGCCGACCAACACCGGCGGCTGCGGCAGCGAGTGCCAGACACGCTTTTGCAGGTCGAGATACAGCGCGGGCTGCGGACAGGTCACGAACTCTCCACCCGGGACGACGGTCGCGCGCACCTGGCACACGTAGACGACTGGCCGCTTCTCCACGATGGGTCGCCAACCGTCTCGAAGCTGGAAGGCGCCGATCCACAAACCCGACCCCATGCCCACCCCAACGAGTCCCCGCCCCGTGCGGGCAATCTCGCCGTTCGCCACTTCCGGTGGCGGTGCGGCAATCTCGCGCCACGTATCGGCCTCAGGTGAGTACGCGAATGTGGCACCGCCACAGCAGGTCGCCCAGGCCACGACGACGGCCACTCCATTCCAGGCGACGGAAACACCACCCTCAGGCGCCCGCGGCAAGTCGGGCAGGCGCCGCCAGGTGTCGGTCTTCGGGTCGTACGCGGCGGCGGCATTCGGGAGCGTGGAACAGTCTGCGTTGGGTGGGCACTCGGCGATCGCGCCCAGCACGACGAGCTCGCGGCCGGTCCATACTGCCCTCGTCTCCGGAGCAGCGGTCACGGGCGCGGGTGGGATCGATCGCCACCGGTCGCGCGCCGGGTCGTACGCCTGCCCGGAGCTCCAGGAGATCAACTCCTCGCCCGTCCACACCAGATATCTGTCTGGGACCGTCGGCGGATCTGCGATGCTGCGCCACTTGTCCGTGCGCGGGTTGTAGGCCTCACCGTGCCAGCAACACACGCTGACCGCACCTGACACCACCAACTCCTTGCCCGTCCAGATCAGCGACGGGTTCTCCAAACCCCTGGTCCGTTCCGCCGGGATCATCGTCCATTTGCCATGAACGAAGTCGCTCGACGACGCGGGCCCGACATCTTCCGACCGTCGCGTCACGATCGCGACGGACGCGACAATTACAAGGACGACTGCTGCGGCCACAAGACCGCTGTACGCGTGGCGGCGTCGAGATGCCGGCGTGAGCGGCATGGCGAACGCACGGTCGCGGGTGGCCCGGCCTTCCGCGGTGTCGGACCACCGGTTCCGCGGAGCCGGGTCGGCATCCCGGAGAGCCCTGATCACGTCGGGCATCAGCCGACCTCCTCCTCGACCGACAGCGCGCGTTCCAGTCGTCGCCGTGCGCGGTGGAGTCGTACCGCGAAGGTGGCCCCCGAGCAACCTGCCGCCGCGGCGGCACGCTTCGCATCGAGGCCCTCCCACGCGGTGAGCAGGATCGCCTCGCGATCGGGGTCCGACAACTCCGCGAGCGCGGCGAACAACGCGGCTCGATCCGCGACCACCGAGCCCGGATCGGCGACGCTCGTAGATTCGAACGCGAACGACGACCGCCGCGCGTCCGCGCGCCGCAAGTTGGCGATCATGTTCCACGCGGTCCGGTACAGCCACGGCAGCGCATCGTCGGGCACGCGGTCGGGATGCGCGACGACCACCGTGAACACGTCGGCCACCACATCGGGTGCCGCTGACGCGCCGACTCGACGCCGCGCGTACGCGTACAGCGCGTCAGCGTGCCGATCCCACAGGACCGCCGCTCGATCGACATCATCGGGCACCACACAGATTCTCCACCTGTTTGTGTCGCGGCGCCGCCGGTTCTTACCGCGACAGGCTTGATCGCGCGTCGTTTGACACGGAAAACGTGCCAAATCGCGCGCGTTCAGCCGAAGCACACCGCGGCACCCTGCTACCGGGGGAGCGTCAACACCTCGGGGCCATGGCCGGTGACGGCGATGGTGTGCTCGAAGTGGGCCGAGCGCTTGCCATCGCGGGTCACGACGGTCCAGCCGTCATCGAGCACCTCGGTCTCCGGACTCCCCGCGTTCACCATGGGTTCGATCGCGAACACATACCCTTCCTTGAGGCGGATCCCCCGGCCGGGCGGCCCGTAGTTCGGCACCTGCGGGTCCTCGTGCATTGCGGTACCGATGCCGTGGCCCACGTACTCGCGCACCACCGAGAACCCCGCCCGCTCCGCGATCCCCTGCACCGCGGCGCCGATGTCACCGAGTTGGTGCCCGGCAACCACCTGCTCGATCGCCGCCTCCAGCGATTCCCGGGTGACCTGGATGAGGCGCTTGGACTCGTCGTCGACCACCCCGACCGGGATCGTCACCGCGGCATCCGCATGCCATCCCTCGATGATCGCTCCGCAGTCGAGCGAGAGGATGTCGCCCTCCTCGAGCACGACCGTGTCACTGGGGATCCCGTGCACGATCACGTCGTTGGGCGACGTGCACACCACCGCCGGGAACCCGTGGTACCCGAGGAAGTTCGAACGCGCCCCTCTCCGCTCGATCACCTCACGGGCAACGCGGTCGACATCGAGGGTGGTGGCTCCGGGCTTGGCGGCGCGGATGCACATCTCGTGCATCTCGGCGACGACCTTCCCTGCTCGCCGCATGAGCGCGATCTGCTCGCGGCTCTTGCGCGTGATCACCGACCTGCGGGGTCGACACGCTGGTCGATGGCCTTGACCAAGCGCTCGAACACGTCGTCGCCATCGCCCACGGCGTCGATGACGACCAGCTTGTCGAGCCGTGCGTAGAAATCGATGATCGGGACCGTCTCCAACTCGTAGAGCGCGAGCCGACGCTGGATCGCGTCCTCGGTGTCGTCGTCGCGTTGCACGACTCGTCCGCCACACACGTCACACGTCCAATCGTGCTCGGGCGGCATCTTGACGTGGTACGTGGCGCCGCACTTCTCGCACACGCGCCGCCCGGCGATCCGGTCGAGCACGATTTCGGTGGAGATCTCGAGATTCAGGACCAGGTCGAGCGGGTGTTCGTCCAGCACGATCTCGAGTTCTTTGGCCTGCGTCACCGTGCGGGGAAAGCCGTCGAGCACGAAACCCCGCTCCAGGAAGGCGCCGGTGAAACGCTCGTCGACGACCCGGATGACCGTGTTGTCGGGAACGAGCTCGCCGGCGTCCATGAAGCGCTTGGCCTCGAGCCCGGCGGGCGTCCCGGCCGCCGCGGACGCGCGGAAGAGGTCACCCGTGGAGAGGTGCTCGACGCGATAGCGCTCGGCGAGCATCGCGGCTTGTGTGCCCTTGCCGGCTCCTTGCTTGCCGAGCAGCACGAGGCGGGGTCCCTGCGTGCCCATGGAAATCAGGCCAGGAACCCTTCGTAGTTCCGCATCATGAGCTGGCTGTCGATCTGCTTCATCGTCTCGAGTGCGACGCCGACGGTGATCAACAAGGCCGTACCCCCGAATGGGAACTGTCGGATGTCCCAGAGCGCGAAGACCAGGAGCGGCACCACCGCGATCGTGGCGAGGAACAACGATCCCGGAAGCGTGATGCGGTTCAGCACCTTCGCGAGGTAGCGCTCGGTCTGGGGCCCGGGCCGGATCCCCGGGATGAATCCGCCTTGCTTCCGGATGATGTCGGCCTGCTGCTGCGGGTTGAACGCGATGGCGGTGTAGAAGTACGCGAAGAAGACGATCAGCAATGTGTAGAAGGTGATGTACCACCAACCGTGGTTGCTCACGAGGTTGTTGTTGATCCACTTCTGGATGCCGATGGCGTTGTTACCCAGGGCGGACGCGATCAACGCCGGGAACGCGAGGATCGAACTTGCGAAGATGACCGGGATCACTCCCGACTGGTTGACCTTCAGCGGGATGTAGGTGCTCTGGCCGCCATACATCCGACGGCCGACGACCCGTTTGGCGAACTGCACAGGTATACGTCGCTGGCCCGACTCGACGAACACGATGCCGACGATCATTGCGATGCCGATCCCGATGATCGTGAAGAACTGGATCTTGCTGCCTTCGGTGTAGATCGCCGAGCCCTGCGCAGGGAGACGCGAAACGACCGAGGCGAAGATCAGGATCGACATGCCGTTTCCGATTCCACGCTGCGTGATCAGCTCGCCGAGCCACATGACGACCGCGGTACCGGCGGTCCAGGTGAGAACGATCAACGCCGCACGCGCAGTGTCGAAGTGGGGGATCATGTCGGTGCCCTGGAATCCGGCGAAGCCGAGCAATCCGCCCTTTCCCTGGTGCAGCGCGAACACGAAGCCGGTGGACTGGATGAGCGCGAGGCCGATGGTGACGTAGCGCGTCCACTGGGTGATCTTCTTCTGTCCGACCTGGCCTTCCTGCGACCACTGCTCGAGCTTCGGGATGACCACCTGGAGCAACTGCATGATGATCGACGCCGTGATGTACGGCATGATCCCGAGGAAGAAGATGGCGACATTCGTGATGGCGCCGCCCGAGAACAAGTCGAGGAAGCCGACGACGCCGCTGTTGTTCGCCTGATCCTGGAGGTTCTTGATCGCGCCGAAGTCGACGTAGGGAACCGGCAGGTGAGCACCGATCCGATAGACCGCGATGATCAAGACCGTGAAGAGGATCTTGTTGCGCAGGTCGGGCACCCGGAACATGTTCCGCAGCCGGGACAACATCGGGTCGCGACCTCCTCTCCGAGCGGGTACCGCAGCTTACCGGTTGCTCAATGCGTTCCCGCGTGCCGGTGGGCGGCGGTCGCCCCACGGTGCCGGAATCGTCTCGACGCGTCCACCCGCAGCCTCGATCGACCTGATCGCCGACTGCGAGAACGCGTGCGCGTGCACGGTCAGCGACCGCGTGAGTTCACCGCGCCCGAGGATCTTCACCAATCCGCGCTTGGCAACGAGGCCGTGCTCACGCAGGACCGCGGGATCGATGACGTCGCCCACGTCGAGGGCTTCGAGCACATCGAGATTCACCACGACGTACTCCACGCGGAACGGGTTCCGGAAACCCTTGGCCTTGGGCGTACGCCGGTGAATCGGAGTCTGACCACCTTCGAAACGCGCCGGCACGTTGCCGCGCGCCCCGGTTCCCTTCGTACCGCGACCGGCGGTCTTCCCGCCTTTGCCGGCGATTCCACGTCCAACCCGTCGACGAGGAGACTTCGAGCCGGGCGGCGGCTTCAGATCATGGATCTTCATTCCGGAACCTCTTCGACGCGTACGAGATGGGGAACCCGAGCGATCATGCCGCGCACTTCGGGCCGGTCGGCATGTTCGACGGTGTGGTTGATCCGGCGGAGGCCGAGCGCACGCAACGTGCCGCGCTGCTTGGGCTTCGTCCCGATCGCCGAACGAATCTGGGTGACGCGGAGGGAACTCACGCGACTTCCGTAACTGCGTTCTTGCGCGCGTTGCGCTCGTTGTAGGCGCGGAGCATGCCCTTCGTGCACACCTCTTCAGGTGACTTTCCACGCAGCTTCGCGATCTCATCCGGGCGGCGCAGCTCGCGCAGCCCCTTGATGGTGGCTCGCGACACGTTGATCGCATTGGACGAGCCGAGCGACTTGGCCAGCACGTCGTGGACTCCGGCAGCTTCGAGGATCGCACGCGCTGCGCCGCCGGCGATCACGCCGGTACCCGGCGCCGCGGGCTTCAGGAGCACGCGCGCGGCATCGTGTTCGCCGATGATCTGGTGCGTGATCGTCTCGCCGGCCAGGGGCACCGCGAACAGGTTCTTGCGCGCCTCCTCCATGCCCTTCTGGATTGCCGCCGGAACCTCCTTGGCCTTCCCGTAACCAAGGCCGACATTGCCCATGCCGTCGCCGACGACGACGAGCGCGGTGAACGAGAACCGCCGCCCGCCCTTCACAACCTTGGCGACGCGGTTGATCGCGATCACCCGCTCTTCGAGCTGTCCATCCGCCATTGCGGCCTCTTCCTACTTCCACTCTTGGCCCTGCGGGCCGGGCCGTTTGGCCACGGCTCGCTGCGGCGCAGGGTACCTGCACCGCGGGCGCTCGCCTCTGCCTCTAGACCTTGAGTCCGACTTCGCGCACGGCATCGGCGATACCGGCAACTCGGCCGTGGTACTTGAAACCTCCGCGATCGAGCACGACGGTTTCGATACCCGCCGCCTTCGCGCGCTCGCCCACCAGCTTGCCGACCTGCTTCGCGGCCGCAACGGTGGCGGTCGGGCCGGTGAAGCCCTTCTCCTTCGTCGACGCCGCGGCGAGCGTTCGGCTGTTCACGTCGTCGATGACCTGCGCGTAGACATGCTTGTTCGAACGGAACACCGCGAGTCGGGGACGCTCGGGCGTGCCGCGCACTTTCTTGCGAACGCGCCGATGGCGACGCTCCCGTGCAACTTGTCGATTGTGCATCGTGCTCTTCCTCGCTGACGGCTACTTGGCCGACTTGCCGGCCTTGCGCAGCACGTGCTCGTTGGCGTATCGAATCCCCTTGCCCTTGTAGGGCTCGGGTTTGCGAATCTTGCGGATGTCGGCGGCTACCTGGCCCACGAGTTGCTTGTCGAAGCCGCGGACGGTGATCCGCGTCGGGGCAG
>Ga0315281_10013798_pt1 | contig 10916 bp, 7 predicted proteins | sample YL17G07_0_MG_FD_204540 | JGI IMG/M metagenome (GOLD analysis project Ga0315281, IMG submission 204540) | Sediment microbial communities from Yellowstone Lake, YNP, Wyoming, USA - YL17G07_0 | ecosystem: Environmental > Aquatic > Freshwater > Lake > Sediment | place: USA: Wyoming | collected... | reverse complement strand
CGCACAAACCAAAACGGGTTTCACAGTTCAGCGGGGTGCGGACACGCACCTCGTCAATACCCAAAGCTTCGATGCGCTCCACGGCCGCTTCATTGAGCAACTCTCCCGCCTCATAGAGTGTTTCGGCAGTTTCGGGGTTGACCACATCAGTGCTGATCACACGCCCAAGAATGCGTTCACGCAACGCTTCGATAACTTCTCCCCCTTCGATGATCGCCTTCATCGCGGTTCCGTTTTCGGTACCGCAATCATCTTCGATCACCACCAAGTCTTGTGTGACATCCACCAGACGGCGGGTCAAATAACCCGAGTTCGCCGTTTTCAGGGCTGTGTCCGCCAGACCTTTACGCGCGCCATGTGTGGAAATAAAGTACTGCAACATATTTAACCCCTCGCGAAAATTCGCGGTAATCGGAGTTTCAATAATCGACCCGTCCGGTTTCGCCATCAGGCCGCGCATACCGGCCAACTGGCGAATTTGTGCTGCCGAACCACGCGCACCGGAATCCGCCATCATGTAAATGGAATTGAACGACTCCTGCATGACAGGCTTGCCATTTTCCGTGCGTGGCAAACCGGTAACACGGTCAAATACCTGTTCTTTGCCCAGCTGTTCCATCATGGCCTTTGCTACGATATCGCCCGTGCGACCCCATATATCAACAACCTTGTTGTAACGCTCGCCATCCGTCACCAAGCCTGAAATATACTGTGTGTGTATCTCATGCACCTCTTTTTCGGCTGCGCCGATCAGCTCATTTTTTTGCGGGGGCATCAACATGTCATCGACAGCGATTGAAATACCGGCGCGAGTCGCATAGGTAAACCCGGTGTACATCAATTTATCCGCCATGATTACAGTGTCGCGCAGACCGCATTGACGGAAACTGGCATTGATCAGGCGCGAGATTTCTTTTTTCTTGAGCGTTTTATTGACCAAGGCAAATGGCAGACCGGCCGGCAACACTTCTGACAGCAATGCACGGCCAACAGTCGTTTCGTAACGCACCTGTTTTTCTGTCGCCTGCCCCGCTTCATCCTTGTGTATTTCTTTGAGGCGTACGACTACTTTGGCTTGCAACTCGACTTCGCGTGTCTCGTAAGCACGGGATACTTCGGCGATATTCGCAAACATCGACCCTTCGCCCAGCGCACCCATTTTTTCGCGGGTCATGTAATACAGCCCCAGCACAATATCCTGCGATGGAACGATAATGGGTTCACCGTTCGCGGGCGACAGCACATTATTGGAAGCCAGCATCAATGTGCGCGCCTCCATCTGCGCTTCCAGCGACAACGGCACATGCACGGCCATCTGGTCGCCGTCAAAGTCGGCGTTAAATGCCGAGCATACCAGCGGATGCAATTGGATCGCCTTGCCTTCGATCAGCAAGGGTTCAAATGCCTGGATACCCAAACGGTGCAAGGTTGGCGCACGGTTCAGCAATACCGGATGTTCGCGGATAACTTCCTCGAGAATATCCCATACGATGGGCTCTTCGGCTTCCACCATGCGCTTGCTGGCCTTGATGGTCGTTGCCAACCCCATCGCTTCAAGCCTGCTAAAAATGAACGGTTTGAACAACTCCAACGCCATTTTTTTCGGCAAGCCACACTGGTGCAGTTTAAGTTGCGGCCCCACCACAATGACGGAACGACCGGAATAATCCACACGTTTGCCCAGCAGGTTCTGGCGGAAACGCCCGCTTTTGCCCTTGATCATATCGGCCAGTGATTTCAATTGGCGCTTGTTCGCGCCGGTCATCGCCTTGCCGCGGCGGCCGTTGTCCAACAGCGAGTCCACCGCTTCCTGCAACATGCGTTTTTCGTTGCGCACGATAATGTCCGGTGCCTTTAATTCCAGCAGGCGGCGCAGGCGGTTGTTGCGGTTGATCACACGACGATACAAATCATTCAGATCGGAAGTCGCAAAACGGCCACCATCCAGAGGAACCAGCGGGCGCAACTCGGGTGGCAGCACCGGCAAAACTTCCAGAACCATCCACTGCGGTTTAATGCCCGAAGCATTGAATGCTTCCAATACTTTCAGCCGTTTGGCATATTTTTTAATTTTGGTTTCTGATCCTGTGGCCGCGAGGTCGGCGCGGATAGTTTCAATTTCACCCGCCACATCCAAGCCGCTCAACAACGCACGGACGCCCTCCGCGCCCATCATCGCGGTGAATTCATCGCCGTATTCTTCGGTTTTGGCCAGATAGTCGTCTTCCGACAACAGTTGTCCACGGTTCAACGGTGTCATACCGGGTTCGGTCACCACATAGGCCTCAAAATACAACACGCGTTCGATATCGCGCAAAGTCATATCGAGCACCATGCCGAGACGGGAGGGCAACGATTTTAAAAACCAGATATGCGCTACCGGGCTCGATAATTCGATATGCCCCATACGCTCGCGGCGCACTTTCGACAAGGTCACTTCCACACCGCATTTTTCGCAAATCACACCGCGATGCTTCAAACGTTTGTATTTTCCGCACAAACATTCGTAATCTTTCACCGGGCCAAAAATCTTGGCACAGAACAATCCGTCACGTTCCGGCTTGAAAGTGCGGTAATTGATCGTTTCCGGTTTTTTAACTTCGCCGTAAGACCAGGAACGAATTTTTTCCGGTGACGCAAGCCCGATCTTGATCGCATCGAACTCTTCTTTTTGTGTGACCTGCTTGAACAAATCCAGCAATGATTTCATGTGATACCTCTTTGTGAAAGGTGGATCGTGACCAGAAAACAGGCTGCGGCGCAGCCGCAACAAAACCTCTGTCTTCTGCCCTCTGTCTTCTGTCCTCTGTTTAGTGTCTTACCAAATCCATATCAATCGCCAGCGAGCGAATTTCCTTGATAACGACATTGAAGGATTCCGGCATTCCCGCATCAATTTTGTGGTCGCCCTTGACAATGTTTTCATAAACTTTGGTTCGCCCTGCCACATCGTCCGATTTGACGGTCAGCATTTCCTGCAAAGTATAAGCCGCACCGTAAGCTTCCAACGCCCATACCTCCATTTCACCGAAGCGTTGTCCGCCAAACTGCGCCTTGCCACCCAACGGTTGTTGCGTCACCAGGCTATACGGGCCGGTAGAGCGCGCATGCATCTTGTCATCGACCAAGTGATGCAATTTCAACACGTGCTTGTAGCCAACGGTTACCGGACGATCAAACGCCTCGCCCGTGCGCCCGTCATGCAGCGTTGTCTGTCCCGACAGCGGCAAATTGGCCAATTCCAGCATATATTTAATTTCCTCTTCACTGGCACCGTCAAATACCGGAGTTGCGAATGGAACACCATCCTTCAGATTGCGGCACAACTCGATAATTTCATCGTCGCTGAATGCGTCTATATCAACGCTCTGCCCGTTGTGATGGTTGTAAATTTTGTTGAGAAATTTTCGCACATCCGAAATTTTTGCATTGGTCTGCAACATATCATCAATCTTTTTGCCCAATCCCTTGGCTGCCCAGCCCAGATGAGTTTCAAGAATTTGCCCGATATTCATCCGGGACGGCACGCCCAGCGGATTCAACACCACATCCACCGGTGTACCATCCGCCATGTGCGGCATATCTTCGACGGGCACAATGCGCGACACCACACCCTTGTTACCATGGCGTCCGGCCATTTTATCGCCCGGCTGCAAACGGCGTTTCACGGCAACATAGACCTTGACCATTTTTTGCACACCGGCTTGCAGCTCGTCACCTTGAGTCAATTTTTTCTTCTTCAACTCGAACGCGGCATCGAATTCAATCCGGTTTTGTGCGAGACCTTCTTTGACCTGCTCCATTTGCGCAGCCACTTCATCATCGGCTACGCGAATATCAAACCACTGATGATGTTCGATGCTTTGCAGGTATTCCTTGCCAAGTTTGCTGCCCTTGGCCAGTTTTTTAGGCCCGCCGTTGGCCACTTTGTTATGCAACAATTTTTCGAGCCGTGTGAAGACATCTGCTTCCACAATACGCATTTGGTCCGCCAGATCTTTCTTGAAACGATTCAGCTCGTCATCGATAATTTGCTGTGCGCGTTTGTCGCGCTGCAAACCCTCCCGCGTAAACACCTGCACATCAATCACTGTCCCGGAGCTGCCTGTCGGCACACGTAAACTGGTGTCTTTCACGTCCGATGCCTTTTCACCAAAAATCGCGCGCAAAAGTTTCTCTTCCGGTGTAAGCTGTGTCTCACCCTTTGGTGTCACCTTGCCGACCAATACATCACCCACTGCCACTTCCGCACCAATATGCACGATACCGCATTCATCCAGTCGCGCAAGTTGCGCTTCTGCCAGATTCGGAATGTCGCGGGTGATCTCTTCCGGCCCCAGCTTGGTATCACGGGCGGCAATAGTCAGCTCTTCAATATGAATCGATGTAAAACGATCTTGAGCGAGTACACGCTCTGAAATCAAAATAGAATCTTCGTAGTTGTAGCCATTCCACGGCATGAATGCAACCAGCATATTCTGGCCCAGCGCCAATTCGCCCATATCCGTTGATGCGCCATCGGCAATGACATCACCGCGCGCAATCACATCACCGACTTTAACCAGCGGTCGCTGGTTAATGTTGGTGTTTTGGTTTGAACGGGTATATTTGGTCAAGTTGTAAATATCCACGCCGACTTCTCCGGCCGTGGTTTCGTTGTCGCTGGCTCGCACCACAATACGGCTGGCATCGACATAATCGATCCTCCCTCCGCGCCAAGCCTGAACGGTTGTCCCGGAGTCAACAGCCACCGTGCGTTCATTACCGGTACCTACCAGCGGTTTCTCCGCGCGCAGGCAAGGTACCGCTTGACGTTGCATATTGGCCCCCATCAACGCGCGGTTCGCGTCGTCATGCTCCAGAAACGGAATCAACGAAGCCGCGACTGATACAACCTGCGAAGGTGACACGTCCATATATTCCAACTTGTCAGGTTCAGCCAGAACAAATTCATTATGGTGACGCGCGGACACAATGTCATTGGTGAAATGACCCTTTTTGTCCAATTCGGCATTCGCCTGGGCAATGGTGAATTTGCCTTCTTCAATCGCCGACAAATAATCGATTTCATCGGATACTTTACCCTTGGATACCTTGCGATAAGGCGTTTCGATAAAGCCATATTCGTTGGTGCGCGCATAAAGCGCCAGCGAATTGATCAGCCCAATATTCGGACCTTCCGGCGTTTCAATCGGACACACGCGCCCGTAGTGCGTCGGATGCACGTCGCGCACTTCAAATCCGGCACGCTCACGCGTCAACCCTCCGGGCCCCAGCGCGGAAATACGGCGTTTATGGGTTATTTCGGACAACGGGTTGGTTTGATCCATAAACTGCGACAACTGGCTGGACCCGAAAAATTCCTTGACCGCAGCCGAAATCGGTTTGGCATTGATCAAATCATGCGGCATCAGATTATCTGTTTCAGCCTGGCCCAGACGCTCTTTGACCGCGCGTTCGACGCGGGCCAAACCCGCGCGAAATGTGTTTTCCGCCAGTTCACCGACAGCACGCACGCGGCGGTTGCCGAGGTGATCGATATCGTCAATTTCGCCGCGGCCATTGCGCAGTTCAACCAATATTTTTACTACCTCGACGATATCTTCATTCGACAAAATCGATGCGCCGGTCAACTCTTCACGGCCGACACGGCGATTGAATTTCATACGTCCGACCGTGGACAAATCGTAGCGTTCCTCGCTGAAGAACAAGCCGTTAAACAAGCTCAAAACCGCGTCTTCCGTCGGCGGCTCGCCGGGGCGCATCATGCGGTATATGGCCACGCGTGCAGTCCACTGATCCGTAGTTTCGTCGGTACGCAATGTTTGCGAAATAAACGCCCCGTGATCCAGATCATTGGTGTACAGCGTGTGAATCTTCGCGATACCGGCAGCTTGCAAGCCGTTCAGCAATGCTTCGGTGATCTCGTCATTGGCTCTGGCAATAATCTCGCCGCTATCCTTGTCCACGATGTCGTTTGCAATCACGCGCCCGATCAGAAATTCCTCCGCGACAACCAGCTTGTCGATCCCCGCCTCATGCATTTCGCGGATATGGCGAACCGTGATGCGTTTATCTTTGGCCACAATGAGTTTGCCGGATTTGCCGGCAATATCGAAACGCGCCATATCACCGCGCAAGCGCTCCGGTACAACTTCAAACTGAATACCCTTTTTACCCAAATGAAATGTATCAAACTCAAAGAACATTTTAAGCATGTCTTCATTGTTGTAACCGAGCGAACGCAGCAGAATGGTAACCGGCATTTTGCGGCGGCGGTCGATACGGAAGTACACGTAATCCTTCGCGTCGAACTCAAAATCCAGCCATGAGCCGCGATACGGAATGATGCGCGCGGAGAACAGCAATTTGCCGGAAGAATGTGTCTTGCCGCGGTCATGCTCGAAGAATACGCCGGGCGAACGGTGCAACTGGGAAACGATGACGCGTTCGGTGCCGTTAATCACGAACGAGCCGGTATTGGTCATCAGCGGGATCTCGCCCATGTACACTTCCTGCTCTTTGACTTCCTTGACCGTAGGCTTGGATGCTTCCTTGTCCATGATGGTCAGACGCACGCGGGCGCGCAACGGCGAAGCGTAAGTCAGGCCGCGCTGCTGGCACTCTTTCACATCGAACGGGGGCATTCCCAGCTGATAATTTACAAAATCAAGACGCGCATTTTTGGAATGGCTATGAATCGGAAATATACCGTTAAACGCTGCCTGTAAACCCTCGTTTTTGCGTTGTTCTGGCGGCGTATATGCCTGCAAAAACGCGGCGAAGGATTCCAATTGTGTGGACAACAAAAAAGGGACCGACAACGCTCCGACCCGTTTGGCAAAACTTTTACGGATACGTTTTTTTTCGGTAAAAGAGTAGCTCATATAATCTCCACGATTGAAGTAAAATGAAATTTCAAAGCAAGCCCAACCATCACGCCGGGCGGCTTAAAAAGACAGGGGGCAGAAAGTTTTTCGGCTTTCTGTCCGCTGGCTTTTTAGAGCGGCAAAAGGCTGACAGCAAAAACTCTCTCTCCTTGACTCACTTTCCGGTGAAAGAAGGTAACGCCCTTCTTGCATTCCGGATAGAAACCAAAAAAAAGAGCTGCAGTCAGCCTTTCTTCAAAATATAAAATTACTTGAGTTCAGCGGTTGCACCAGCTTCGATCAATTGTTTCAAGATTGCATCGGCATCGGCTTTTGACACCCCTTCCTTGACAGGTTTTGGCGCACCGTCAACCAGATCCTTGGCTTCTTTCAAACCCAAACCGGTAATGGCACGCACCACTTTGATCACGTTCACTTTGCTATCACCCGCAGATTTCAGAATGACAGAAAATTCAGTTTGTTCGACAGCGGCGGCAGCGCCCCCGGCAGCAGGTGCCGCAACGGCAACCGCCGCCGCAGACACGCCAAATTTTTCTTCCATTTGCTTGATCAGATCGGATAGATCCAATACGGTCATACCAGCGATTGCGTCCAGAATTTCAGCTTTAGATACAGCCATGTTGTTCTCCTAAATATTCAGTTAATTCAAAATTAATCAAGCAGCAGCAGTTTCGCTCTTGTCGCGGATTGCAGCCAGCGTACGCACGAACTTCGCAGTCGTCGCATTCATGGTTGCCATCAGGCGAGCAATCAGCTCGTCGCGGCTCGGGGTTGCAGCCAGCACGGCGACCTGCTCCGCAGACATCACGGAACCATTCATCGCGCCAGCCTTAATCACCAGCTTGTCATTGGTCTTGGCAAATTCGAACACCACCTTTGCCGCAGCGACTGCATCGGCACTCATGCTATACACAAGAGGGCCAACCATTTTTTCAGCCAGTGCTTCAAACTGCGTTCCTTGTACCGCACGTCGTGCCAATGTGTTTTTCAACACATGGAAATACACCCCCGATTTGCGTGCGTTGGCACGCAATCTGGTGATGTCGGCGACTCCAATGCCACGGTACTCTGCCAGGACGATGGTTTGCGCCTGCGCCACTTGTGCGCTGACTTCCACTACCACAGCCTGTTTTTCTTGCAGATTGAGACTCAAGTCTTCCTCCATTTTCCGAAATGCATTCGCACACATTTCATCGATTACAACAGTGACTCTGAGCTGGGAGAACAAACATTCCTGCTCGCGGACACACCATCTGCGGGGGATTCAGAAGACAGAAGACAGAAGACAGAGGACAGAGGACAAAAAAACCTCAACAAACCATCAACCACCTACCGAGCATTAAGCCTTGCGGCTCCACCGGTCTTGGATGCTGCATGCACGCCAGCAGTCCAAAAAATGCTGGCGAGATATTTTCATATCTCACCGACAAATTCAAAAACAATTATGCAGCCAAACTGGCCTGCTCGACACGAACACCAGCGCCCATGGTGCTGGAGAGAGATATTTTTTTCAAGTACACGCCTTTTGAAGCGGCAGGTTTGGCTTTATTCAACGCATCGACCAACGCCAGCAGGTTTTCACGCAATGCTTCCGGATCAAACGATGCCCGACCGATCGTGCATTGCACGATGCCATTCTTGTCGGTGCGATACTGAACCTGCCCAGCCTTGGCATTTTTTACCGCACCCGCCACATCGGCCGAAACTGTGCCCACCTTCGGGTTTGGCATCAAGCCCCGCGGACCCAGAATTTGCCCCAATTGTCCAACCAGACGCATCGCATCCGGGCTGGCGATCAAGACATCAAAATTCAAATTTCCGCCCTTGATAGATTCGGCGAGGTCTTCAAAACCCACGATATCCGCACCTGCAGCTTTGGCTTCTTCGGCTTTGGCACCTTGCGCAAATACCGCAACGCGCACCGTCTTGCCGGTCCCTTTGGGCAACACCACCGAACCCCGCACCAATTGGTCCGATTTCCGTGCATCAATGCCGAGATTGATTGCGACATCAATGGATTCGTCGAATTTTGCCACGGCAATTTCCTTGACCAATTTCAGCGCGTCACTTAACGGGTACAGTTTGTTGCGATCCACTTTGGCGGCAATCGCTTTATAACGTTTGGACATGTTATACACCCTCCACGGTAATACCCATACTGCGCGCGCTACCCGCGATGGTGCGCACGGCGGCATCCATATCGGCAGCGGTCAAATCAGGCATTTTGGTTGTTGCAATTTCTTCCGCTTGTTTGCGGGTCAGCTTGCCTACCTTATCGGTATGCGGTGTTTTGCTGCCCTTTTGCACACCGGCAGCCTTCTTGATCAGAATGGTTGCAGGCGGGGTCTTCATGATGAAAGTAAAGCTCTTGTCCGCGAACGCAGTGATCACCACCGGTATCGGCAGACCTGGTTCAACACCTTGGGTTTGCGCATTAAATGCCTTGCAAAACTCCATGATATTCAAACCGCGCTGGCCCAGTGCCGGGCCGATGGGAGGACTCGGATTTGCCTTGCCCGCAGGCACTTGCAGCTTGATATAACCAATTATTTTTTTTGCCACGCTACACTCCTTATCAATGGGTTAAACGCATACCGGGAGTCCCTAAAAATCCAGATTTCATCCCAACTGCTGCGTTGCGGAAAAAATTTCTTGCTTGCATATAACCCATATGCGGCGCGGCAAAATTTCTTCCGCGCCTTGCATTTAGGCGAACTCTGAATTTTTAGAGACTCCCTACCGCAGTTACTCCGATATGCTCCCCGTTCAAAACCGGGAAGGGAGAAGAGGGAAGAGGGAAGGGTAACTACAAAACCGCACCCTTCTCCCTTCTCCCTTGACCCCTCCCCTCTTTAAGCCTTTTCAACCTGGCCGAAGCCCAATTCCACGGGCGTTGAACGGCCAAAAATCGTGACGGCCACGCGGATTTTATTCTTGTCGTAATTGACATCCTCAACCGAACCATTGAAATCGGTAAACGGACCTTCTTTAACACGTACCAGCTCACCTACTTCAAAGAGTACCTTAGGCCTTGGTTTCTCGACTCCGGCCTGCATTTGCTGCATGATAGTCTGCACTTCTTTTTCGCTGATCGGTGTCGGTTTCATCGCCGAACCACCCAAAAAACCGGTTACTTTTGGAGTGCTTTTTACCAGATGCCAGCTTTCATCGGTCATATCCATTTCGACCAACACATAACCGGGGAAAAACTTGCGCTCGGTAATACTTTTCTGGCCTGATTTCAACTCTACAACCTCTTCGACCGGAACCAGAATTTGCCCGAATTTATCCTGCATACCCTCGCGTTGAATACGCTCAACCAGAGCCCTCTGTACGCTTTTCTCAAACTGAGAGTACGTATGAACAACATACCAGCTTTTGGCCATCACTCACCCCGTCCCATCAGCTTATTCACCATCATCATTAAACTGGCATCCACCGCCCACAAAAACAAAGCCATGGTGATCGTAAACAGAATCACCACACCCGTGGTTTGCAGGGTTTCTTTGCGTGTCGGCCAAACCACGCGTTTCGCCTCGGCGACAGAATCTTTACCGAAAGCAAAAAAACGCTTGCCCTGCTCGCTGGTCCATGCCACTCCTGTTGCCAACAAAAGACCGAGTAATACAGAAGCCAGCTTCAGCACCGCAGGGCTATCATTTAAATAATAGAAGCCCGCGATACCTGCCACAACCAGTAAAAAAGCAACCAATAACTTGATCTTGTCAGCCATGCGCAATTATTCCAATTAACTTTTTATTTCTTGGCAGGCCAGGAGGGTCTCGAACCCCCAACCCTCGGTTTTGGAGACCGATACTCTACCAATTGAGCTACTGGCCTAAAATCGGGAAGAGGGAAGGGTGAGGAGGGAAGGGACAACCCTTCTCCCTTCCCTCTTCACTCTTCTCATTCCTTTATTCGATAATCTTCGCCACCACACCCGCACCGACAGTGCGGCCACCTTCGCGGATCGCGAAGCGCAAGCCTTCTTCCATCGCGATCGGGTTGATCAGGTTGACGGTGATG
>Ga0315281_10013797_pt1 | contig 10917 bp, 5 predicted proteins | sample YL17G07_0_MG_FD_204540 | JGI IMG/M metagenome (GOLD analysis project Ga0315281, IMG submission 204540) | Sediment microbial communities from Yellowstone Lake, YNP, Wyoming, USA - YL17G07_0 | ecosystem: Environmental > Aquatic > Freshwater > Lake > Sediment | place: USA: Wyoming | collected... | reverse complement strand
TCAATCCGAACATTATAAATCCGAACATCATCAATCCGAACATTATAAATCCGAACATCATCAATCCGAACATCATCAATCCGAACATCATCAATCCGAATATCATCAATCCGAATATCATCAACCCGAACATCATCAACCCGAATATCATCAACACCAGCATCAGCGATCCGAGCAGCATGACCGCCGCGGACATCATCTGGGAAGTCGAGAACCTGGGCAACACGTACTCGACCTACACGGTGCGGACGCTGACGTCCGCGTCGATCCCGGCCGGAATCGATACCCATCTCTTCATTTACCGGATTCATTACACCCCCCAGACGGGCGGAGACGACTGCAAGCTGAAACAGGAGCCCCACTTCGAGCTTGTCGCCAGCATCCCCAATCCGAATATCATCAATCCGAATATCATCAATCCGAATATCATCAATCCCAATATCATCAATCCGGATATCGAGAACGCGACATTCTACATCGGGCCCGGGGAAAGCGCGATCGTCGACCTGCGGGTCATCGATCCGAATCCCCAGCAGGCTAAGATCATGGCCACGGGTCAGGTCTTCAGCTTGACCAATTTCATGAAAACGATTGATTTCGCCGCAACGTCCCACAACGTGGACACGGTCGACGTCGAGGCCGAAGAGACAGCCCCCACGTTCGCCGCGACGGAATTGATGATCGGCACCTCCGCCCAGCTTCCCGACGCGAAGATCGGCACCCTCTACAGCATCACCTTAAGCGCCTCAGGGCCCGGGGGAAGCTCGGCAACCTATACCTGGAAGCTGAATTCAGGCGATCTGCCGCCCGGTCTCCTCCTGAGCTCGAACGACGGGGTCATCAGCGGCACGCCCCAGACGGCGGCCGGCGTGACCTATCCCTTCACCTATCATTTCGTCCTCGAGGTCACGGACGGCAGTCTTTCGGATTCGGAGGAGTTCTTCCTGACGATTTACAGCACTCCTGCGCCGCCCGCTCTTTCGATCTCGACGGCATCACCTCTGCCCAACGCCATCGTGGATTCCTTTTACGGGAAAACGCTCGAAGCTGTCGGCGGCACGTGGCCGCGATCCTGGAACGTGGTCTCCGGTTCGCTTCCGCCGGGACTGAGCCTCGACAGCGCGGGGGCGATCAGCGGAATTCCGACGACGACGGGAACCTACAGCTTCACGCTTCAGGTCACCGATTCCTCCGTTCCTGTGCAAACGGCGAGCAAAGCCTTTAACCTCACCGTCATCCAGAACCATGGTTCGGTGACCATTTCCGGGAACTGTTATAGCGTCCTCGGCACCGGTTTGCCCGGGGTCTTGATGCGGGGGCTACCGGATGAGCCGCGGACGGACGGGAGCGGGAAATACGAGGCGACGGTGCCGTACGGCTGGTCGGGAACGGTGACGCCATTCGTCTACGGCTGCAACTTCGTGCCGGTGAGCCGGCCGTATACCTCGGATATGACGACGATGAACCTAACGGCCCAGGACTATAACGCGGGCGCCGGCGCGCTGGCGAAGCTGGCCTTCAAGGTCCAGCCGAGCAACACCGCGGCGGGCGTGGCGATCACGCCGGCGGTGACGGTCGAGATCCAGGATGCCGGGGGCAATGTGGTCGGGACGGCCACGGATACCGTAACCATCGACTTCCAATACAATCCCGGCGGCGGGACCTTGAGCGGGACGTTATCCAAGCCGGCAGTAGGAGGAATAGCGGCTTTTAATGACCTGAGTATTAATAATATCGGCATAGGATACACTTTGAGCGCAACCTCAGGCAGCCTGACAGCAGCCACATCGAATCCTTTTAATATTTTTACCGGTATAGATCCCTCCGCGCCCTGGATCACCCCGGGAGTTTACCCTAACCTCGTCATTTCCGATAGAGACGTATGGTTCAAGGTTAACGTCCAAGGAGGCAAAGACCTTCAGGTTTCAACGAGTAATGCCGTCGCGCAACAAACAAGCAACGATCTCGATATCTTCCTATATGATGCGGCGGGGAATTTATTAACTGCGGCCTTCAGCGACAAGGGCAATGAGACGGTCTTCCTGTCCAATATCCCGGCCGGTGTGTATTTCATCCGGATCTGGGGTTCGTTCGTCAATTATACGTTGACCGTGGCTACGGGAAATTTTGCTATCGGCGAGATCACCGGCCGGATCACCAACAGCTCGGGGAATGGGGTCCAAAACGCTCTTGTCTACTTATATCCGGAGAATGATAGTTCCTGGACCGCTATTATTGCCATCGCGCCTATAGATGGAGCAGGAAATTATAAGATTGCCCACGCTCCGGGGAATTACAAGCTCGCTTTCTCTTGGGATGAAAGGATCCTGGTTGTTCCTGATATTTATGTTGTTGGCCAATGGTACAGCGGCAAAGGAGATTTTGCGAGCGCCGACATTGTCACTATTCAAGCCCGTGAGACCAATAGCGAAAAGGACGCCGTTCTGGAAGATGGAGCTGCAATCTCCGGTCAGGTGACGACAACACCGGGAGGGACTCCTATCAGCCAAGTTCTCGTGAAAGCCTATAATGCCACAGGAGGCTATAGCTCCGCAAGGACGGACAGCAGCGGCAATTACACTATTAAGCACATCCGCATTGTCGATGGAATCCGCAAGGTCCAATTCGATGCACAATCGACCGGCAATTTCCTTTCAGAATGGTTTAACGACAAGACTTCTCAATCAGCGGCTGACCCGGTCAATATTGCGGCTCGCGCGACGACGTCGGGCATCGATGCCACGCTCGCCGGTGGCGGCATCATCACTGGCCGAGTAACCAACGGCGCGGGAGCGGGGATCGCGAATGTCGTTGTCAACGCTAATGACCTTAACTTCAACCTCATTAGGAGCGGCCAGACCGGCGCGGACGGGAATTATTCCATCCAGGGATTGCCCACGGGCAGCTATAAAGTCTTTTTTAGCACGTCTTCTGCCGGATATTATGTCGGAGAGTGGTATAACGACAAGATCTCCTTCAATGAGGCCGGCCAGGTTTCAGTCACGGTTGGCCAAACCACTGCAAACATTGATGCCATGTTAGCGGAGGGCGGCATCATCAGCGGCCGGGTGACGAATGCCGCGGGTCAAGGCCTCCCGAACGTCGATATTTGGCCCAGCTACCTCAACGGAAATTTCTTTGGAGTGGGCGCCAGGACGAACAGCACCGGGAATTATACCCTCCGGTTAGCGCCTGGAGATTATAAAATCTACTTCAACACCTCTTTGGCAGGAAATTACGCCTCGGAATGGTACGACGACAAGCCCTCCAGTTCGGCGGCCGACAAAGTCTCTGTCACCCTAGGCGAGACGACGCCGAACATCAATGCCCAGCTCGCCCCGGCCTTAATCATCGACGGCCAGGTGACCTCGGGCGGCGTTCCCCTGGCAGGCGTCGTGATGGTGGGGCTGCCTGGGGCTCCGACTCCCCAGACGGATGCCCAGGGCCAGTATAGGGCCATGGTAGAAGCTGGTTGGTCGGGGACTGTGACGCCGGCCAAGACTGGGTACACGTTTACCCCAGCCAGTAAGTACTACACGAATGTCACCTCTGACCAAACTACGAACTATATTGCTGTGGCTGCGGCTTTGCCGGATTTGATCGTTGAGTCGCTGACGCATTCACCGGCGAATCCAACGACGGCGGATTTGATAACGTTTACAGCGGTGGTGAAGAACGTGGGCACGGGGTCAGCGGGAGGTTCGACGTTGTTGTTCACGATAGGCGGGGAGACGCCTGGAGCGTCTGGGACACTCTTTCCTGTACCGGCTTTAGGGTCGGGAGCGAGTCATACAGTGACACGGCAGCTGACATTGAATGTCGCTCAGGGCTATATCAATACAGCGACGGCGGACTACAACCATGAGGTGGCTGAGTCGAACGAGGCCAACAACACCACGGAGGACAGGTACACTGTGATTCCTGCTGGGGCCCTTTCAACAATTTTTGGAAAGATTATGTACAATGAGAGCCCTGTCACAGGTAAGCCCGTAACTTTAGTAAACTTCTGGGCAAGAGACGAGAATTCTGGCCTATCCTTCCCAATCTCGCCCACATATAATCCCTCTGATGGCACCTATTCAATTCCAAACGTGCCGACTGGAAAATATGGTATTCAGGTGTATATCGATGACGCTATGCCTCAAGATGGAAAATACTTCCCGGGTGATTATTATGGATGGACTTCGCCAATTGATGTATTGGCTCCATCCCCTGTGAATGTAAATTTAGTCTGTCAAAAAATTATGCATCTCACATCTCCAGTTAATAATGGCGCGCCTATTGGACCTCTACCTCCCCCTTATGATACCCGTACATCCCCGGTAACCTTCCAATGGGACGCCATTTCAGAAGCGTCAACCTACACAATCAACATCGTTGTGGATACAGATGATACCCATGGCTTCGTGCGATATGCATATGAAGCTTACGGCTTCATGTCAACGCAGACATCTGTTAATCTGGCCGTTAGTGAGGCCAACCAGCATTACAGGTTTCTTATCTACGCCTACAATAGCAATAACGTCATGGTCGGGCAATTAATGGTTATGTTTCAACTTGGAGGTTGCGGCTGGGATTACCGGTTTAAAATCGGCCCCGGCCTGCCAGCCCAACTGGATTTGCCCAGCAGCCTTCAAATGCGCTAGCGGGAGGGACTATCGTTTCACCCGTAACCGTTGAGATCCGCGATGCGGGTGGGAACCTCATCCCGAAAGTGACAAATCCTGTGACCCTTTCGCTCAGCAGCAATCCCGGCGGGGAGACGTTGAGCGGGACGCTGACCAAGAATGGGGTTGGAGGAGTCGCAACCTTATGGAATTGATATATAGAGAAGTGGAGGATCATTTAATAGGGCGGGTTTTATTTATTTAGGAAATTTGTTTGGCACTCAGGCGCCGTCGGGCGTCGGCGACGAGGGGGTCGCCTTCGTCTTTCTCCTTGATTTTGAGGAACGTTTGATAGCTTTCCGCGGCCTTCGGGCTTTTCAGTCCTTCCTGGACCCGGCCGAGATAGTAATAGACCTGCGGAAAATATCTGTAGGAAGGGATGTCGTTTAAAAACACTGAAGCTGCTTCGCCTCGCCGCTTCATGCAAATATCCAGTTCTGAATGGGCTTCGGTGAAATACTTGGACTTGAGATAAGCTTCCGCTAAAAACAGTCGGCCGAGCCACGTATCGACGAATTTCTGTGCTTCCGTATAGGCACTGATCGCTTCGTTCACCCGGCTTTTTTTCCTGGCGATCCGGCCCTCGATGATTTTAGCGTAAGCCCGCGGCTCCGGCTCCAGGCGTGCTCCAAGTTCCTTGACCAGCCTGCGCGCTTTGTCTTCTATTCCCGCTTGGATATAAATCTCGGCGGCGGCAGTTGGGGTTCGACCGGAAGTGGGGACGGACAATTCGACTCCATATATAATAATAGAGCGAATCCAGATAGCGGCCTGAACTTTTTTATCTTGACAGAGACTTAGAAGAGCTGTAGTCTATAATTGACCAAGTAATTGGTCCGAAAAGAGACCTATTTGGAGAAAGCCATGGTAAATTATTCAGAGATAGTCCCTCTGAGCAAGGCTAAGGCTTTGCTTTCGGATTTCATGCGGAGGGTCAGGGAGGAGCACGAGTCTTTTGCTATCTCACACAGAGGAAAGGTCGAGGTGGTTCTTCTGAGCATCGAGGAGTACGAAAGCCTCATCGAGACTCTGGAAATCCTGAGCGACAAGGACCTCATGGCCTGCATCCGCCGGGGACTTAAGGATGAAAAAGCCGGAAGGCTTCATTCTTATAAAGAGGTCTTCCCGGACAAATGAAAAAATCTTCTTATGGCATTCTCTTTACGAAAGAAGCAAAAAGAAGCTTTGAGAAGCTGGATCCTTCGATCGCGAAAATCATCGGGAAAGCAATCGAATCCTTAGCAGTCAATCCCGCCAAAGGAAAGCCGTTGGCCTATGATCTAGCCGGCTTGCGTTCGCTGAGGACATTCGACTATAGAATAATATACCGGATAAAAGAAAAGGAGCTCCTCATTATCGTTATCGCCCTCGGCCACCGCAAAGAAATATATAAGAAACTCAAAGAACTCCTCTTCGACCTTTCGTCTTGACGACGTGATGAAGAAGGTTGGGATCGTCGAGATTTCAGATCGGGGATGACGAGTCTCGTCAAAGATTATAAGGCAATAAGGCGGTCATTGAGATTCGGGAAAAAGAGACAGAGGGAAAAAAGTCACCTAAAATAAATCAGAGGTTTTTGAGGCGACGGCGGGTATCTTCGACCAAAAGATCGCCCGGCTCGGCCTTCTCCTTAATCTTTAAGAATTTTTGATAAGATTCCCTGGCCGCCGGACTCTTGAGTCCTTCCTGGGCCCGGCCCAAATAATAATAAACCTGGGGCACATATCTGAACGACGGGATATCGTTCAGAAAGACCGCCGCCGCCTCCCCGCGCCGTTTGTCGCATTTTTCGAGTTCTGAATGAGCTTCGGCGAATGCTCCGGCTCTTAGATAAGCCCGGCCCAGGGCCAAGCGGCCGATCCATGTATCGACGATTTTCTGGGCTTCTATGAAGGCTGTGATGGCCTCGTTCGCCCGGCCTTTTTTTTCGGCTAAAAGGCCTTCGATGAGCTTGGCGTAAGCCCGCGGCTCCGGCTCCAGGCGTGCTCCAAGTTCCTTGGCCAGCCCGCGCACTTTGTCTTCTATTCCCGCTTGAATATAAATCTCGGCGGCGGGAAACGCGATATTGACTTCTTGACTCAAGGCGACGGCGCGGTCGGCCGCCTCAAGGGCCGCGTTCTTTTGCCCCTGCAAAAGCCTAGCCTGTCCGAGCGCGATCCATTTTTCCGCGGTCAAGTCGGGCGTTTTATTCTGCACGTCAGCTTCGATGCCTTTCTTAAGGAACTTAACCGCATCGCTCAACCGCCCTTCGTAAAGTGCCAGATCGGCCTGGCCGATGGCTGCGAATGATGACCCTAAAGCGCTGATCGGCTCAAGCTTCTTATACCAGGCCTCGGCTTCCGCGTTCCGGCCTTGGGCCATCTCGGCGAGCGCCGCGCAGACATGAATTTTATCGAATTTCGGATTCAATTCGAGGGTCTTTTTGACCTGCTCAAAAGCCAGGGTCAAATCGCCGGCGCCGATTGCATACCAGGCCAGGTTGACCTGTCCGTTGATGTTCTTAGGATAGATTTTAACGTAATGAAGCCCCTGTTCAATGGCTTTGGCCATGTCCCGGGCGATATAGTAGGCATAGGCCAGATTGCCGTGACCGGCCGAATCCCCCGGAAACTGCTTGACTAGTGCGCTGAATTCCTCGTTGGCTTTTTGATAGTTCTTGGTCATCAGGTACAAGATTCCGCGGGTCCTATATTTTTCGCGGTCGTTCATGCTGTCAAGCCGGGCCAGGGCTAATTGTTGATATTCGTAAGCTTTTTTCAATTCCCCGGCGTTCTGGTAGGCCACGGCCAATCCGGAGTAGGCCCGGCCGAAGTTCGGGTCCTTCTTGATGGCCCATTGGTACTCTTCGATGGCCTCCGGCCGTTTTCCCTGTTTCATTAATTCCTGGCCATGGGCATAGGCGTTCATCGCTTCCAGCGAAGATGTCGTGAACGTTTCGACGGAAAGCTGTCCGGCCCCTTCGTAACCTTTGCCGCCGAGCTCTTTGCAGAGCGGCAGGGACAGGGCCGCGGCGGCATTCATCACATCGGCTTTTTTGGAAACCTTTTTTTCCTTCTCGGTGATCACCGTGGAACTCACCGGATTGACGGCTTTGACTTTGACCCTATAGTCACCCGACCGTTCGTTTTCGATCGACCCTTCGACGAGGACGGGGATGCCTTCGCTGCGACAGACGAGCTGGCCGAGCCGCGAGTCGAGCTTCCCCCCGGAGTTCGGGTCGAGCTGGCCGGCCTTTTTCCGGGCGTCTTCGCGTTTATATATGTTGATGAACGAGGCGTCTTCCAGACCCAGGATCAGCGCCTGTTCCACGGCGCCGTTGAAGACGGTCTCGCCGGTGCGGTTATCGAAGTCCGCGACGAGGACGGAGACCGGTTCCGGAGCGGGCTTTACCGACGGCCCTCTCGGTTGAAAAACGAAATGCCAGAGAGCTAGAAAGACGACGAGCACGGCCAGAGCGGCCGCCGCAATCGCCTGCCATTTCCGGGGGAAGATCCAGCCCCGGACAGAGACCTCGTCCCGGACCTTCTCCAGATCGGCCGTGAATTCGGCGGCATTCGCGTAACGGTCGGCCGGATTTTTGGCCAGGCATTTTTTGATAATATGATGAACGGCAGGGTTGATGTTCTTCGGCTTGATGGCGAAAGAGGGGACGGGATCTTTGAGAACCGCGGTCAGCGTCTCGACCGGAGTGGGCTTGATGAAAGGATGTTTGCCCGCGAGCATCTCATAGAGGATGACGCCGAGAGAGAAGATATCGCTCCGGCCATCGACCTGGATGCCTTTGGCCTGCTCGGGCGACATGTAGTCGATCGTCCCCAGGATCGCGCCCTCCTGGGTCATCGCCGTCTGGGTCAATGTGACCGAAACCGATTCCGGTGCAGGCAGGATGCGCTTGGCGATACCGAAGTCCATGACTTTCGCGTGGCCTTGCGGCGTGCACATGATGTTGGCCGGCTTGAGATCGCGGTGGACGATGCCCTTGGCGTGGGCGACCTCGAGAGCTTCGGCGACTTCGAGGCTGATCTGGAGGGCATGCCGAGGAGAGAGGGCTTTTTCCTCCATCCTTTGTCCGAGATTCCGGCCTTCGACGTATTCCATGACGATATACGCCCGGCCATCGCTTTCGCCGGTCTCATAGATTTTGCAGATGAACGGATGGTCGAGCGCCGCGGCCGCTTTGGCCTCGCGGAGAAAACGTTCCTTGGCCGGGGTGTCGGATTGGATATTCTCCGGGAGGAATTTGATCGCCACATGGCGGTCGAGGACTGAATCATGGGCCAGCCAGACTTCGCCCATTCCCCCTTTCCCAAGAGGGCCGAGCAGTTCGAAGTGAGTTACGCGCTCTCCGGGTTGAAGCACTTTTACCCGTTTTTTCCATGAGTTATATAACAGAGAACAGGGAGGGTGTCAAATCGAAGGCTTTTTTCGCTTGACAGGGGAATCGGCGAAAACTAAAATGAGCACACCTTTGAATCTGGAGGGAAAAATGGTCCGGACACTCCCCGAGCTTTTTCTCAATAGCCTTAAAAGTTTCCCCAAAGCCGATTTCATGCTCGTCAAGAAAGAGGGACGCTATACCCCGATCTCGATGGACGAATTCGGCACAAAAACCAAGTATTTGAGCCTGGGCTTGAAAGATTTAGGCCTGGCCAAAGGGGACAAGCTCATTATTCTTTCCGAAAACAGGCCGGAATGGGTGATGGCGGATTTCGCCTGCCTCTGTCAGGGAGGCATCACGGTCCCCATCTACACAACGCTCGTTCCCGAGCAGGTGAAATACATCATCAACGACTCGGACGCCAAATTCGTCGTCTTTTCTAATATGGAACAATGGGCGAAAATCGAGGCCGTAAAGAGGGACCTGCCCCAGGTCCGGCATTTCATCTCTTTGGCTCCCGAGGCGCCGAAAGGCTGCTTGACGCTTGACCAGGTCATCGAGCGCGGGGCCAAGGTCAGTCAAGCCCAACCCGGGCTTTTTGAACGGACCGCCGGCGCGATAAAGCCCGACGATGAAGCTTCAATCGTCTACACGTCCGGGACAACAGGCGTCCCTAAAGGCGTCATCCTCCTCCACAGCAATTTCATCAGCAATGTCTTGACCGCCGCCGAGCTTCTTGTATTTTCCGAGAAGGATACGGTCCTTTCCTTCTGCCCCCTTTCCCACGTCATGGAGCGGATGGTCACCTTCGCCTATATATACCGGGGATGCACCATCGGCTATGCGGAAAGCATAGAAACCGTGCCCCAAAACCTCCTCGAAATCAGGCCGCACATCATGGTCAGCGTACCTCGGGTTTTTGAGAAGATCTACGCCAAGGTCATGGACAACGTCCTCAAAAGCTCGGCCTTGAAGCGGAAAATTTTCTTCTGGGCAGTGAAAGTCGGCAAGGAGTACGGCCGTCGGAAACTGGCCAAACAGAATATCGGCGGCTGGCTGCAGTTCAGGCGGAACCTGGCCCACAAGCTCGTTTTTTCGAAGGTCATTGAAAAGACAGGCGGCCGCGTCCGGTTCTTTGTCTCCGGGGCGGCTCCGCTGTCCAAGGATATCGCCGAATTTTTCTACGGCCTGGGGCTTGTGGTTTTAGAAGGCTACGGCTTGACCGAGACGTCGCCGGTGATTGCCGTGAACATCTTGGAAAATCCAAAATTCGGAACGGTCGGAAAGCCCATCCCCGGCATCGAAGTGAAGATTGCGGCCGACGGCGAGATCCTCACCCGCGGGCCGCACGTCATGAAGGGATATTACAAAAAGCCGGCCGAGACCCGAGAGATGTTCGAGGGCGATTGGCTCAAGACGGGAGACATCGGCTATCTGGACGAAGAAGGATTCCTCGCGATTACGGACCGCAAGAAAGACCTCATTGTCACAGCGGGCGGAAAAAATGTCGCCCCTCAGCCGATTGAAAATATTCTGAAGACCAACGCCTATATTTCGAATGCCGTTGCCATCGGCGACCGGAGGCGGTTTATCTCGGCCCTCGTCGTCCCCAATTTTGAAAAGCTGGAGGAATACGCGAAATCGAGCAAGATTTCCTACGCCGACCGCGCTGATCTCGTCAAGAACGGGCAAATCATGAGTTTCCTCAAATCGGAGATCGACCGGGCGACGCCGAACCTGGCTTCCTACGAGCGGATCAAGAAGATCGCCCTCCTCGACCGGGAATTCGAGATCAAAGAGGGGGAGATCACGCCGACGCAGAAGGTCAAGCGGAACATCATCGAGAAAAAGTACAAGGACGTGATCGAAGCG
>Ga0315281_10013795_pt1 | contig 10919 bp, 8 predicted proteins | sample YL17G07_0_MG_FD_204540 | JGI IMG/M metagenome (GOLD analysis project Ga0315281, IMG submission 204540) | Sediment microbial communities from Yellowstone Lake, YNP, Wyoming, USA - YL17G07_0 | ecosystem: Environmental > Aquatic > Freshwater > Lake > Sediment | place: USA: Wyoming | collected... | reverse complement strand
ATAATAGGTGTTGGTGAATTCATTTTGGTTTTGGTTAAAAATTAGAAATTAAAATTAGAAATTATTTTCTTTTGCTGTCTTTTGTTATCACTTCAAATTTTTTTAGATTCGAAGAAATTTGCATGCCACCCATTTTTTGATGAACTAATGCGTCTTTAAGTTTGCGTAAATAATCCGCAGTAAAAAATCGGATAACTTTATGCCAAGCTTCTTTTCGTTTTTCATCCCAAGTTGATTTATTAATTAATAAATCAATCTCGCGACGAAGATGTTCGGCTTCAGCAAATGCATCAATGTTTTCAGTTTGTAAAAAAACATTTTGCGAAGATTCGATTTTAGAGTTAATTGGATTTTGATTTAGCATAGTTTTTTTATTTTAATCTGTTTACTATAGCAAAAAAATATTTTTTTTACAAATTTTTTTTAATAAATTTCTCCTCGTACTTCCCAAGCTGCTGCTTCTGTGACTTTTACTTTTACAATTTTACTGATTAATTTTTTCGATCCGGGAAAACGAATATTAGAAAATTCTGGCGTATGACCAATACAAATTCCTTCTTTATAATTTTCAACTAAAACTTCTGTAATTTTGCCAAGCATTTTTTTTCTCTGCGCTAAAGCAGTCTTTTTTAAAATTTCATTCATCGTTTGCCAGCGAAGAGTTTTTTCTTCGTGGGAAACATTATCTTCAAATTTTGCTGATATTGTTCCAATACGAGGAGAATATTTCGAAAGATAGGCCATCGAAAAATTAGCTTTTTCAAAAATGCGTAGAGAATTTTCAAATTGCTTTTTTGTTTCACCAGGAAAACCAACAATCATATCAGTAGAAATAGCAATATCAGGACGAGCTTTTTTTAGTTTTTTTATAAGTTGTAAATATTGCTTAGCAGTATAATTCCGATTCATTCGGTGTAAAATTTCATCATCGCCAGCTTGTAAAGGAAGATGCAGATGTGGCATCAATTTAGGCAATTGAGCAAAGGCCTTGATTAGAGCAGGGGAGAGATCTTTTGGGTGAGAAGTAAAAAAACGCAAGCGCTGCAGTCCTGGTAAATCATGAATTTTTCTAAGCAGAGTTACAAAGGCAGGGATTACTCCCTCCTCATTAAAAGGGGAGGGTTGGGGAGGGGGTAAATTTTTTAATTCTTTATCTTGATAAGAATTCACATTTTGTCCCAATAGCGTAATTTCAATCGCGCCATTGGCAATAAGCTTTTTACATTCCGCTACAATCTCTTGCCATGGCCGAGAAACTTCGCGCCCGCGAGCGTAAGGCACGATGCAATAAGTACAAAAATTATCGCAACCAGTCATAATGGGAACGAAAACAGAAAAGTTATTTTGAGTTTTAGGAGCGATGGAGAAATAATTGGCAATCTGGCTTCTGGCTTCTGGTTTGCTAGTTTTCTGGCTAGCTAGTTGATTAGTTTGCTGAGAATCAAAAAATCCCCTCGTCTCTTGGAGGAGAGGGTTAGGAAGAGGGGGCGTTGGGGATTTTGATAATTGCTGAGAGGTAGCCGCAAGGGATTGCTGAAGGGTAGCCGCAAGGGATTGCTGAAGGGTAGCCGCAAGGGATTGCTGAAGGGTAGCCGCAAGGGCTACCCGTACTACTGCGGCATTATTTTGGATTTTGGGATTTGAAATTTTAGAAGAAGTTAAAGATGCAGATTCAGATTCAAATTTGAATTTTTGAGAAAAAAGTTGCGAATAAATTAGCGGTAGTTGTTTTAGGTCTTCAATCCGAAAAACAAAATCAAGCCAAGGTGATTTTTTCAATAAAGGATCAATTTGAAATTTTATTTTATGATTATTTTTTTTCTCATCTTGCGAAGGCTGAATACTGGTTTGACGCACCATACAGCCTGTTAAACCAACTTTGAGATTTGGATTTTTTTCTTTCAATTTTTTAATATTTAAACCTTGTCCAAGCACGCGATTTTCTGCGGCTTGGCGTACGGAGCAAGTATTAAAAATAATCAAATCAGCATCTTTAATTTCAGTAGTTTTTTTAATTTTCAAATTTTCTAACACAGTAGCGATTCGTTCAGAATCTGAATAATTCATCTGACAGCCAAGAGTGAGAAGGTGGTAAGTTAGTTTTCTTCTCGATGCATCGGGATGGTTTTTTGGCAAGTTGGTCAAATTAGTTTTTAAAGTTATAAAGTTTTTAAAGTTCGGAATTGCTTTATTTCCTAAAGTTGATTCGAGATTTTTTTATTTTAGCTTTTTATTTTATTATCTTAATATCTTACTTCAAATATTATAACTCATATTCATGTCAATTAAACAATCAAAAATCGCGATCCCTTTGCTCTTGCATAAAATGAAAGAAGTTCAGCGCGAGTGGGAACGAGCTGTTAAAGTCGGTGACTTAGTGGAGATTTGGTGCGATCGAATTCAAGATTTAGATTTAAAAAAATTGTTAGAAAAAAAATCGTGTCCAGTGATTATCAATTGCAAAGGTCCAAAAGAAAAAGGGATTTTCAAAGGTAGTGAAAAAGAGCGCGTGCAAATTTTAATTGAAGCGGCGCAAGGTGGCGCGGATTTTGTAGATATTGGTTGGCATACGAATAAAAAATTATTAATAGAACTTTTGAAAAATAAAGGCAAAGCAAAGATTATTATTTCTCATCATAATTTCGAAAAAACTCCTTCGTTAGCAACGCTGGAAAAGTTAGCGCAAAAAATTTCTGTGGCGGGAGCGGATATGATTAAAATTATTACGACAGCGCAGAAGAATGAAGATAATTTAATTTTATTCGAATTGAATCAACGACTGGCGAAAAAGAAAAAAGAATTTCTAGTTTTTGCAATGGGTCCGCGAGGAAAAATCAGTCGCTTAATTTGTCCATTGCTCGGCACAGCATGGATGTTCGCGCCATTAGATACTCGATCCGCCAGCGCACCAGGTCAAGTGCCAGTGGAGCACTTGAGGCAATTTTGGCAGGCGGTGGGAGTTGAATGAATAATGAATAATGAATTTAATTATTTTATTCATAATTGGCAAGATTGGAGTGTCCTACTTTCATCTTGCCAATAACCTCTATTAAATACATTTGGTCCAACTTACAATTAAATAAGAAACTTTTTTAAGCGCTTGCAAATGCAATGAATCTTCAACATTTAAAGTTTTATCATTAAATTCATCAATCCAACCTAAAATTAATTCTTCAATATTAATTTTAGGATAATTAGTTTCAAAATAATATTTGATATACTCGAAATCTTTTAATAAATCTTCATAATTATTTATTATTGGATTTTTAATATTATATTTTTGTTCAATTATTTTTAGATTTTTTTCATCAAGTGGTGGAAAATTAAAAGCATTGATTATTTCTTGATTGATAAGATTTATTTCTATGTCTTCTTTAAGACATTGGTTAAGTAAATTAAATAAATCTCTACGAACAGGCAAAGTTGTTTCTTCTGGATCAAGAGCCTGAAGTAGTGTTTCAAAAACTTCCTTTTGCGTTAAAACCCCCCCCTCTTTTTGTCCCTTTTCTGTTTGATAACTGCTGATTTCAAATCGAAGATTTTGTAATAATTCAGATTCAGATTTAGATTCAAGTGATTTGAGCATATTTAAAATTAGAAATTAAAAAGAAGAAATTATTTTAGCAAAGAGATTTTGTTTGTCAAATTTAAAATTTTCTGGCAAACTTAATTTTGTTGCTTTACTAAAAATATTTTGAATTTAATATGCAAACCACGCTTCCTATTGTTTTCGACAAAAGCCATCTCATTACTATTGGCGAGAAGTTGTATACTCAGCGGATTGATTTTGTTCGAGAATTGGTAAATAACGCTTATGATGCGGATGCTACAAAAGTTGTTATCACAGTTTCAGCGCAACAAATTTCCATTGAAGATAATGGAGCTGGTATGGACAGACAAGGTATTGAGCAATATTTTACGATTGGATCCCAAGAAAAAAGTTTACATCAACATTCAGCGAAATTTAAGCGTAGACGCATTGGTGAGTTTGGCATTGGCAAATTCGCGGCGCTTGCGGCAGCAGAAGCTTTTGAAATGGAGACACAACGAGGAGATTTTCGTTCACGAGTATTTTTTTCTAAAAAAGATTGGTTTTCTCAAAAAAATTGGCAAGTGCCATTTGAAGTTCTTTCACCTAGTCCTTTACGTGGAGACGGAACAATCGTGAATTTGCACGGTTTAAAACAAGCCTTTGCTTTAGCGGAAATCATGCGTCATATTTGTGAGAAGTGCCCGATTACAGCGACAGATTTTTGTGTAATAGTAAATGGCGTTATAGTGGAGCCAATTCAAGTATCTGGACGAGTAATTTCCGTGGAAGAAAAAACTCCTTTTGGTTTGGTTAAAGGCAAGATTATTTTAGCGACGAAAAGTTCAGAAGAAAAAGCAGGGATAAATATTTTGGTTCGCGGTGTAACAATTCGTAAAGAATTATTTAATATTGATAAGAGCCGAGTTTTAGGTATTTCTCGTCTTCGCGGTTTTGTGCAGGCGGATTTTTTACCGATTACCAGCGGACGCGATGATTTTATTCGCGACAGCGCGGAGTTCCAATATTTTTCTGAAGTGATGCAAAGGCATTTGAGAAAAGCGTTGGCATTACTGCGTGATCTGCAATGGCGAAAAATGAATGAAAAGGCTTCGCTTGTTTTAAAAGAAGCGTTGAAAAAAATTGGTAAAGTTTTACGTAAACATCCGGAATTTATTTCTAATTCTTCACTGACTCCTTTTGGTGAAGAAATTGCTGATGATTATTTTGGTCAAAAATCTTCAGAAAATGGTTATAGCATTTCACGCCCTAAACAAGTAGATGAATTTATAGAAGATTCAACGGGAAAATCAGCAGAAGAGACAACAGAAGAAAGTGATCAAATGTTAACAACTCAAAGTTTGATTTCTGAGAAAGAAATTAAGCCTTTAGATAAAATTGATCTTGAAAAGATAAATCAAATTAAAAAAAAGAAAGATGATCGATCTTTGACACTGGCTCAAAAAACCGTGATTCGTCGTTTACGATTAGCTAATTCTGGTTTGATTTGTCGCATGGAGCATGTAGGAGCAGATGAACCAGAAAGTTTTTTTCAAAATGGCGCGGTATATATTAATATCGATCATCCCTATTACAGCAAGTTAGAAAAAAATGAAAATATGTTAATCTTTCATCTTTGTCGTTTGATTACTCTTGAGCTAGCTTTGCAACAAGAAAATAATGCAAAAGATGCTTTGCAATTGCAAGATCGGATGTTGCGAGGAATGTTGTAGTATTGACGATGTTGCAAATTTATAGGAGTAGGCTAAAATTGAGATAAATTAATTTATTTAGGAATTAGGATAATGACATTTAAAATTTTAAATAAAATCGCTGCCATTGAAATGTCTAAAAGATGGCTTGTTAAAATTAAAACACAAAGAGTGCGCTTAATTTTTGATGAGCATAAAATTATTATAGCGCCAGATGATCCTGAGCTAGATGGTTATTTTGAAGCGCTTGATGACTCTATTAAAGGACGCGTTAAAAAACAGGTTTCAGCAGAAAATCATTTAAAACAAATTTTTTGTTAAAAAATTAAATGGAGTTTTTTCTTTCCGAATCAATCGTAATTTTCGGGTAATTTTTCGTTTTGTGAATGTTGATTTGGTAGAATTAATTTATTTGGCTAATCATGATGTGTATCGTAAAATTAAACAGCTTTATTAAAAAAGCATGAAGCTAAAGCTTCAGAACCCTCGGTTGAAGCCGGGTAGAAACTGCTTATCAATTTATGAACTTTACAAATTTTTAAAATCTTACATCTTAAATTCTAAATCCCCCATGTCTCTTCAAATTGGTCTCGTCGGAATGCCGAATGTCGGTAAATCTACACTTTTTAATGCATTAACTCGTTCATCAGGAGCAGAAACAGCGAATTATCCTTTTTGTACTATCGATCCAAATGTTGGCGTAGTAGAAGTGCCAGATGAACGTTTAAATCAATTGGCGAAAATTATGCAATCAGAAAAAGCAATACCCGCTACTGTTGAATTTGTTGATATCGCAGGATTGGTAAAAGGTGCTTCCACTGGTGAAGGCTTAGGTAATAAATTTCTTTCTCACATCCGAGAATGTGCCGCCATCGCGCAAGTTGTTCGTGTTTTTGAAGATCCTGATATTATTCATGTGAATGGAAAAATTAATCCGCATTCTGATATTGAAACTATTCATACAGAGCTTATTTTGGCAGACTTACAATCTTTAGAAAAACAAATTGGACGCTTAGAAAAAGAAACGCGCGGAGGATCGAAAGAAGCAAAAATAACTTTAATTTTAGCAGAAAAAATTAAAATAGCATTAGATCAAGGCATGTTGGCAAATGAATTAGAATTTACGTCAGAAGAAAAAAATCTAGCGCGTGCTCTTCATTTATTGACCAATAAACCAATAATTTTTGTAGCAAATATAAAAGAGGCAGAATTGAAAAATTTAAACAAAGAAGCTTTACGTGAGAAATTAGGGAAATATAAAGACGCAAAAATAATTCCGATTTGTGCGAAAGTAGAAGCAGATTTGGCAGCTTTTTCAGATGAAGAGGCGGCAGAATTATTAAAAGAATTAGAATTAAAAGAATCTGGCTTAAAACAATTAATTCGAGAGGCTTATGATGTTTTAGATCTACATACTTTTTTTACAGCTGGACCAAAAGAGACGCGAGCGTGGACACTGAGAAAAAATTCTAGCGCTCCGCAGGCGGCTGGTGTGATTCATACAGATTTTGAAAAAGGCTTTATAAGAGCTGAGGTTATTGCTTTTTCTGATTTTATAGAACATAGCGGTGAATCAGGCGCTCGTGAAAAAGGCAAATTGCGATTAGAAGGAAAAGATTATACTATAGCCGATGGAGATGTTTGTCATTTTAGGTTTAATGTTTAGGGGTATTTTTTGCCTTTTTCTAACTTCTCTGCTATAATTTTTAGAATTTTTCAAAATAAAAATTAAATAAAAATAAAAAATGTCTTCAAAAGAAACTACTGCTCTGCCAGAATCGCTCAATGAAACACTAGAATTTTTTCAACCTAAGTTGGAAATTTTTGGAGAATCAATTGATCCGCTAGAGGTTTTTCAAAGTTTTTGTGATCAGATTGATGGAGTGAGATGGGAACGTGGAGAAATATCAGAAGGCAAAAATTTTACCATTGAAGTAGAAAAAACCACAGAAAAATTTCCTCGTGGCGGAGAATGGGTATTGCGTGAGCCGAAAGATGAAGAACGTAAAGAGGCACGAAAAGATGGCAAAGATCCCAATGATCCATGGGGACGCCCTGATAAAAAAGCTGCCAATCTCATTGGAGCAAAAGAAAAAGAATTACCTGTTTCCACACTAGTAATTACAGTTGGTAAAGATTTTTCTTATAGAGATATTCCAGCGCTTATTCGAGAAATGCAAAAAGTTCACAATGAATTTGCCAAAGAAAATCAAAATGTAGAAAAAGAAAAATTAGAATTTGCTTCAGGATTTTTTCTACAAATCTGTGAAAAAATTGCTATGAATTATAATTTTTGGGCTAAGAAAATTGAAGATTTTGCTAAAGATAAAGATCTTCCAGAAATGAAAGAATATGCCGAATGGTGCCGTATCATCGCTCGAGATTTCGCGCCAGATTCTCTGGGAGTAAAAGTAGGTCAATGGCTTGAAGACACAGCAGGACCAACAGCAAAGGAAAAATGGAATAAGATACTTGAAAATTATCAAAAAAGATTTATGGCGAAAGCTAAAAAAAATAATTTATCTGAATCAAAATTAAAAGAAAAAGAATCAAGAAAAAATACTTATGCATTAAATCGTCTCGCTAGTTTAACTCTCAAAAAAGAACTAACCGATGATCTTAAAAAAATGATTTTTGCTCGTGGTGAAGCAGAACTCTGGCGACTTTCTGATGTGCCAGAAGTTTTTAAAGAAAATTTTTCTCCAGATAAACGGACTCGCAAAAGTTGGTTTAATGGAAAAAGTTGTTCTGATGAAGAATTTCCTGCAGAATGGCGTTCTTTAAAAGATGCTCAAGAAGCTTTAAAAACTGCCAATACACCAGAAAAAAAAGCAGAAATCCAAATCAATATTGCAAAAATTTTAAATAAAATTTTATATTTAGAAAAATTTTTTGCTTATAAAGATGGTGTATATTCTCTGCGTGCTACTTCACGTCAAAAATTAGTTAACTGCATGACTCAAAGTCAAATCTTGCATCTTATTTGGCGTGAAATGTTTGGTGAAGAAACCATTGGAGTCTCAATACATGGTCATTTTTTCTCTGCGCTTCAATTAGCAAATGGACAAGTTTTATCTCTTGATGGAATTCCTAAAATTGTTGATTTAAAAATTGAAGAAGAAATTCAAGAATATAATAATTCATGGGCAATCCTTGGTCCTCATGAAAAAATGTATCGAGCAGGAATTTGGGATTGGCAAGTTTCTTATTATAAAGAAAAGGAAAAATATGCAAAAGCTATTTTTTGTTATCAAAAAGCAATCGAACTTAATCCAAAAGATCCAGTTTATTATGCTAATTTAGGAAATGTATTTCGTAAGATTGAAAAATTCCCTGAAGCAGAAGCAGCTTATAAAAAAGCTGTTGAACTTTCGAAAAAAGTCAATGCATGGTATCTTACTTCATTAGCTGATTTTTATGATAGCGGTTATTTTTCCAAATGTCCTGCGCTATTACCTAACCATAAAGAAGCCATTCGTTATTATAAATTAGCGCTTTCTGCAATGGAACAAGGATCTAAAAATTGGGTTTCGAAAGAAAAAATTGAAAAACGGATTAAGAAATTAAAATTTACTCAAATATATTCTCTTTTAACGGAAGAAAGAGGAGGAGGTTTTTATGTAGATTAGAAAAAAGAAGGTGGAATGTAAAATTACGAATTAGAAATAAAAAATTTCTATTTTTTAGGATTTTTTTGTTTTTTACGCTTTTTATAAAGGTGAAAAATATTAATAAAAAAAAAGTAAAAAAAGTCTTGACTTTGTATTTCGAAATAAATAAAATAGTTAAGCTTTTAGAAAAGTGCATTTGTATTATTTATTTTTTTTCAATATTATATGTCAAAAGAGTTTTCACCCAATCTCATTTAAATTGTTTTTTTTAACATTTAAATTTGAGGGTGGGTTTGAAACTCACTTTTTTTGTCTCTTCTGACATAAAGGCAAGATTTCAAAAGAAGTTCTGCCTTTGCGAAAGAAGATTCGTTCTTTGACATCATCGCAAGCGATAATTTCACAATTAATCGAGAGTAATCTCGTTTATATATAAAAATTGTCTCGAACAAATCAAGTTAAGTTAAGTCAAATAATGCAATTTGTCTGTGTAAATTGCTAGCCAATTCCGCTTATGCGGAGAGAAATAATTTAAGTTATCAAGAGCATATATGTGGATGCCTCGACACCTAATTCCGATAAAGGACGTAGTAAGCTGCGATAAGCTTCGGTGAGCCGCCAGCAGGCTTTGACCCGGAGATTTCCGAATGGGATAACCCAATCCTGGTTATGCAGGATTATCTCGATTTTAAAATCGAGAAGGATACTCGGCGAACTGAAACATCTAAGTAACCGAGGAAAAGAAATCAATTGAGATTCCCCTAGTAGCGGCGAGCGAAGAGGGAATAGCCCAAACCCCATACTTTGTATGGGGGGTTGTAGGAGCCCAATATCTATTTCATTGTTATAACCAAAGGAACCTGGAAAGGACCGCCAAAGAGGGTAACAGCCCCGTCGGTGAAATAACATTGAAGTAGTAGGGATTTCCTGAGTAAGGTCGGACACGTGAAATCCGGCCCGAATCTGGGGGGACCACCCTCCAAGGCTAAACAGATTAGGTGATCAATAGCGGATAGTACCGCGAGGGAAAGGTTAAAAGAACCCCGGTGAGGGGAGTGAAATAGATCCTGAAACTATATGCTTACAAACTGTCGGAGCCTTATAGCAATATAGGGTGACGGCGTGCTTTTTGTAGAACGAGCCAACGAGTTTGTTATCAGTGGCAAGGCTAAGGGAGTTTTACCCGGAGCCGTAGCGAAAGCGAGTCCTAATAGGGCGATTTAGTCGCTGGTACTTGACCCGAAACCATGTGAGCTACCCATGTCCAGGATGAACCCCATAGAAATATGGGGGGAGGTCCGAACCAGTGGATGCTGCAAGATCTTTGGATGAGGTGTGGGTAGTGGAGAAATTCCTATCGAACATGGAGATAGCTGGTTCTCCTCGAAATAGCTTTAGGGCTAGCCTCGGATATACCGCCAAGGGGTAGAGCTCTGTTTAGACTAGGGCTGTAAAATACGGTACCAAATCTAGATAAACTTCAAATACTTGACGTTCAGTCCGGGAGTCAGACCGTGGCAGCTAAGTGCCATTGGTCGCAAGGGAAACAGCCCAGATCGCCAACTAAGGTCCCTAAATAAGTCTAAGTGGTAAAGGATGTAAAGATACTTTAACAATCAGGAGGTTTGCTTAGAAGCAGCAATCCTTTAAAGAAAGCGTAATAGCTCACTGATCTAGTGTTTTTGCGCCGAAAATTTAACGGGGCTCAAGTCTTATACCGAAGTTGCGAATGCCAGTGCTACGCACTGGAAATTTCAAAATGATATTTTGATATATTTAGAAATAAAGAATAAATAAAATTCCAATAATAAATTCAAATTTTGGATTTTTTAATTTTGGAGATTATTCGAATTTCAATATATTTAGAGGAAATCAAAATTGGAAATTCCGGTGCGTAGCATTGGCGTGGTAGAGGAGCGTTCCATTCTGCAGTGAAGTTGAACCGTGAGGTTTGGTGGAGCGAATGGAAGTGCGAATGTTGGCATAAGTAACTGTAATCCCTGTGAAAATCAGGGACACCTAAAAACCCAAGGTTTCCCACGCCACGATTATCGACGTGGGGTTAGT
>Ga0315281_10013792_pt1 | contig 10920 bp, 8 predicted proteins | sample YL17G07_0_MG_FD_204540 | JGI IMG/M metagenome (GOLD analysis project Ga0315281, IMG submission 204540) | Sediment microbial communities from Yellowstone Lake, YNP, Wyoming, USA - YL17G07_0 | ecosystem: Environmental > Aquatic > Freshwater > Lake > Sediment | place: USA: Wyoming | collected... | reverse complement strand
TTTGCTTATTGGGAAAACCTCAGCTAAGCCCATAATCGAGATTTTCTCAACTGCTATCTCGTACCCGCCTGGGGCACGCTTATCCGGCTTAGCGTTGCCCTCCAGCGACAATGAAGATTCGATCGTGAGTTTCTCAGCGTCAGTCCACGCTTTGCTGTCAGCCTTAACAGTACATTGAATGACTCCTGTTGAATCACGCAACAGAAGGAAAATAGTCTGTTTACTTTCTCTCTTGCGATAGATCCAACCTCGGACGGCAACTTTTTTGTCTTCATGCTCTCCTGCCAAGACTTTCTCTATCGCGACAAACGGCACGAAGCTTCAACCTCTCTTCTGATTCTGATCTCCAAACCTAAATGGGTATCCTCTTCTTAAGCTTTAAACCTGTTTAGTGTCCAGTTCAAACACTTTGAAAAACACAAACAAGGCAAGGGGCACGGCGCCAACAGCCAGCATCAAAAATGGCAGCGGCTTCCAGATGTAAGAATAAAGCAGGCCGATCAGAAGCTGCGTGAACGCTTGGCTCAGATAGATGAAGAATTGACTACATCCGACGACCTTTCCTCTCAGTTCTCTGGGTGTCAAATCGCCTAGAAGAGATTGATAGCTACTTGACTGTAGCATTTGACCTAAGCCGAAAAAGAAGAAGGCTAGCAAGAGCAGGTAGAAATTCGCGAAAATGAAAATGAGCATAGCTGGAACGTAGCAAAGATACGCGGCAACTAGGAAACGTTTTCGTCCAACCTTGTCCATCCTTAGACCGGCAACAATGCTAGGGATCGCAACGGTTAGCGACATGAAAGCCATAACGATGGCCCATTGAAACTTTGCTATGTTAAGAACCTCAGTAGCGTAAATGACAAAATACGTGTTGCAGCCAATAAGCAAGCTGCTGATAGCAGCATTGGATACGAACAAGTGGAAAATGGCGCGCGGAACCTGGCCCCAAACGTGCATGCTCTCCTTTACAGATCGAGGGTACTCTCTCAGGGCGGCCAGAAAGTTTGGATGTGCGTCTCCGTTGATCGAAGGTAGCGTTTCTTTGATTTTAGCTCTCAACAGCGCAGCGGCGAAGTAGGCAACAGTGACTATTGCATAGGCTATTCGCATCCCAATGTTGAGGTCAAAAATCAGTATCAGATAGCCTGCTATGATTGCTGCAGGCAATCCAACAAGATTTGTTATTGCCTGCTGAAGCGTGAATCCAGCACCGCGATTTTCAGGAGAGACAGAATCGAGCATGATGGCAAACAATGCCGGCTGATAGAGGAGACACAAGTTCTGGATCGTCGCGCCTATGACTATGAAGTGCCATGACGGCGCAAAAACAAAGAAGACATAAGACAAAGCAACACCAAAAGTCATCGTGTAGACGAGCCATCGTCTCCCATGCTTGTCCGCAAGGTAACCGCCTGGGAACTGCACAAAAGCAATTGCAATTGATCCTGCAAATCCTATTACACTCAGAAGAAAATCATCTGCTCCCAACACGTCTTTGAAGTATTTGCTGGCATAAGTGTTGGGAATCGGAGATGCAAAGAACATAAGAACCCATGTTATCGTAAGGATTAGGAAATTACCTTGGATAAACGCGTAACGACTGCGGAAACGTGAGAACGGATTCATCGACAAGGTGCCACACAAAACGCAGATATAAGTTGTGACTCTTCAAGGAACGAAAAGAGAAGAACGAAGGGCCCATAATTCTTAAATCTGTCCGTTCTGGCAATATAGGCTTGAACGATGATGCAAGGTTCGGCAGAGGGCAGTTACAAGTTAAGGTCGCTTAAGCTTTCAGCCTTTGCAATATCAACGGTGGTTTTTGTCGAAATAATCTTGGGTTTGGTTGTTGGCAGCCTAGCTATCGTAAGCGACGGCATACATGCAACGCTTGATGCCGTAACGACTGTTGGGCTTTTTGTCGCCCTGCGGGCTTCGCTCAAGCCGCCAGACGAGGAGCACATGTACGGGCACGAAAAATTCGAAACAATCGGCGGACTAGTAGGCGGAATCGCACTTACAGGCATAGCGTTGCTAATCATGTATGAAGCCATTTTGAAGGTGCTACGGAATGAGACTATTAACTTTGGGTTGGAATATGCAGGCTGGATTGCCATTGGCTACACTTTTTGCATAGACTTCTTCAGGGTAGGAACTCTGTTGAAGGCTAGAGAGAGCAAAAGCTCCACAATGAAGGCCGGATTCTACCATGCGCTAGCAGACTTAAGCTCAACGATCATAGCGCTTCTAGGATTCGGACTGGCTACGCTAGGGTTCATGTTTGGAGACGCCTTAGCTTCCATGGTTCTGAGCGTCTTGCTATCTTACTTAAGTGTCAAACTCGTTTGGGAAAGCGGAATGGAGCTCACCGACACCATATCAAGAGACGTTGCAGAGAAGGTTAGAAAAGAGATACTTGGCACGGAAGGAGTTCGCAAGTGTGAGAATTTGAAGATCAGAAAAGCAGGTGACAAAACCTTTGTCCGAGCCACAGTACAGGTTCCGCACTATTTGGATCTTGAGGAAGCCCATGACCTGACCTCCAAGATAGAAGCAAACATAAGGAACGCCTTAGGAAATGCCGAAGTTACAATTCACACTGAACCATTGCCTGTTGAAATGCCCACGGAAGAATTAGTTGAAAGGTTGGCACTGGGAACCCCGGGTGTGAAGGGGGTTCATGAAATCGACACAGCCTACGCTGAGGGCAGGTTGCACATTACTCTGCATATCTACGTAGACTCGAGACTATCTGTGGAGGAAGCAGACCGCATAGCTGAAAGAATCGAAGACAAAATAGGAACCAGAATAGCTGACGTTGAAAACATCGCGGTTCACATAGAACCCTCCACTCTCAAGGAGCGAAGAGGACTGCTGGTGAACGAAGACGAAATAAGCAAAGCCGTTCACGAGATCACACAGCCACAACGTGGAGTCTTCCGAATCAAGGGAATCGTAACCTACGTGGCAGATGAGAAACGTTACATAAACATAGCCTGCTCCTTCACAAAGAGAACTTCGGTAGAGGATGCGCACAAGATTGCTTCTGAGATTGAGGAAAAAGTGAAGACACATTTTGCAGAAACCATCGTGACTGTACACACGGAATCAGAGTGACCTCAAAGGAATGAAGCAAACTTAACGTTGTTTGGTTATGAACAAGGTCGTGACTACTACGAGAGGATATGCGAAAGAAGCTCAACATAGAAAAGAGGGAGTTTAGGGAAGGTCTATCTCCTTCAGCAGTGCTAGATCATCCAAATCGTTCATCTCTATCTTCTTGTCGGACACGGTGTAGAGCACCGTTTCTGTGTGAAGCGCGTCTTCCATGTAGAGGGCTCTCTTGACGTCAAGGCCGCTGTTCCAAGTGAATGCGCCAGTCTGATGAGTAACATTGCCTCTTAAGACAATGCCTTCAGTCAGCGTTATGTTGAAAACGTATGCCCCTTGCCAGATTGCTGTGCCATAGGCCCATTTAGGAACATTGCCGGAGTACTGAGCTGGATCAATCTTTGCGTATAGCACAGGTATGACTAGCAGATTCTTTGCCCTGTCAAACAGAAACGCCTTGTGGTCTGTCAAGACTGGGGAGTCTGATCCTCTGTCGCCGATTGTGACATTGTACATTTGTTTTGGATCGCTAACATTGCTGACGTCGAAAAGTGATATTTTTATTCCCTGGTACCAAGCGAAGTATCCTTCCTCAGCCTCGACTGTTTCTTTGCCCACTCCAATTATGTGAGTTTCGTCGTAGGGATGCAGATAGTCAGAGTATCCAGGTATCTTTAACTGGCCGAGAACTGTCGGGTTTGTCGGTTCGCTTAGATTTATCACAAACAGCGGGTCTGTTTTCTGGAATGTGACAAGATAGCATCTGTCTCCCATGAATCGGACTGAATGAAGACGTTCGTGCACTCCAAGGTTTGTGAGATTTCCAGTCATGGTCAAGTTCATGTCTAATACGTAGAGACTGTTTTGTTCGACGCCGTTCACCCATGCTGAGGTTGCTATCCTGAAGTGGCCGTTATACTCGTCCATTGAGAATTGGTTCGGCACTTGTCCAGGCACTTTGCCGTTGGCTTCGCAGGTCATGTTGTTGTCCTTTATTCGCACGCGATAGATTGACGTACTATCATTCACATCGGGAAAAGCTATGTAAATATTGTCCAGCGAAACATAGGTTTCGCTCGCCCCGCCCATCATGACTGTCAAGTACGTCGGCGCTTCTGTCGGGTCCTGCATGTTCACGGCAACGAACGTCGTATACTGGTAGTATTCGTCAGTGCCGTTGGAATAATGGATTTCAGATGGAGCCACTTCTTTGGCTTGGCCTTCCGTATAGAACTTGGGAAGTATCACTGAGTCATAGATCACGTAAGCCGGTTGGCCTGTCACGAAATAGACATATTTGCCTATCATTCTTGAATCAAAATAGCTCCCCGTTACAGTTAGATTGCGTAGAAGTACAGGGGCCGACCTGTCTTGAATGTCGTAGAGGTTCACGAAGGTTTTGATGTCCATGCTGTAAGGTTGGTAGAAGCCTGTTGGAACGGAATATTTGCTGCCAAGCACCACGAGTCTGTCACTGCTCACAAAGATTCCCATAGGCTGCAGGTCATCAAGATTTATTCTCGAGACTATGTTGGCTCCTAGCGGGGGATAAGCCTCAAGAATCGATATAACATTGCCAGACACTACGTAGATGTATTGTCCATCAGTTTTGACTATATCTGCTTCGTCGACGCCTGCAACTTGAATGTTTGTATTCGAATGCTGATTTGTCTGAGCCGAATCCTCCTGGGCTGAGTAGAATTGGGCAGCTGGCAGTCCTAAGGATTTTGTGAGTGTGTTGACGTCGTACGGGCCATATAGCGAAAAGGCTCCTTGGGTCCTCGAATTTGCTTTCAGGAAGTCCTTAAGGGCTTCAGCAGAAGAGAATGTTGGTAGAAATGCGGAAGCTTGAATTGAAGAAGGTAGTGGAAGCTCAGATTTTGGCTGATAGTTCATGTCGATGGATAACATGCTTATGACAGCTACTAGGAGAACTGCGGCAACACCATAGAGCACTGCCTTTCGTTTTATTTTTCTTTCCACCAGATGTTCACCTACTGACAAGATGATGGTGCATTCTATTTTATCCTAAGCCCTAGTACAATATGGACTAAGAGTTAGAACGGTTTCAGAGACCATATCCTGACAGCTTCATACCAGAAGATGACCGTGACTATTGCGCCAAGCGATATGATGAAGAGGTTTTCCCTTGCCGGCCCATGCATGAATGCAAGAAGATAGATAATATATGAAGCGGTTGAGAAGACGGCATAAAAGAAGTATCTTGGAAAGAGCAGCCTTCCCAGCCTGATAAAGTGACGAATCACTCCAATCTTGACTTCGCCGACCAAAAAGTAGTTGCCTCCGACTTCTTGCTTCTGAACTAATCCTAGCTCACGCAATTGTTCAAGATGATGCTGCGCAACGCTTGGGCTGCTGAAGTGTAAGGTTCTTTGAACTTCGCGAACGCTCATCGGGCGACCGCTTTTCAACAGAAGCCAATAGACGTTCCAGTCTTTTCCACGAAGAGCATAATCAAACTCAGTTTCGCTTCCTGCTTTCAAAGAATCTTCCACTCTTCCATCAGTAGAATTGTCACATGTGCCTTATAATTCCACTTTCTAGTACGATAGCAGTAATGTCAAAGCACATATAGAGAACAAGCGGCAGCGACAGTGCGCGCTGCGGCCTGAGATTAGTTGATTGGAGTCATGATAGTTTTTTCCTGATTTCTCGCATGACACATTTCCCAGACCTGTTGCATCGACTATCGTCCATCTGTCCTTCTGGGCTAGTTGAATCGCCTTAGCCCTGATTTGCGCCCGCTCCTTCAGGTTCTCGAACATTTCCCTTTTTCCTCGTGCCTCTTGTATCCTTCTGTAGGCGCGCGCTAGTATCACCAAGATGGCATTGTCGAAAAACTCATTGAGCATCGGTTCACCCGTAGGCGCCTGCAACAAAGGCCAGTAACCCAAAAATGAACCAAAAAAGCATATTCTTCTTGACTTTTCTCGCGTTTTCTCTTGACGTATCTCTAAGAAGCGTGAATGAACTCGCCAATAATCCAAAGTCGAAAACTGCCACGAGAGGGATAAACCAGATGGAGACTAGTCTGGCAAACCATGGTATCGGACTGAGAAAAACTGCGAGCGAGTAGAAAAACACGGCCACAACTCCCGCGGCCTTCTCGCCATAGCGCACAGCTAGGGTCTTCACATTTTGCGATTTATCACCTTGAATGTCCACGATTCCTTTTGTTATTTCTCTGCCGGTGTTCGAAAGAAAGGCAATTGATGCGAAAATCAAAACGTTCAGCTTAACAGGTACAACAGGACCTGTTATCGCTATACTTCCATACACGACCGGAATCGCGACAACCGCGCTGACGAGAAAATTGCCGGGCAACCCGCTTCGCTTCCCAACGGTCGTGTAAGCCACGAATACTAACCACGCAATCACGGCTGTCAAGAAACACGGCACGTTCGTCAAATAAGCAGCTGAAAAACCCACTGCCGTAAGAAATAATGCGAGGGCTAGAGCTTCCTTAGGCTTTGTCGCACCGCTTGGAATTGGACGGTTCGGCTCATTAACAGCGTCTATCTCCCGATCATAATAATCATTTATAGCCATAGAAGCAGCGGTTAGGGCGAAACCAGTTACGAAACCGAAAACAAGACGTGGCCAAAAGGCATTCAGATCATTCAGGCCTGTTAACACTGCGCCGATTATAACTGCGAATCCCATCATCACGCAGTTTACGGGACGGATTAAATGCAAGTAAGCACGGGTCTTTCGCATGAGTACTCAAGCCTTTCGCAAGTTACATAATCATTTCACTAAAGTGAGTTATAAAATTCACGTTTAGAGTAAAAAGTTTAATACGCTCATTCGAATAAATCATAAAAAAGTTCGTTGGTGATCAGCTTTTGAACGCCAATTACGCACCAGAAAGATTAAGAGTGATAATTCCAGTCGGAGGAAAAGCCAAACGTTTGCTCCCTCTGACCGCTGAGACGAGTAAGGCGTGCATCCGACTTGTCAATAGGCCGATGATAGAGTTCTCGCTATTGTCGCTTGCACGTCAAGGCATTCGCAACTTCATTTTCGGAGTGAAAGGCTACACGAACTACAGGGACCTGCACGACTACTTCGAGTCAGGGTATGGCTTCTCCTCAAGATACGGCATAAGTCCACGGGTTCACGTGAAATATCAGCCAAACGTGGATGATCTCGGGAGTGCGGATTCTGCAAGAATAAGTATGGACTACTATAATGTCAAGGATCCAGTTTTCGCAGTTCAAGGCGATAACATCTTCGATGTCGACGTAAAAGAACTTGTGGAATTCCATGAGGAGAAAGGCGCCATGATGACAATAGCGTTGAGGGAAGTTGACAACGTTGAAGGCTTCGGAATAGCTGACATAAATAAAGAAAGAAGGATTGCTAGATTTGTCGAAAAGCCTTCACCTAAAGAGGCCCCGTCAAACCTTGCTAACACAGGCCTCTACATGGTTTCACCCGAAATCAGAAAGATATTCAAAGAGAAAGGAGTCAAGCAGATAATCAAAGAGGAACACCGTCTAGATTTCGGCTTCGACTTTATCCCTTATCTTATAAGAACTGGAAGACCAGTTTACGGCTACACCTTGAAGGGTAGCTGGTATGACGTGGGCACGCCTAGGCATTATCTCGAATCCATGCATGACATGCTTATGGGCCGTTTCTCATCGCTGACAGATTTCGGTGGAAAGATTGGCGAAAAAGAAAGAATATGGATCCAAGGCGAAAGCGTAGAATCCATGAAAAGCAGAAGAGAGATCATAGCAAAAATCAGGCAGGGAAAAATAGAGGTGGAAGGGGCAGTGCTCATAGGGAGACACTGCAAAATAGGCGACGGCGCTAGAATTGTGGATTCATGCATTGACAACTACACGCAAATCGGCAATGGAGCCCTGATAGAGAAGTCAGCCATCATGGACAGGGTCATAGTAGGAGAGAAAGCAGAGATTAGAGAAAGCATAGTTGGCAGACACGTGACAGTTGGTTCAAGCCTGAAAAAACGAACCACCATCAGCTCGGTCTCAGTCATCGCAGATGATGTGACTCTGGCGGCCGGCTGCAAACTTGCTGCAACCAAGATCTACCCGCACCAATACGTTAGAGGAGAATTCGAAAACCAGACAATCATGCTAGGCTAAGAATACACAACCGTGATATCCGAGATAGTTGAACAGTCGAAGGCGTGTACTTTTAAATATCTATGCTTTGAACCACTTGAAAATGAGATATCTTATCTTCTCCTTCTCCAAGCCGGGCACGGCGATAATGAATCTTTTTCTTACAGTTGTTGCCAGCCTTCCAGCTTTGACGATTTCCATAGCGGTTATCGCGGACTTGGCCTTCTTTACGGAAACCATGTATGGAGCGTGTTCAACCCCTGGTCCATGCTTGTAAACCGCAAAATCGCATCCGAACTTTATTCCGGGCGTGACCACCAAGCCTCTGTTGCGCAAATCGTGGTAGACATCGTATTTTTCATCGAATTCTTCATACAACTGCTTGGCCATTTGTCGAAGCTTTTTGAGACCGACTTTTTCCTTTCTGGAACCTTCGTAAACCTTGATCGTTCCTTTTTCGGCTAGATACAGGCCTTCCATCAAGTCCAAGATTAGCGGGACGTTGAATTCTGGGATTTTCGGTTTGGCGATGCCGAGAGGCTTTCCATAATATCCTTTTTTGTAAAGTTCTGAACCGCTCGTTGAGTCCCATACAACCAAGTAGTTTTCGATGAATTCTACAGGGATTTTCTCAGGCATGGGCTTCGTTCGCCTTTTACATGATGAAGGACAGAATGCGAGCGGCGTCAGCCGCATCTTCTGCCTTGTCTGCTGAATCCTCTAGCAGTTGAAGGACATCTCTCAGGAGGATCATGGCTGGAAAATCGAGTTTGGTGCTGATCAGTTTTATTTCGAGCTCACGGTAAATTTCGTCAACAACTCTCTCAGCGATCTCCACGTCTTTGGCTTTTTCCATAGTTTTAGCTGAGCCGTAGCTAAGAACCATCATCGTCTCTCTGAGTCTAATCACAGTGTCCAGAACGGCTTCTGAAAGCTTCAACAACTCCTTCTTTATGTCTGCTGGAACACTCCAGTTGTGCTCCATCAGCTCGACCAAGCGGAAAGCTATGCCTTCAGAAAAATCAGCTATCTCGCTCGTCAAGTTTGCAAATCTGAGAAAGTCTTCTCTGCTGAATAGTATGGCTCCTATCTCGGCCAATTCCTGCGACACCAGCCGGCGAGCCTTGTCCACTTCTTCCTCTCCAGCTCTGATTTCGCCAAAAAGTTTCCTCGCGGTTTCCTTGTCGTTCTTGATAAAGCAATCTATTATTTGGGGAACTTTCCTAGTCGCATCCAAAACCTTACGTAGATGATCCTGACAAACTTCAAGGGCTCTTCGCTTGACCCGCTCTTCAGTCTCCGCTGGAAGCACCAATATTTTCCCCGCCCACAAAAGAGGGCCACTTTTTCTACGATAAGATATGCTAAAGCATTATAAAAGTTAACTAAAGGTCAGCTCTCGACAGGCTTTCCTAGATCTCTGAATTCGATCTTTCGCTTGAAATACTTTCGAAGTAGTTCTGGCAGGTCTCCAATCTTGCTTCTTACCTGCCTCCACGAGTCACGGTCGCGAATGGTGACCGTATCATTTTCAAGTGTATCATAATCCACTGTTATGCCAATAGGTACGCCGATCTCGTCTGCGCGGGCGTATCTCCTGCCAATCGAGCCTGCCTCGTCATATTCAGCTATGAAATCCTCATCTAGCAACGTCTTGTGCAGTCTAACAGCCCTTTCTGGTAGCCCGTCCTTGCTGACGAGGGGATAAATGCCAACTTGCACTGGAGCAATGTCTTGAGGAAAGCTCAACACTACCCTATCATCCTTGAGACTGTAAGCATATTCAAGCGCGACGTAGAGAAGCCTGTCTGAACCGAAACTTGGCTCAACAACATGCGGAATGAAGCGTCTTCCTTGCTCGACAGTTTTCTCACGAGAAATATACACGTGCTCTGGCAGAACCTTGTATTTCCCAACAACAAAATGACCGTTCTTTTTCAGAGAAGCCTCAACTTCACTTGGGTCAGCCTTAGAAAGCAACCTGCCCACCTTACCAGCTTCAGCTTTAAAAACTGGACCAAGCTTAGCCATCACGGGCTTTACCACGACTTGCTCTTTTTCAACAGGTTCCTCATATTCCTTGAAGACAAACATGTCCACGCAGCTGGACTCCCCATGGCATTTCAAATCATAATCAGTCCTGTAAGCGTGCCCAGAAACTTCAACCCAACCCCAACGCTCAACACAGACCTCTTGGTCGAAGCTTTGAAGAGAATAGTGAGCTCTTTCCCAAGGAAGTTTCTCGATGAAACGCTGCTTCTCAGCAGGAACGCCTAAGTCAATCAGTAGTTTCTTGGCTAGAGCCATAAACACTGCTTGCCATTCAGCCTTAATGTAACCTTTCTTCAAGGCCTCCTTCACGGTAACCTCGGTGATTTTGTTTGATTCTTTCAACCGGTTCTCGGCAAGCAACAGCCCCAGTGTTTCGTTCTCAACCTCCTTCAACAGGTAGCAGTCAGGTTCTTCTGGATCAAAGAAAAATTCCAGGTCTACTATGGTGAATTCCCGCAATCTTATCAAGCCCTGTCTCGGCGAAATCTCGTTTCTCAAAGCATGACCTATCTGTAACGCTCCGAAGGGAAGCTTCTCGCGGGCCATTTCGTATAAGCGTTTGAACTCCACGAATATGCCCTGCGCAGCCTCAGGTCGGCCGTAGCCAACCGCTTCCGAGTATGGACCAATAGTCGTTTTG
>Ga0315281_10013790_pt1 | contig 10920 bp, 13 predicted proteins | sample YL17G07_0_MG_FD_204540 | JGI IMG/M metagenome (GOLD analysis project Ga0315281, IMG submission 204540) | Sediment microbial communities from Yellowstone Lake, YNP, Wyoming, USA - YL17G07_0 | ecosystem: Environmental > Aquatic > Freshwater > Lake > Sediment | place: USA: Wyoming | collected... | reverse complement strand
AAGCCCAGAAGGCCGGCGATCTCTTTCGGCTGAACATGCCGTTCGAATTGGGTATCGATGTCGGTTGTCGTCTGTTCGGCAGCAGGTTGCGCACCGGCAAGAAGTGCCTGGTTCTCGAAGCGGAACCCTACCGTTACAAGGCCGCTATATCCGATTTGTCGGGATCGGACATCTCGTACCATGGCAATGAACCGGACAGGATCGTCGGAGCCGTCCGGAACTGGCTACAGAACGTGTGCGAACTGAAGAAGCCCCCAGGCCCTGCGGCGATTTGGGGCGCGTACACAGACTTCATGGCTCAAGACTACGACGCACTTACCGCTGAAGGCTTCTCTCCTCGCGATATCGAAGACCTCCCAGTGCCGGAACTCATTGAGCGCATGGCGGGATGGGTGGCGGGGAACAGGTAATGTCCGAGAATTCCGGAAACGCCAGTATGCGAAGACTAATTTTGTACTTTGTTGCTTCGATGCTAACAATTGCTGCAAATTGTGCGTCAGCGCAGGTTTCCTCCGGCACCGGTTTTTCCGTTGCCCCACAGTTGCTGGTCACCAACCAACATGTCATCGCTGGGTGTACTTCCGTAGAGGTTATTGCGGAGGGCGGAAGGCAATCTGGATTGGTTGTTGATTCAGATCCCCGGATTGATTTGGCATTGCTGCGCGTGAGCGGTCTCAAGGGAGCCACCGCACGTCTTCGCAATCCCCGGAATGTCCGTCTTGGCGAGTCGGTGATGGTTTTTGGTTTTCCGCTAACTGGGTCGCTGACCAGCGGTGGGAACTTTACCTCTGGTCTCGTTAGTGGCTTACTCGGATTGAGAGATGCAGCTGGCGAAATTCAAATTACCGCGCCCGTTCAGCCGGGAAATAGCGGTGGCCCGTTGATGGATGCTTCGGGACTGGTTATTGGAGTTGTTCAGGCGAAATTAGACGCGCTTCGGTCGGCGATAACAACTGGCGACATTCCACAGAACGTTAATTTTGCGATATCGCTCGACGTCCTGGCAGATTTTTTGACTAAGAATAAGGTCCCGTTTCGAGATGGTGCAATCGCTTCGCGTTTGGACACGGATCGAGTGGCTGAGATGGCGCAAAGCTTCACCTATAGGATTGAATGTCGAAGCAGGCCGCGACTAGAGGGGGCATCCCCTGGCATCGCGCCGAGACCGCCGGTGGCAGGGCTACCGGGAAATCCGCCCAGACCGGGTACTACGGAAATTTCGGCGCTAGACCGCCGAATGCCTGGGGCTCAGATTGATGACTTGGGCGGCGGACTGCGGGCAGTGGCCCAAATCAGCGAGCGTTACGGAAATACGGTACGTGTCAATGTGACTTCCTTCAACCGCAGCGTACTGCTGACCGGCGAGGTGCCCAACGAAAAGACCCGGGCCGAGATCGAGAGGATCGTGGCTGGCATGGCCAACGTGCGCAGCGTCACCAATGACCTGCAAATAGTTCGCGTCGTATCGATCGACTCCCGTGCGAGCGATGTGAGGATTACCGATTCGGTGAAGGCGCAACTGGCCTACTCCGGAAAGCTAAACCCGATCCACGTGGAGGTGGTCACCGATGCCTCGGTCGTTTACCTACTCGGCATCGTCACTGAGGCCGAGGCAAATGCGGCGGTGGAAGTCGCGCGCACCACCGGCGGCGTGCGCAAGGTTGTTAAGATCTTTGAGTACTGCAACGACACGCACGACACCTGCCTCAGGCGCTGATTCGGCAAGAAACCAATTACTGAATCTAAGGTCTCTGACGCACCGAAAACGGCGTAAGCCTACCATCTTCACGAATAAAATCAGCTCGGCGAACAAGTATCATTTCGCCCGCGTAGCGCGGCGCACTGTAAGTTACTCCGGCAAGTCGCCACGAAAGAATGCCGCGGTGGTCAACCAGCGTGAGCACCGGGCATCCGCTTAGTCCGCTTAGGTTATATCCCTCTTCAGGCAAACCTAAACCCAAGTGGTCTACCCATCTCTCGCGTTGAAATTCACAAGTAATCAGTTCACTGGTGACTTCAGTGGCGATGGTATTAACTGCATAGATTCCGAAGTCGATGGTGTGTTCACCGTGCAGTATGTGAGCGACACCAGGATATCCGGCGAAAAAAACTCCACGCCCTGGCCAAGGGGGCGCAGGTGGCCATTCTCGTTGACTGCCAGTGAGCGCCAATTTGCCTAGGTGGTGGATTTCGTCTTCTGTAATTCGAAAAGTTGCGAGGTCGAGACCTTCATTACGATCGATCAAGCGGTTCGCCGGGTCGAAGTTCATGTTTCCAATCCTGCATACAATTTGAGGAGCGGCTTGGCGTGCGCCCAAATAAGCTCGATAGACGTGGTCTGCCGTAACGGCAAAACTCGTTCCGCCGCAGTTGAGGAAAAAGATCGTGCCATTAAAAGGAATAGCCGTTAGACGCGCCTGCGGGTCTATCCAATAAATAGGCGCAATGTAACCAGCGGCAACATCACTTAGCGCTGGACCTAGCCTTAGAGCATGGTCGATTTCTTCTCGCGTCGCTTGGCCGCGCTGACACCACGCAAAGAGTTTCGATAGGGCGCGGTAACGAGATATTCGGAGGCAAGCATTAAACCGGATCCGCCCCCATGCCTGGACCAATGTTCTTATCATGCGAGTTCGCCTTGGTACCGCCAAGAAAGTCATTGAAGTAATACCCGCTCGTTTTCCAGCCGTTGAAGCAGCGCCCGTGTCGAGGAAATGATCTGCCGCCGTTTCGCGAGCAGCACGACGCCGAGCAACCCGATGACGGCAACGCCTTCCGCCGCCGCCAGCTTGCGGCCCTTGCGCTCGTCGATGAGCGGGCGGTCGGCGTGGAGTTCTCGGGCCAGTTCGATGGCTTCCGCCTCGTCGACGGCCGACAGTGCCGTGAGCGGCGAGGTGTCGGACACGACAATCATTTCGCGGCGAGCGCTTCGACCGCCTGAAGATCAGCCGCCAGTTCGTCCGGGCCGTAGTGAATCGGGATGCGCCGCCGGCCGAGTTCGCGCAGGAATGCGGCCTTGGAAAGGCCGGCTGTTTGCGCCGCCTGCCCCAGCGTGGCCACCTCGGTCACAAACAGCCCGAAGGCCAGATGCAACGCGGCGTCCTGCAGGGATAGGCGTTCATCCAGGGGCTTGGGTAGCGTCAGTTCCATGACGACAAGATGCGCGAATTTCGCGACAGTTGCGAGCGCTGTATGGCGAGTTCGTGATCTGTCCGCTTTTTTTCACTCATCCATGCAACGCCTCAATCGCCTTCGGGTTTGACGCAACGATCTTGAGCAGCGCTTTGGCGGGTCCAGAGGGCTGCGTGCGGTTCTGCTCCCAGTTTTGCAGCGTGCGCAGGTTCACGCCAATCAATTTCGCGAACTGGCTCTGGCTGATACGGGCCGCCTCGCGGATGGTGCGCACGTCCGGCGCGGGCAGTTCGGTGGTCCTTGCGCCACGCAAGCTCTTGCCTGCCATATGGCGCTTCATTTCGCGTACGCCTTTGACCAGCTGGTCGAAATGCTGTTTATCCATGCGTGATGTCCTTCATCAGTTGTGCCAGCGTCTGGCGTGGCAAGCAGGAAATTCTGCAAGCGGCGAAAATCTTCGTCGCTCCACTGCTCAGCGCGAAAAGCGATGAACGGGGTGAGCTCGACAAAGACCATTCCGCGAACTATACGCGGCAAGCGTATAGACCGCAATCCGTTTAGGGAAACCCGAGTTCCTCGCAAAGCCGGATAAAGGGCACAACCGTCACCTTGCCGGTCGAATAGTGCCGATCGCTTTCTCTCCGGACTTGCATTCGACGGCGAAAACGGGCTTGCCGTCCTTCAGCACGACAAAATCCACCTCGCGCTTGGCCGTTTCGCGCAAATACCGAAGCTCCATCGAGTGTGGTGAACCGATTTTCCTTCCGTCTTTGAGACGGGTACTATTGTTCGGTTTTGATTTGGAGATTCGTCATGCCCGCTCTGCAGATCAAGTCCGTTACGGTACGCCGCATCGCCCGCTTGGCGGCTCGGCGAAAGCGGTCGCCGCAACGCGTGCTGGACGCGGCGCTCGCCGCAGGGCTGGACTACGAAGAATGGTTCCAGCGCGAAGTCGCCAAAGGCCTTGCGGAGCTTGATGCCGGCAAAGTTTTGTCTCACGAGCAGATGCTGAAGAACCAGGCGCGCAGGAAGGCCGCGTTTGTCCGCTCGCTCGCGAAAGCGGCTTGAGTGGTCCCCGCGGGCCGGCAAGGACTTGTTCGCTGCGTGGGCTTACATCGCCGAAGACTCGCTGCCTTCCGCTGACGCGGTAGAGGCGCGGCTTGTGGCGACGCAGGTGGCGAGGAGGAAATGTCCTTACACGGTCTGCGTATCCCGATTGGGATGAATGCGCTTGAGAGCGGCCTTGAGTTCACGGGCGCTTATCTTCAAGTCGTAATCCGCCTGCAAACCCATCCAGAACTCGGCGCTGGTGCCGAAGTAACGCGCCAGGCGCAAAGCGGTGTCCGCGGAAATGCCACGCTTTTCGCGCGCCACATCGTTGACACGCGGCGCGGGCACCTGCAAAGCGACCGCCAGCGCGCTCGCCGAAAGCCCCATGGGCAAAAGGAATTCTTCCCGCAACACTTCGCCCGGGTGAATCGGGCGCATTCCATTCACTACGTTCGCCATGACAATCTCGCTCTTCGGGTTTAGTGGTAATCGAGTATTTCAACATCGAATGCATGGCCGCCCTCAAAGCGGAAACACAGGCGCCATTGATCGTTGATGCGAATACTGTAAGTACCCGCCCTGTCGCCTTTGAGTGCTTCAAGCCGGTTATTGGGCGGAATCCGCAGGTCGTCCAGCTTTGCCGCGCGGTGCAACATTTGCAGTTTGCGCTCCACAACCGACCGGATATTTACAAATCGGGGGACCCGCTTGCCGGCAAACAACGCTTGCGTGTCGGCTCCCTTGAACGACTGGATCATTTGGAATCATATAACGGGAGACGTTAGACTGCAATCGTTATGGAGGTGTCTAGCGTCGAGTTCTACGCCGTAAACACCGACGCGCAGGTGCTCGCCTATCACCCTCGAATCTTTCTCTTCAGCCCTCGGGCAGCCATGCTCTCCGCGTTGCTTGGTAGAATGGCGCTTCGATGCTGCGCCAAAGAACCCTGAAATCGCTGGTCCACGCCACCGGCGTCGGCCTGCATACCGGGCAGAAGGTGCGCATCGCCCTGCGCCCGGCGCAACCGGACACCGGCGTGGTGTTCCGGCGCCTGGACCTGCCTGCCGCCGCGGATATTCCGGCGCGCGCCGATCTGGTGGGCGAGACGCGGCTGTGTTCCTGCCTGGTGAGCGGCGACACCAAGATCCATACGATCGAGCACCTGATGTCGGCGCTTGCCGGCCTCGGCGTGGACAACGCCTATGTGGATCTGGATGGACCCGAAGTGCCGATCATGGACGGCAGCGCCGCGCCTTTCGTGCTGCTGATCCAGCAGGCCGGCATCGAGGAGCAGGGCGCGCCCAAGCGCTTCCTGCGCGTGAAAAAGCGCATCGAGGCGAAAGACGCGGACAAATGGGCCGTACTGGAGCCCTATGAAGGTTTCAGGCTGTCGTTCTCGATCGTCTACGACCATCCGGTGATCGAAAAGTCGAACACTTCGCTGACCGTGGATTTCGCCAACACGTCCTACCTGAAGGAAGTCGCGCGCGCCCGCACCTACGGCTTCATGCAGGACGTAGAGGACCTGCGCGAAGCCGGCCTCGCCTTGGGCGGCGGCCTGGAGAATGCCGTGGTACTGGATGAGCACCGGGTGCTCAACGCCGAGGGGCTGCGCTACGCCGACGAGTTCATCCGCCACAAGATTCTGGACGCCATAGGCGATCTGTACCTGCTCGGCCGGCCGTTGCTGGCCGCGTTCAGCGCCCATAAATCCGGGCATGCGCTGAACAACCGGCTGCTGCGTGAGCTGATGGCCGATCCGGCGGCGGTTGAAGTGGTCACTTTCGAGCGCGCCGAAGAGGCGCCAGCGGGGGTCGCTGGACTGTTGCGCCAGGCGCACGCCTAAGCTTTTTGTTCACCGGCTCTCGCCGGCACAAGCTGATGATCCAAAAGGGTTTTCAGGGCCGTTCGGGCGGGAGAGTCGGGCAGGCGCTGGTGCAGTGCCTGCAGCGCGTTCAGGGCGCTCCGGGACAGGCGCCGCGGCGTTCGTGCGGCGGCTACAGGGTCCGCCCCAGCCCCGGGTTGCACCCTCACGGAAACTGAATTAACCTGCGCCCCTTGTTGCGATACATAAGTTAACAAAGCCTCGGACAGCAGTTTCAGCTTGGCGGCCGCAGCAGGAGACGCGGCCAGCAGCACCAACTGGCGGTCCTCAAGGCGGTTGTTGAAAGTGATGGCCCGTACCAGGCGGGCCAGCCCGGGTGGCAGGAAGTCAAAACAAAGCTTCGAGAGCGCGTTGATCTGGCGTGCTTTTTCGATGACCGGCTGCAAGCTGGTGTCAGACGCAAGCACTCTGCCGACTTTGGAAGGTTGCACGGGAAGAGGGGTTCAGTGGGGGCTACGTGCAGGTTATCTTGATCTCCAGCCGGCTGGCAAAGGCGCGTTCCCTGACGCTGTCGCTGCGTCACGTGTTCGGCACCTTTGCGCTTGCGGTGGCGGTCCTGGTCTGCCTGACGGGGGCAACCTACTGGCTCAGCCTGCGTTTCGCGGTAGATCTGAAAATTCCCCTGGTGACCCAGCTGGTACTCGCCGCCCAGCAGGGCGAGACCGAGCGCTCGCGCGAGTTCATGCAGCAAAACCTGAATGCGATGGCGGTGAGGATCGGCGAAATGCAGGCCCAGCTCTCGCGCCTGGATGCCCTGGGCGAACGGCTGTCGTCGATGGCCGGCATCCGGCCGCAGGAGTTCCGCTTCTCCGAGACACCCGGATTGGGGGGCGCGCAGTCCGCCACCATGCCGCCGCAGAACCTGACGCTCACTCAGTTCAACGAGAAGGTCGCGATGCTGTCGCGCCAGATGGAGAACCGCACCGACCAGCTGGGCGTGCTCGAAGCGCAGCTGTTCGAGCAGGCGGTAAAGAAAAAGGCCATGCCGACGATGATGCCGGTGAGCGCGCCTTTCAACGCCTCGGGCTTCGGCTACCGCATCGATCCGTTCACCGGCCAGCAGGCAATGCACGAAGGCATCGATTTCATTACCGACAGCGGCACCCCGGTGGTGGCGGCGGCGGGCGGCGTGGTGCAGTTCGCCGGTTTTCATCCCCAGTACGGCAACATGATCGACATCGACCACGGCAACGACCTGGTGACGCGGTATGCGCACCTGTCGAAAGTCTTGGCGAAGGAGGGCGACGTGCTGCAGCGGGGCCGGCGCATCGCCGACAGCGGCAATACCGGGCGCTCGACCGGGCCGCACCTGCATTTCGAAGTGCGTTTCCGCGGCGCGCCGCAGAACCCGAGCCGGTTCCTGCTGGCGACCAATCCCCAGGCGCCTCTGGCAAAAGCAAAAATCAGGTAGTCCCGCCGCGGAGGCCGGCCGGCTCCCGCATGTTAAAATCGCTGTTTTTCCGGGGGCTTAGAAGCCATTCGCGCCCCCGAATTCATGGACATTTTCCGCAAGTTTTTCGTTTTTCTATTCAGCATTCCCAAGAGAATCTTTGGCAGCCGCAACGAGCGGCTGCTGAAGCAATACGCGGGGATGGTGAAGCGGATAAACGCGCTCGAAGCCGGGATCGCAGGGCTTTCTGACGCGGCGCTGCAGGGCAAGACCGCCGAGTTCCGGAAACGCTACGCCGAGGGCGCGACGCTGGACGACTTGTTGCCAGAGGCTTTCGCGGTGGTGCGCGAGGCGGGCAAGCGCACGCTGCGCATGCGCCATTTCGACGTCCAGCTGGTCGGCGGCATGGTGCTGCACGACGGCAAGATCGCGGAGATGCGCACCGGCGAGGGCAAGACGCTGGCGGCAACGCTACCCGCGTATCTCAATGCGCTTGCAGGCAACGGCGTGCATATCGTCACGGTAAACGACTACCTGGCCAGGCGCGACGCGGAGTGGATGGGCAAACTCTACGGTTTCCTCGGCCTCACGGTCGGCGTCAACATCCCGCAGATGGAGCCGGATCTAAAACGCATCGCCTATCACGCTGACATCACCTACGGCACCAACAACGAATTCGGTTTCGACTATCTGCGCGACAACATGGCGATGCGGGTCGAGGAGCGCTACCAGAGGTCGCTCACCTACGGCATCGTCGACGAGGTGGATTCGATCCTGATCGACGAGGCGCGCACGCCGCTGATCATCTCCGGCCAGGCGGAGGACCGCACCGAGGTTTATTACCGGATGAACGACGTGGCGCCGCTGCTGACCCCCCAAAAGGAGGAGAAGAAGCAGGACCAGCCCGAACCGCCAGGTGATTTTTTCGTCGACGAGAAGAACCACCAGGTCCTGCTTTCCGAAACGGGACATCAGAAGGCGGAGGAAATCCTTGCGCGCATCGGCATGCTGCCGCCGGGCGCAAGCCTGTACGAGCCTGCCTATATCAACCTGGTGCACCACCTCTACGCGGCGTTGCGCGCGCACCACCTGTTCCACCGCGATCAGCATTACGTTGTGCAGGATGGCGAAGTAGTGATCGTGGACGAGTTCACCGGCCGCCTGATGACCGGGCGGCGCTGGTCCGACGGCCTGCACCAGGCGGTCGAGGCCAAGGAAAAGGTCGCGATCCAGAACGAGAACCAGACGCTCGCCTCGATCACGTTCCAGAATTACTTCCGCATGTACCGCAAGCTCGCCGGCATGACCGGAACAGCGGATACGGAGGCTTACGAATTCCAGGAAATCTACGGCCTGGAGACCGTGGTCGTGCCGACCCACATGAAGATGATCCGCGACGACCGGCTGGACCTGGTCTACCGCACCTCCAAGGAAAAGAACAAGGCGATCGTCGACGAGATCAGGGATTGCCACCAGCGCAGCCAGCCGGTGCTGGTGGGCACCACCTCGATCGAGAACTCCGAGATGCTGTCGGCGATGCTGGAAAAGGAAAAGCTGCCGCACCAGGTTCTGAACGCCAAGCAGCATGCGCGCGAGGCGGAGATCGTGGCGCAGGCGGGGCGGCCGCAGATGATCACCATCGCGACCAACATGGCCGGCCGCGGCACCGACATCGTGCTGGGCGGCAACGTCGAGAAGCAGTGCGAATTGGTCGAGGCGACCGAGGGCCTGCCGGAGGCAGACAAGAAGCCCCGGGTCGAGAAGCTGCGCGGCGAGTGGCAGGCATTGCACGACAAGGTCATCGGCGCGGGCGGGCTGCACATCATCGGCACCGAGCGCCACGAGTCGCGCCGGGTGGACAACCAGCTGCGCGGCCGCTCCGGGCGCCAAGGCGACCCGGGAAGCTCGCGCTTTTTCATGGCGCTGGAGGATCCGCTGCTCAGGATCTTCGCCGGAGACCGCATCAACCGCATCATGGTGATGCTGAAGATGCCCGAGGGCGAGGCAATCGAGCACTCGATGGTGACGCGCTCCATCGAGAGCGCGCAACGCAAAGTCGAGGCGAGGAACTTCGACATCCGCAAGCAGTTGCTTGAATACGATGACGTCGCCAACGACCAGAGGAAGACCATCTACGCGCTCAGGAACGAACTGCTCGAGTCCGAGGACGTTTCGCCGCGCATCTCGGATCTGCGCGCCGGCGTGGTCACCGATCTTTTCCGTGTGTACGTGCCCCCGGAAAGCGTCGAGGAGCAGTGGGACATCGGCGGCCTCGAAACAGCGCTAAAAGCGGAGTTGGCCCTGACGCTCCCGGTCAAGGTCTGGCTCGAGAAGGAGCCCGAGCTGCATGACGAAATCGTGCTCGAGCGCATCGTCGATGCAGCGCAGAAGACCTACGAGGGGAAAATTCCCGAGACGGCGAAGCCGTCGTTCCGCCAGTACGAGCGCTACAAGACGCTGCAGATCCTGGATTCGCACTACCGCGAGCACCTGGCCGCGCTCGATCACCTGCGCCAGGGCATCCACCTGCGCGGCTATGCGCAAAAGAATCCCAAGCAGGAGTACAAGCGCGAAGCTTTCGAATTGTTCGGCGCGATGATCGAGGCCGTGAAGCTCGAGGTGACGAAAGACCTCATGATGGTCGAGATAAAGCTCCAAGAGGATGTGCCCGTGCCTGACGACAAGCCGCATGTGGAGAACGTGCGCCTGCAGCACGCCGGCTACGACGAAGCCCTCGCGGCCGGCGCCGAAGACGATGGGAAGGCGAAACCCGCGTCCCAGCCTTCGGTGCGCATGAGCCAGAAGATCGGGCGCAACGATCCCTGCCCCTGCGGCTCGGGCAAGAAGTACAAGCATTGCCACGGCAAACTCAGCTGATGGCGGTGAACCTGCCGCCGCCCGAAGCGAAGTCGCTCTACCCGGTGCGTGGCGTCGAGCTGGGGGTTGCGATGGCAGGCATCAAGAAGCCGAATCGCAAGGATCTGCTGGTGATCCGCCTTGCAGCGGGGGCCGCGGTTGCCGGCGTGTTCACGCGCAACCGGTTCTGCGCCGCGCCGGTGCTGCTGGCGAAAAAACATCTCGCTAATCCAGTCAGTGCCCTGGTGGTCAATACTGGCAACGCGAACGCCGGTACGGGTAGCGATGGATTGAAGCGCGCGCTTGCGGTGTGCAAGGCGGTCGCGGAAAAGGTGCGCAGCAAGCCGTCCCGGATCCTGCCATTTTCTACCGGAGTCATCATGGAGCCGCTGCCTGCCGAGCGCATCGTCGCCGGCCTGCCCGCCGCGATCGCCGACCTGCGCGAGGATAACTGGTATTGCGCGGCCGAAGCGATCATGACTACGGATACGGTGCCCAAAGCGTGCTCGCGCAAAGTGAAGCTCTCAGGCGGAGACGCCGTAGTGACCGGGATCGCGAAAGGCTCGGGCATGATCCGTCCGGACATGGCGACGATGCTAGGTTTCGT
>Ga0315281_10013789_pt1 | contig 10920 bp, 14 predicted proteins | sample YL17G07_0_MG_FD_204540 | JGI IMG/M metagenome (GOLD analysis project Ga0315281, IMG submission 204540) | Sediment microbial communities from Yellowstone Lake, YNP, Wyoming, USA - YL17G07_0 | ecosystem: Environmental > Aquatic > Freshwater > Lake > Sediment | place: USA: Wyoming | collected... | reverse complement strand
CACAGACAGTAGGAATGTTGACAAAGTGAAAATAGGAATAGGGAAGAGAATAACTCCAGGTACTATAGCTTCGCACCATGCTATCGCAACCGTGAGGGATCACTAAGCCGGAGAGAAACTCATATTTTCCTTTTACCGCGAGGTCGAAGACACTGCGGTAATAAGGGCACACGATGGTTTCAAGGAGTGCGTCCCCTTTCGTAATAGGTTCATAGATATCTCCTCTCACCCGGAAGGGGATACAGCCGGAAGCCGAAATGATTTCCAAAGGAACAAAGGAACAGACATAACCGATCAACTTCTTCCCTTCCTTTTTCAGCTCCTTTGCCCTGAGCCCGTAATCCTTATAATATTTCTCTACGGTGTTTAAAATATTGTCTTGTTTTCCACTCATCGACCTTCTCCTTACTCTCATGTCACCCTGAACCTGTTTCAGGGTCTATTTTTTAAGAGATTCTGAACCAATACTGAAATATGTTCAGCACAAGGTTCAGAATGACAGAATGCAAAGGCGTTAACTCAATCACATCCTCGGAAAAGCCAAAAAGAATCCAAGTGCAATATACATAATTTGGTCTTAAGTTTCAATCCTATTGTCTTGATTTTTCCATGGCGATGAGCGCTGCACCTAATGCAGCCGTCATATGCGGATTTGAGGGTACAAGGATATCGTGATCCCTGATTTCCTTTAAGGCCTGAACGAGGCCCACATCTCTCGCACCGCCACCCACCATGGCCACATCCTGTTCCACTCCCACTCTCTCAGCCAAGCTGTCGATCTGGGCCGCAAGCGCTCTGTGTATGCCTGCCAGAAGGTCTTCTTTCGTAACTTCCTGGGAGAGCCGGGAGATGGCCTCTGACTCCGCAAAAACGGCACATCCGGTGTTAAACTCGACTCTCTTTTTTGATTTCAAGGACAACTCGCCAATCTCTTCCACCCTGACCTGAAGAACCTTGGCGATGACCTGAAGGATTCTGCCACTTCCTCCGGCGCACTTTCCACTTAATAAGAAATTATGAACACTTCCATTATCATCGATGCGGAGGACTTTGGTGTAAAGATCGCCTACGTCAATGACAGTTCTCACAGAAGGGAGAAGAGAGGAAACACCTTTTGCCTGGCAGACGATATCCGGTCTGACTTCATCTGCGAAGGTCACTAACTTTGATCCATATCCAGTTGCCACAGTCCTGGAAATATCACCAGCGGATATCCCAATCTGGGAAAGTAACTCCTTTCTAATCCTCTCGGCCGTCAGCTTAAAATCTCCTCCAGAGGGGCACTCAAAAGAACCCTGAGTCCCCTGATCATTGAGGGCGATCCCCTTTGATGCAGCCGAACCAATATCAATACCCAATACGTAAACCATGTTACCTCTAAACGAATAATAGCGAATTGATCGAATATTTTGTCAGATTCGTTATCATTCGAATCATTTGTTTATATAAATAACACAAATCCCACCCCTCCTCAATCTGTGATCATTGTTTGACAAAAACAATCAGTGAGTATAGGATTTTAGCAAATTATAATCTGCAGTCTAATTATTGTTATATTTCATTAAAATGACTGAGGGGACCCTATGGCAAAACGGTCTGAAGGTATAAGACGAATTGTACTGACGCTTTCAGTGGTAACTCCCATTTGCTGGATTGTATTTTTAGCAATAGAAAGTCGTGGCTTTGCTCACGTCGAACCAATTGGCTGGCTGATTATCGTTGGTGGAGCAATCATCGCATACTTTATTCCGAAATTAATAGGCATAGTTACATACTGGATACTTGATGGCTTCAGAAAAGACAAAGGAGCATAACAAAAGAAATGCACTCGGCTGCCTTCTCCGCTCGGCTTCAAAGGCAGCCGAGATTAACGCCGGTATATTGCTATGAATGGAGACTAGCATGCCACTTTGCGAAACACGAGCAGATCGCGAGCTTCTTCTCACGTTTTTTTTGACTTTTGCCCGGTTCGAGTATGCCCTCAAGGCCAGCGGTCTTTTCAAGAGACCTAATAGGCACCGGAATGATGTTTCCAGGCCGCCGGAGGCCCACCCCGATTGGGACACGTTCGCTGTCTCCTTGCGAGGCCTCTTCCGGACGGATAAGACTGAGTCCCTCAAAAGTGCGTGCGAGTACATCCTTGACTGCCCGCCGTGGAAACAAGTCATCATAAACGACGGGATCGCTTGGGAGACACCAGTCAGACCTCAACAAGAATGGGATATCAAGTTCATTCTGCGAATGGTAAGGTGCGTCAGGAACAACCTATTTCATGGCGGCAAATACAACTTTGATGTCCATGAGGATACTGCACGGACCGAAAGACTTCTCAGTAGCTCGTTGACTGTCTTGAAGGAATGCCTCGACCTTGCACCTGCCGTAAAGAGAGAGTTCGACGACGCGACCATATAACAATAGCCTGCACCGGACTGGGGATAAACGGCGGTGGTTCGCTTCGCTCAATCAAATCTCATGGCGCCAGTCGGTGAGGCTGATCGTTATGCGTCAATAAATAGAGTTATTAAAGGCATCCAACCAAAGAAAAAACTTTAAATCTTCATCAAAAGAAGGTAGAATCCACTCATGGTAGAACTCTGGAACAAGGAAGTCGAAAAAAGATTCTTCTCTGAATCCGTTAAATTCGCCACCCCTGAGCAGTTGTTCTATGTAACCGACAAAAACCGATACCTCGCCTACTGGCCAAAAGGCTATGATGGCAAGAAAAGCACCCTCCAAAGCAGAAACGCATTAATCGGGAATTTTACTGAGAAATGGACAACGGACTTAATCCAAGAAGTTGTTAAAGATAAGGGATTGTTTGCAGTGCAAGGGGCAATCTGTGAGGAGATTGCCTTGACAAACATGTCTCCTGCTGATGTTGTCATTTCAAGAAGCAAGAATATCAACCAGCAGCCAGGCGATATCTTGGCAATAATCGAGGTAAAGATGTCCATTGTCTGGAACTGGGAATTAAACAACAAATCGTTATCCTGTATTGGGGATTACAAAACTCATCAAGGCAATCCGGGGCTATTGCGTTCAGATTCGATGCTGAAAGCTATTGGTAAGAGCATCAACATACGGGTTTCAAGCTTTAAGACTTCCAAAATTCCAATAGTCATCATGGGCAATACGCCCATTACAAACAGTTATTATTCCAAAGTTGATCATCTCAAAATCGCTGGAATTATACAAGGTTTCTGGTCTGTCAATCCAAAGCCGTTAGATAGTGACGGAGATAGCATTAAAAAGACTGAGAAACAAGGTTTTTACAGATTTGACAGTTTTGATGAACTGAAAAAGTCTTTTAAAAATTTACTGTCCGAAGAAAGAAATTTCTTTTCGAGCATGAAGAGCAAGAAAGAATTAGGAAAAATTATTGAAATAGCAAATCGTGAAGAAACATACGAGAAAAAAGCAGTAGTATTTTTGAAATTAATCAAAGAATAGATACCCATGTACAAGATGAGATATAAACGCAACGGAACAAAAACAAGTTCTTTCGGGACACCGGGGAGAATTAACCATGACTCTACAGAGTTTTATAGCAGCAAGCTATATGAAGGCATGAAAATTCCTGAAAGGGCAAGGTTTATTGAAAATCCTATTCCACCAGAAAGCCTTGATAAAATCTATTGTAAATCCAGTGAGGTAATGGACGAGATCCCTGATTACAGCGTTCACCTTATGGTTACGTCACCCCCTTACAATGTTAAGAAGGAATATGATGAAGATTTGTCATTAAATGAATACAGAGCCTTGCTTAAAACCGTTTTTAAGGAAATTTACAAGAAATTAGCTACGGGTGGGAGGGCGTGTATCAACGTTGCCAATCTCGGAAGAAAGCCATATATCCCATTGCACAGTTACATAATAGAAGACATGCATGAAGTTGGTTTTCATATGAGAGGCGAAATCATATGGAACAAGGCATCAAGCGCAAGTCCGTCAACCGCGTGGGGTAGTTGGCAATCTGCCGCAAACCCTGTGCTGCGGGATATTCACGAATATATTTTAGTGTTTTCAAAAGAATCGTTTTCAAGGAAACGAGGAAGCAAAAAAGATACAATAGCTAAAGAAGAGTTCCTTGAGTGGACAAAAAGTGTTTGGACATTCCCAGCGGTATCAGCCCACATGATTGGACATCCCGCCCCATTCCCAGAGGAGTTACCTCACAGACTGATTCAACTCTATACGTTTAATGGAGACGTTGTTCTTGACCCATTTTGTGGCAGTGGAACAGCCTGTCTCGCTGCCTTGAAAGACGGTCGGCATTATATTGGATATGATATAGAGCCTGCTTATGTAAAATTAGCAAACCAACGCATAAAGGAATACACAAATCAAATGAAGTTATTTGAAAACATTCAACCTTCGAAGTCCATATCTTAGTCTGAAAAATAAATACCGAATTGAAATAAATAAGGGCGCACAACAAATAACTCCAGCGGATGGCTTAAAGCCACCGCTGACCTAAACCGTTAGATCTAATGAAAAAATACCAAGCAAATAAAAGGACGATAATTCCCCCTGCAACAAAACCGTAGAAAGCGGTGAGGGTTTCATCATGAAGTTTCTGCATTACTTGATTATAGCAATCATCGCTGGCTTTATTACTATTTGTGGAAGGATCATCCAGGTTCGATGGACTGAGTATTATCGATTGCGTGCTCTTCTCAAAACTGAATTCGAGGAAATTATCACAAAATTTAAAGATAAAACTTTTGAACATCCTGCCAGCTACGTCGAGAACAATCATATTGACATTCTTGTTCGAGATATCCTCAATGTTATCCCCCCATGGAAAAGCAAACAATTCAGAGCATGTTGGAATGAATACCGCTACGATAAGGAAATACCAAACATGACACCGTGTGAGTACACGCAGAAATCTCCAGATTATGCTCGAAGGCTTATTAGTGATAGACTGCATAATTTAATCTCCAAATTATGATCTAACAATCGGCTCAATACGACCGGGAATAGGCCGGTTTAGCTAAAGGTTAATGGGGGCCCCAGCGGGTTAGCCGGAGCGTTAGACCGACATCGGCAAGTGTGGAGAGCTACCAGATGACAACCGACGCATACTTTGACATGCGCAATCTCGCCTCGCCAATGGGCAAGCTAGGTGGCTGCCCCGTGTCCGGTTGCGCCGCGCCTCTTGGGAAAGTACATAGCCAGTGGGGTGAGATGCCTTACTGTCCTGCGTATCGCATTAGGATCCACGCAGGAACTCGGACTTTCGTCTATTACAACGGTCCGGATGAAACTTCGAAGCGTCATGCGGCCTTGCGAAATATCTTGTTCGAACGCGACTATTTCAAAAAGCACATCCTGAGTAACGCAGCCAAAGCCGAAACACATCGGATTTGCCACGAAACCAGTGAAGATGCTCTGACCTGGAATGTGTTCTCCCGACTAGCGAGCGGCGGGTCGCTTCCAACGCTGTTATCCACGCTCACACACTTATCCTTGAAGAACGAGCCTGAACTGTACTTGTGGGGCCTTAAAGTCCGCCTTCATGATTCGTCCGCCCCTCCATTATTTCCTGCTCTAAAATGCGCCCGCGACATCTTCGAAAAAGGCATTGCGAGGTTCTTAACCGAGCCGGACATCATGCTATATGTGCCAGGGCAGTTGCTCGTCCTCGTGGAGGCCAAGTTCACTTCAAGCAACACTATCGCTTCGGCCAGCGCAACTCATGATGTCACTGACGAGAAGCCGAAGTCGCGAGAGGGCATTTTAGGACGGTACGCGCCCACTGCACTGCCACGCGATGCGCTGCTCGCACAGTCATCCTCGGGGCCCTTCTATTCGCAGTTGTATCGAAATCTGGTGTTCGCAATCTACATGGCGAACAAGCTAGACGTAAGGTGGGGTTTAGTTAATCTCGTGTGCGAAGGGCAGTTTCACCAACGACAACACAAGGTCGAATTTCAAGATCCCACACAATTTATTCACACGCTCCTTCCTGAAAAGTCACGTGATCAATTTCTTTTCTACAGCTGGGAACGGCTCTATGCCGATCATGTTGCGAAAGCGACGGAACTGAAGGACCTAGCCGAGTACATGTACAACAAGTCTGCCAATGGTGTTAAAGCACTTGCTGTTTAGTGGCGGTCTAACCACCCGCTCAACGCGGACGCGCGCAAAAGTGGCGCGCGCCGGTTAGCGGGAACGTTAGCCCCACCATGAAAGGAGAGTGATATGGAATTATATGAAAACTTGGTCATGTGGTACCTAACCAAAGATAAATACATCTTCATTAGTCCGCAATATTCAATAAGGGGAGATACTGGAAAGGAATGGAGTTGCCCAGATTTCGTCGCACTGAATTTCAAACAGAAAGAAGTTTCAATTGTTGAAGTGTCAACTGCGTTCTACCCGGACTCTCTAGCTAAAAAAGTTAAGGACCGTAATTCCCAATGGGTTGAAAAACTTAAGGCCCAATTGACCGACTACGGGATAATTGACGATAATTGGAAAAACTTTAAGGTTCAGGTTTTTATCAGGAGAGACGCTGTGGGCAAATTCAAAAATGCTATCGGTAACGCACCAGACGTGAGTATAGAAATCCTTGAAGACTTGGGTGCGCCTTGGCAGTGGTCAAGAACAGTATAGTCATATATTGCTATTAAAGGGGGCTAACAAATCACTAGCGGATGGCTGATAGCCACCGCTCACCTAAAACGTTATGAATATAAATGATATCGGATTGTGATATATGAAACCCAATGAATTCATGCTCGGACTGGAAAATATATTAAAGTCTACTCCAATACCCCAAAACATAGATAACGAATTGGATCTTGAACGTATTTTGTTTCCACATATAAAAAGCTATTTAAAAAAATCACTCCAAGTAAAAGAGGAAGAACTCAAAACAATAGTTTACGCACACGGCGAAAATAAAGAAGGTAAAAGACTATGGTCTGAATCTAAAGAATATCAAACTGTGACTGCTTTTGATTGCACAATGGCAGCTGACATATTCATTCGTCACGAAAACATTGGAACGATATTTATTGAAATCAAACTTGCTAAGCCTAGAAAATCGGGCGGAGATTCTTTTCCAGGCAGCCTTCAACGCGCAATAGGTCAGACTGTAATCGCATCTATGAAACATAACTATGCAATTTGCTACATCGCGACACCGAAGAGATCTTCTACTCATCAAAATGATATTGCTGAAAAACTAGTTAAGACAATCTGGGAAAAGCTAGGGATTTTGGTTATTATTAAAAAATATGGATGAGCCGACGGTAAGAAGTTAATCGAGATATTACGAATTTAATAAAATTCATAACAAGACAATTAACCCGACCGGGAATAGGCCTTGGTTTTCAAATAAGGTAGTTGCCCCGGCGGGTTATTTTCATCGTTAGGCCGATTACATGAGGAATACCGATGAATAATTACAGTACACAGTTCTGCGAGGCTTTCAGCCAAGATTACGCTCAAACAAGAGTCGCTTATTCGGACGACGAGTGGGCGCGCGTGTGGCTAAACGGTGACGCATGGAATCACCTCATGCTGTGGAATCCTTATCCCCCACAGGTTCAGCCCCTGCTACAACTTGTCGCCACTGAGATGGGACTCCAGTACTGGAATTTTGGTGAGCCATTCCGGGTTGATGCCGCGTTCGTAGATTCTGATCGCTGTGTCTTAGGATCGGTGCCATTCCCGGTGGTTGTCGCCATAGAGCACGAACACAACGTGAACACGATACGCGAGGAGATGGCCAAACTGTTTCACATTCGTTGCCCGCTAAAGGTTGCGATCACATACGCCCCACCAAAAGTAACAGGTGGCGAGAAGCTCGCTCTATGTGAAGGAAGAATCAAGTCTTGGGCAAAGGAGCTCAGTGATACGTTGGCACGCTATGTCGGCGAAGATCCGGTGGCGGAGTACCTCTACCTTCTTGGAGTCGAGGAACAACGCTATGCACTTACGTGGAGATCCCTTACATTTTCTGCGGGATCGGAAGTGGCAAACTCAACTTGGAAGGAGATCCGGCCACCGAGCACGCGGCCTAACAAGAAAATCCAGCGGATGGCTGATAGCCACCGCTGACTTTAGACGTTCGGCAGAAGGTATGATGAAGAAAAAGACCCTATTGAGCTGGAGTAGCGGCAAGGACAGCGCATGGGCGCTTCACCTGCTCCAACAAGACCCGAGGATTGAGCTTCTCGGCCTGTTTACCGTAATGAATCAGAAATACAGTCGTGTGTCGATGCACGCCACCCGGTTGGAGATGCTTCAGCGTCAAGCCGAGGCAGTAGGTCTGCCGATCGAAACGATCAGTCTACCCGACCCATGCACAAACGAGCAATGCGACGCCATCATGCGACACTTCGTCACCGAGTCTGCCAGCAAAAGGATTGAGTGCATGGCATTCGGAGATCTGTTCCTTGAGGACGTCCGAAAGTATCGGGAGAATCAATTGAAAGGAACCGGAATTGATCCTCTTTTTCCGTTGTGGGGAATCCCCACGAGCGACCTGGCGGAGCAAATGTTGTCAGCAGGACTCGAAGCCTATGTCAGCAGTGTTGATCTCAAGAAACTGCCTTCGCGTTTTGCTGGGCAGAAATGGTCAAGGGACTTGATTGCGGAGTTCCCCAAGGATTGCGACCCGTGCGGAGAGAACGGGGAAATCCACACGGTCGTCGTGGGCGGCCCGATGTTTCGGGAAACTGTCCTGGTAAGAGTCGGCGATATTGTGAATCGGAATGGGTTTGCTTATGCTGACATCATTCCAATGAACTGAAAGAAACGTCGAACCAGAGGGTCCAGGCGACGCGGTACTCGCGCGCCTGACCCTCAACGTTAGACATATTAAAATGCGAGGGAATTAAATGGAGCTATCGAAAGAAAAATTCGTAGATGTAATTAAAAGGATACGTGAAGTACTAAAAACAGACGAATGCGCCGAATGCTCGTGCCCAAATATTAGATGTGAATGGCATGGAGATTGTTATAGTTGTATAAGAATATACCGTCACTTCGCCCACCATGTGCCGAGGTGTTTACAGTTCGTTTTAGACAAAAAGATTGCAAGGATTACGCAAGCTGCAGAAAATGAAATACAAAAGCGGTCTATAACGCCTGATGAATATTACGACTATTTGAATTCAGTTACACCAAAAGAAGATGTCTAACAACTGCGTGGACACGGAACGGCAAAACATAGCCGGTTTAAGCTCTTTCGTATGCTTTAATTAAACTCTTTTCCGCTATAGGCTGTTAGTTTTCTCTTCCGGTCACGCAGGGCGTTAGGCTTCGCATGATAATGAAAATAGTACTAATTGCTATACCTTTTATTCTGGTATCGAGCATAGCTAATGCTGTTTGTTTAAATGGGTACCCATCTATCACCGAAGAGTACGCCAATAGTCAGAGCGTATTTATTGGCAAAGTCTTAGCAGAAAGGGCTGTGCCTGAATCAGGCAATTACTATGACGGCGATAACTACACAGTAGGGGTACAAGAGGTCTTTAAGGGCAATCCAACCAGTAAGGTAGTCATATTTAGCGAAAACAGCAGTGGTCGTTTCCCATTGTCGGTGGGAAGCACATACATCTTGTTTGTTTATTACGAATTAGGCCGTTATCAGATTAATAACTGCGGCAACTCAGGGTTGCTGTCCAAAAAGCAGGATGTCGTTCAGGCAGTGCGGCAACTCAAGCAAAATAAAGATGGAACAAATAAATAAGCCTAACGACAGCATTAACCTGACGAGGAATAAGCGTGGCAGTTTTGGGGCATTGGCCGGTGCCCACGCAGGTTATGCAAATCGTTGGGCATAAAAATAATGACGATGGTGCAAATTATTGTACTCTTATGTTTTTTACTTCGACCTATGATCGCATTAGCAGAACCTATCGACGAGCTATTGGTGCGCTCCGTTGATGTTACTGGTGACGGAAAACCTGAGAAAATAACGTTAGTCCTAAAAGCCAAAGACTTTAATAGCCCCTTTCAATGGAGTCTCTCAATATCATCTTCGGGAAAGCAGTTGTTTACTTATGCCAGTGATGACACACGCATAGATCCTTTCTTTGCCGACCGGGGCTTTATAACTGATTGTAGTGGCTATGCGGAGTGTAAGAAGAAATGGTATTTTAAGGACATCCTAAATTCCCTTATTGTGCCACGTAGCGGTTACGATCTCGAAGGTATCCTGGATAAAAGCAAAAGCAATACGTTGTACCCACTGGGACGTCAATACCTAAAGGAGTGTTGTGGTATAAAGCAAAACGATGCGGACGCAATTCTGTCTCGTATTGAAAAGCGTATTCGGAATAATCAAGCGGTTTTGATTTCCATCCCGAAGTCTCCGGTTACCTCTGACGCTCTCATGATCTTTTGCCCAGAAGTTGATCGCTTTATTCCAGTGTATGAAGATTAGATTGTCTGCGAAACATGAAGCCCAACAATTCACTCCAGCGGATGGCTTAGAGCCCCGCTGATTTTAGTCGTTGGACAGTGAGTTTGTTGATAAATGAAAACAAAAAGTAAAAATGATATTTGTCGTTGTCCTTGGGTTGATTTGAGTAAAGTCGATTATGTTAAATATCACGATAAAGAATGGGGTGTTCCAGTTTATAACGACAGGTTGTTGTTTGAATTTCTGACTTTGGAATCTGCCCAAGCAGGTTTGAGTTGGTACACAGTTCTAAAAAAGAGAGAGAATTACCGAAGTGCATTTGAAAATTTTGAACCAGAAAAGATTGCCAGATTTGATCAGGCAAAGATTGAAGGACTGTTGCTGAATTCAGGGATAATTAGAAATAGATTGAAAATTGAAGCTACGGTAAATAATGCGCATAAATTTCTTGAAGTTCAGGCAGAATATGGAAGTTTTTCAAAATATATATGGGGTTTTGTTGGCGGCAAACCCAAAATCAATAACATACGGAA
>Ga0315281_10013788_pt1 | contig 10921 bp, 10 predicted proteins | sample YL17G07_0_MG_FD_204540 | JGI IMG/M metagenome (GOLD analysis project Ga0315281, IMG submission 204540) | Sediment microbial communities from Yellowstone Lake, YNP, Wyoming, USA - YL17G07_0 | ecosystem: Environmental > Aquatic > Freshwater > Lake > Sediment | place: USA: Wyoming | collected... | reverse complement strand
TTGTCGCCAGTGGCAAGGGTCAGGGACGCGCTCCCGACTCCCAGCGCCTGGGTCCGGTCGGTCAGGGCCCCTGACTGGAAGCTCCAGATGGCGTCGAAGCGGCGCATGTCTACCTCTTGAAGCTGGCTGTGACCTTGAAGGCGAAGGAGGCGTTGACTGCTCCAGCGTCCACGACCACGTAGCGAACGCGGACGGCGTCACCGACGAAGGCTCTTGGAACACCGCCTGCGGCGACATCCGAGGTGACCGCGATCAGGGCGGCCGCGGCTCGCATGCAGATGGCGACCTCCTTCTTGGCGCCACCGTTGCCCAGGACCTGGGTGAAGTGAGCGATGTTAAGGAAGGTGACGCCGCCGTCGTTGGAGGAGTCGATGAAGACGTCCAGAGTGTCGTCGACCGCTGTTGCAGCTGCGGTGACGCTCAGGAGAAACTCAGCCTCGGTGAAGCCACCGAGACCGACGAAGGTGTCCTTGTTGGTCGAGCCGATGGCTCCGACCTGGGTCACGTCAGCCAGGACAACCCCGCTCAGCCCAGCGAGGTTGACGAGCGCGTCCTCTCCCGACAGGGAGTTGTAGATCGCTCCGCCGCGTGCGTCCTGAGTGGCCATGGGAGTCTCCTAGTAGGGCATCGGGAAGATCGGGAACCCGAGGTAGGCCCAGACGCCAGCGGCAGCGGTCACCGCCATGGCGACGAACTGCCAGTTGCTGGTGCTGAACTGGATGCTGGCGCGAAGCGCCTTCCAGGGAAGCTCGAGGATGGTGATCCGCTCAGCGATCCCCGCGATCTGATCGCCCATCACGTGCGCAGAGTCATTGGCGGCCTCAGCCACGCGGCCGAGCTCCGTCTTGATCTCACTGAGCTCTCCAGACTGGCGCTCAGCAAACTTGTCCAGCCGCGTCGCGAAGTGGTCCTGTCTCTCGGCCAGCACGCCGACGCGGGAATGAACTCCCATCACCGCGTCGTACAGCTGCTTCGGAGTCACGAGCTCCACCTGGTCATCCTCGACCGTCATGGTGGGTCTCCTCTTAGGTCTTCTGGTACAGCGGGATCATGTACTCCGTGGAGCCGATCTTGATGTGCAGAGCCTTCTCCGGCGCGGAGGCGTTCGGGTCGGTGTAGCCGGTCGGCGCGATGACTGGCGCGATCTCCGAGTCCAGCTCGAAGAAGTTGGTCGCGCCCGATGCGGCCGAGTGACGGAACCGGAACAGCGAGCGGATGCCGCCCGAGGCGATCTCGGCGTTGATCATCGAGACGTCCTCAGCCGCCACGTTTGTGACGTTGGCCTGGACGCTGAGGAACAGCGCGGCCGCGACACCGCCGGAGTTGAAGGTCTCTCCGTTCAGGAGGAGCTTCGACCAGAGCGGGAAGACGCCGACGGCTGGCGCGCCCGCGGCGGTCAGAACCGTTGCGCCCGCGTCCACCTCGGCGATGAACTGGCCAGCGAACAGGGAGACGCAGGATGCCCCCGAGTCCATGAAGGTGAAGTGTCCGGCGCCCAGGACCTCGGCGACGCCGCTGCTGTGAAGCTCACGATAGTCGGTGTAGACCTGGGCTGGGGTGGCTCCGACCGTGCCGGAGAACGAGGTCCAGCCCGACGCGCGGGTTGGGACCAAGCTGGCACCACGGAGGACGTTCTTGCTGGCAGGCAGTGTCTGGCCGGAGAAGTCCAGGAAGGCGTCGCCTGTCGGCACACCACCGGCGATGTCGTTGAGGGTGTTCAGCTTACCGACGCTGTCAAGCAGCGCGGCGATGTTGATGCCCAGCGCCTGCGGCGGCTGGCTCGCGGCGTTGAGGAAGAAGACCGGGTTGAGGTCGTCCGGGTCGTTGATCACGAAGAACGGGAGCCGCGCAAACCGGGCGATGGAGGTTGCTGTTCGAGATGGGAAGGCCATGGACGTGCTCCTTATGAGAAGGAAGGCCAGCCGCTATCGCAGCCGGCCCTCTCATAGTTCACCTTTCTGGTCAGCGCCTAGTCGTAGGCACCCACGCTGTCGTTGTCGCCGTCGTAGGCACCGTACGTCTGGCCGATCGAGTCGTACTCGACGAGCACATTGGCGAGACCGGTACCGAGGACGCCGTTGTTCGTCATCTGGATGACGACCAGCGAGTTGGCGACCTTCTTGCTCTGCGCGAGAGCGAGCAGCGTCTGGTCGTGCATCTTCTTGTCAGCGAAGGAGGCCAGCGGCGTGATCAGCCGGTTGCCAGAGCCCGGGGCCGTGTCCAGGTCAGTGCCTGGAGCCAGGACGATGACCTCGAGCGCGTCGACGAAGTCGGTCGCGACCGAGGAGCCGACGGAGACCCGCTTGATGATGAAGGGGAACGGGGGAGCGGCGATCAGCGCGGTGGCGACGCCGTTCACAAGCGCGACGTGAGCAGTCGCGGTACGGACCGTCTGGCGGCCCTTGCCCATGTCGTCGATGATCTTGTTGTACTGAACCATGTGACCTCCACGAGTCTGTTAGCCGTAACGGCGGCTGGGGTGTTGGTTTCCCCGTACTCCGGGCTCAGGAGAGCCGGCAGAAGGGGACGACCGGTGTGGCCGTCCCCCTCAGAGTGCTTACGTCAGGTTGACGCCGTCCGACAGGTCGAGGATCTTGGACTGCTTGCGGAAGTCCAGGCAGCGCTGGTTCGCGGCCGTCAGGTAGATGGCCTTGATGCCCAGCATGTTGTTCTGCAGGTAGTCCCTCGACTCCATGTACTGGGTCGTGAAGAGGACCGGGATCTCGAGGTACCGGGTGTCCAGCACGTAGGCGTTTCCGCCGCGCTTGCTGTCGCCGTTGGCCGCGAGCTGGGCGCTCGTCGCGACGTCGAAGTCGTGGAAGACCGGGATGCCCTTGTAGGTCGCGACCTGGAATCCGGTCGGGTAGCCCTTCAGCGTGCCCTCACCGCCGAGCTTCACCTGGAAGGTGCCCTCGCCGACGAAGTGCTGGTTGGCCTGGAGCAGGGTGCCCAGTCGGGTGACCTGCTCGACGCCGGTGACGATCAGGTCGGGCTCTCCACCGTTGCGGCGGGTCTCGTCGATCGACTGGTCCAGAAGGCCCGTCGTCAGGTGACGAAGGACACCGGAGTTGCCGAAGACCGAGCTGGCCGCCCACTTCTCAGTGGCGCCGGTGTAGGAGCGGGCGGTCACGCCGATGGACCCGTAGGCCGCGGCGTCGGCGTTCGCAACGCCGTTGATGTTGACACCCTCCTGCTGGACGATGTCGTCGATGCTCTGGAAGCCTGCGCGCGCCGAGACGTAGATGATCTCGTCGGTCGTCAGGGCGTTGCCGGAGTAGCCGACGATGTTGGTCGCGAGGTCGACCGTGGTGATCGTGACGGTGCCTGCGACGGTCGTGCCCTCGAAGACGTCACCGACCGAGACCCACGAGGCGTCGATCAGCGTGTCTGGGGTACCGCCACCGGTGACAACCCTCTGCTGCGCCGAGGCGAGCAGCATCTGGTTGAGGCGCTTGGTGTGGTCGATCATCGCAGTTTCCTGCGCGACCGCCAGGGCGTCCCCGATGCCGCCCTCGAGGGTGCCGAGGAACTGCGCCAGTGCCGAGACACCCAGCGAAGTCACGATGAACTTCGGCTGGATGAAGACCGTCTGGAGCACTGGGCTGTCGATGTCCGGCAGAGCCGCGACCTCGGTCACCGGCTGGGTCGAGTTGTTTCGACCCGAGCGGATCCTGTAACCCGTGGTTGGGCCCCAGGCGACCTTGCGGATCAGGTTGAAGAAGCGGGTCTGGCTGTTGAGCGAGTCCCACACCTTCGCGCCGAACGTGTTGACGAAGAAGTTGGACGCCACGAACGCGTTCGCCGGAGGCGAGGTCGTGATGTCCTTGCTGATCTGACCAGACTGCGGGCCGAAGTACCCGTAGCGGCTCTCTCGCGGGGTGTTGCCACCGGGAACGCGAGTCAGCCAGTCCGCGATGGATCGCGGAGCCATTGCCTGGCTCTTGTTCACCTGTCCGAGCGTGTAGTCCATGGTTCTAAGACCTCCCTTTGTTCGGTCTGTGGTGCCCGAGAGCCTCGGTTAGAGGATGCCCGACGGCAGGTCGCCGATCTCGACTCGCTTGCGGTTGAGCTCTGCGAACGAGAGCTTGGCGCCCTGCTCGACGAGCTCGTTGTAGGACGGCTCAGCGCCCTTGTTGACCTGGCTGTCGCCACCGCCGATGCGGGGGCTCGAGGCCTTCTTGATCAGGCCCATGCCGACGAGCTCAGCGCGGACCGCCTTGCGGAGGGCCTTGCTGACCGGGCCAGCACCGTCGCCGGGGCCGCCCTGAATCAGGTACTGCTCGGCAGGCTTGCCCTTGTCGTCCGGAACGTTCGGGCGGTTGCCCGGGATGTCCTCGTCCTTCTCGCCGAAGGAGGAGGCGGCGTCGTCCTTGTTGACGCGCGCTCGGTTGAGCGGGCGGACCGCGCCAGCGGCCTTGCGGATGGCCTTCGTCAGGTCACCGTTGTGGATGCCGAGCTCGTTCTCGGTGTCCTCGCCCTCGCGGTACGAGCCACCGTCGTCCTCCGTGCCCCCGTAGGGGTCGAAGTCCGAGTCGAAGTCGTCGGCCATGTTCATGAGGTCCATCGGAGGCTCGAGCTCGTCCTCTTCGCCGCCGCCGAACTCGTCGGCGCCGTCGTCGAAACCGCTCTCCTCATCCTCGACTGGCGGGGTCGCCATCATGTCGTCTTCCTTGCGCAGGTACGCCTTGGCCATGATGGCCATGGAGTCCGCGAGGGAGACGACTGCCTCTTCGAGGTTGGCCAGCCGCACGGTGGCGGCGAGCTTCGTTCGCGGCCCGGTGACCTTGCGACCCTTGCTGACAGTGTTCGTGGTCATGCTTGTGTCCTCCTGGGTTGCAGGGTTTGCCGCGAGTCGGATTAGAGATCCCATTGCATCAGGCCTCCCCTACTCGCAATTTTCGGCTCGGTACTAGCGGCCGAATACGCGTTGCTGAACGGGTGCTGCAGAAGGAATTATATGCAGCCCTTCCAGAATTGTAAACTGGACGCTGCAGCACTTTGACTTCGGCGGCGTTGTAGGTCCTGAGGTGAATCGCATGAGCGCCACAGAACGAGCACGCGGCATGGGCTGGTCGATCGACCCGGGGTCAGCGCGGCGCGCTGGAGCCAACGACAAACTGGCCAACGAGAACAACGAGCGAGCCGGTGTCAGCGTCCGCGTGGTCGAGGACCTGCCGGGATCCCGCACCACCGAGGGCCTGGTCGAGTCATACCTGTCTGGTCCTGGTCTCTCCAAGGAGGAGCGCGGTCGGATCTGGGAGGCGCTGAATCTTCGTCGCTAGAGGTGTCCACTTTGACCGCCCGGTGCCGATGATCTATATGAAAGGCGGTCCATCATGAAGAAGCTCCTGATCTCCCTCATCGCGCTCGCAGCCCTCTCGGGCATCGGATGCATGTCCGTCCCGAGCGACCTGCACGTCTTCGTCAGCACGAACGGATGCAACTCGCAGGCCGAGTGCCCCTGGCAGGACGGGACCACCCACAACTACTACGACGCCAACCTCCACGAGATCGTCGTCGCTCCTGAGCAGAGCCTGAAAACATGGGCGCACGAGGCGTGCCACGCGCACCAGCAGATGACAGTCATCGCCGAGACCGGCCAAGACGTCTCCCCCGTCCTGCAGCCCGGCAGCAACACCCATCTGCCCGACCTGCACGAGTGGCTGACGACGCGTGAGGCGCAGGACTACGCGGTCGCGGTCGCGACCGATGGGCCGCCACAGTGGGGCACCCACGGCATCGCGCTTCTCGAGGACTTCGCTGAGGCCTGCGGTCGCTACCTCGTCCCGCACACCTACATGCCGGGTCTTGAGATGGAGGTCTCGTTCGAGATCTCGCCGGCCCGAAGCGCATTCTTCGCCGCCCGCGACTTCAAGTAGACACTTCAAAGGGCCCCATATCTGAGACACAATGAAGCCCCGGTTTTTCAGGCCGGGGCTTCTCTGCGGCTGGGAGGAGGTCTCTATCTGATGAAGGACGCCGCGTAGAACAGCAACGTCACGAGGAGGAAGACAAGGCTCACGCGGAGCTGTACACTCATGGTTGGTGGTCCCTACGGGATTCGAACCCGCGCCTGCCCGCTTGAAAGGCGGGTGTCCTTCCTGTAGACGAAGGGACTAAGCTCTCGACCGCTCCCAGCATCGCCTGGGTCTTCGTACCCTTTCGGGCCGTTGAGCTGTCATACATCAGTCGAGATGGTGCCCACGGAGGGATTCGAACCCTCAGACTCTCCCTTTTGAGGGGAGCGGCTTTGCCGTTTGCCCACGCAGGTAGGAACCCGAGTTGCCCCTCCATCTAAGGAGTCTCATCGCCCGGGGATGACGTGCTCTGCCAGCTGAGCTACCGGCAACTTAGAACTGCCGAGTGAGACTCGAACTCACGACCTCGTCGTGGAGCGCCTAGCGGGACTTTGACCCGCGATCTCCTGCTTGGAAGGCAGGCATGTTTTCTCTACACCACAGACGCGGTTGGTTGAGAGCCAAGGACTCGAACCCTGACGCAGCGCTTCAAAGGCGCATGAGCTACCGTTACTCAAGCTCTCATGGTGGATCCACCGGGAATTGAACCCGGGTCCGGCGCGCGTCCGCATGCGGCTTTCTGCGCCGTCGAGCCCATCTGGACCCACATCCTGTACTCAGGGAGGCATCACCTCCTTCTCTGGAGCCTCAGTCGGGAATCGAACCCGCGTGCGGTCGCTACAAGGGACCACTGCTGGCACACAGCCAAAGGCTGGAAACCATGCCCGGAGTCGAACCGGGGACCTGCCCCTTAGGAGGGGGCCGCTCTATCCAACTGAGCTACACAGTCACGTGGTAGCGGATCCTCGGAGTCGAACCAGAGGTGTCTCCAGCTTATGAGGCTGGAATGTAAGCCGTTTCACTCACCCGCGGTGGTGCAGAGGTGGGATTCGAACCCACAATCACGCGCCCTCGTCAGGATGCGCCGCTTTGCCGTTAGCGTACTCATAGCTGGTACCCCTGGCAGGACTCGAACCCGCTCGCCATGGCTTAGAACGCCCGGACTTATCCACTCAGCAGAGGCTGTACGAGCTGTCATGCGTAGCGGCTTCACGCACTCGGGATAATTTCCGCGTCCACCCCGGTCACAGACTCGCGACTCATCATACCTCGATGGTGCGCCCCGCGGGAGTCGAACCCGCAGTCGATGGGGTAAAGGCCCACTGCTGTGCCAATTCAGCTTCGGACGCTGGTGTTCATGGTGGGACTCGAACCCACACGACCTTTCGGCCACCAGGCTCTCGACCTGGCTTGTCTGCCAATTTCAACACACGAACTGGTGCTCTCAGCCAGAGTCGAACTGGCGACGCCCACCTTTTCAGGGTGGCGCTCTACCTACTGAGCTACAAGAGCTCTACGACCGACTCAGGGATTGGACCTGGGGCCGGCCGGAGTGGGCGCCCGAGAGCAACCTCACTGTCGTGACCGCCTACGCCAGATCCTCCGGCGCCGGTCTTCTTGGCATCCCTACACTTCTTGGTGCGCGCACTGGGGCTCGGACCCAGGACCTTCTCGTTGGCAACGAGATGCTCTGCCAGCTTGAGCTACACACGCAGGCGACGATTGCTCTGGCCGCTGAGCTATCCACGGTAACCGTGGAGTCGGACTCGAACCGACGACCTCTCGTCTTTGGTAGCAGCCGTGGGACTCGAACCCACAGTCTCTTGCATGTCACGCAAGCGCTCTAGCCGTTGAGCCAGGCCACTTGGTACCCCCCGCGGGACTCGGACCCGCACCCTGCTGCGTGTGGAGCAGCTGCTCTGCCGTCGAGCTAGAGAGGTATAAAGACCCGGATTCCCCCTCGCCGTGGATGCGAGGGTCCTCGTGTGGCCCGGTTCTGCCCTTTCAGGGGGCTGGATTCCACAGCGCGTGCAACTTACACCAACTACCGCGTCTGGTCGTCCCCGTGAGACTCGAACTCACGACCTCTTCCTTCGCAGGGAAGCGCGCTATCCGCTGCGCTAGAGGACGTGGTACCCACCCTGGGTCTCGAACCCAGAACCGCCGTATTATCAGTACGGTGCTCTACCGAACCGAGCTCGGTGGATATACGCAGGACCGCCGCCAACACCTGCCCGTGCGGACCGGGTGTAGCTGCGGACCCTGGAGGCGCCTGCCGGAATCGAACCGGCGATGCGTGGTTTGCAATCACGAGCCTTGCCGCTTGGCCAAGGCGCCTGGAGCTCCCGGGGAGGCTCGAACTCCCGACCTCGTCCTTACCAAGGACGCGCGCTACCGACTGCGCTACAAGAGCAAACTTCCCGGCTACCCTGTGACCTTTCGGCCTGGCGGCGCCGAGATGGCGGAACGTGCAGGATTCGAACCCGCTGAGGCTTTCACCTCTGCCGCTTTCGGGGCGGTTACACACACCAACGTTAGACGTTCCTGGAGCTCCCTGCGGGGATCGAACCCGCCGCCTCCCGCTTACGAAGCGGTTGCTCCGCCTTCGGAGCTTCGAGAGCAAGCCTCACCAGTGCGCCTCGGCTCCTGCCTTCGCGGACGGTGAGGAGAATCAAGCATCCTGCTTGGTGGACCTCAGCGGATTCGGACCGCTGACCCCCTGCCTGCCAGGCAGATGCTCTCCCGCTGAGCTAGAGGCCCATACACACTGCTGGTCCCAACCGGTGGACTCGAACCACCCGCTCGCGGTTTTACAGGCCGCTTCCACCACCCGGTGAACTCGCTGGGCCGATACGCATACTCATGGTGTGATGGCGGAGAATCGAACTCCGTCCAGTCGGGCCACAACCGACCATTCTACCTATAAACTACCACCACCTGGTCGTGCGCGGTGGAGTCGAACCACCTCTGCAGGCTTATGAGGCCCGCGCTCACCCACGTGTGCTCACGTGGCGGAAGATGTAGGATTCGAACCCACGAGGGACTTGCGCCCCCACCGCTTTCCAAGCGGCTCCCTTGGACCATACTCAGGCAATCTTCCTGTCACCAGGCATGGTTCCGTGTGCGCACACGTCAGTGGGTCGGCCGACCCACAAGTTACCCAGCCCAGCTGGCGGAAACGGCAGGATTCGAACCTGCGGGGGCTTTCACCCCAACCGCTTAGCGGGCGGTCACCTTAGTCCACTCAGTCACGTATCCTGGCTCGGATGGATGGATTCGAACCACCGCTTCGGACTTCAGAGGCCCGTTGTCTACCGTTAACACACCCGATGGTCAAGGTGGCAGGACTCGAACCTGCGACTTCCTGGTTCCGAACCAGGTAGGCTGCCACTGCCTCACACCCTGATACAGCCGATCCCTCGGCGCGGAGTTGCTTCTGAACTACCGCGGCGTCCGCTTATCAGGCGGAACCGCGAGTGGGACTAACGCTGATCAGGCGACCCACGTCCCCGGCTCACGCCGGCATTCTGGTTACACTTCTCCTGGTGGACCTCGTGGGACTCGAACCCACTACCTCCTGATTGCGAAACAGGTGTTCTCCCAGCTGAACTAGAAGCCCTGGTACTCCTGGAGGGACTCGAACCCCCGCCGCGCGGTTTCGAAGACCGCCGCTCTTATCCACTGAGCTACAGAAGCTCTATGGCACGTCATCTAAGATTCGAACTCAGCTCCCGGGTTTTGGAGGCCCGTACCGTCCCAAGACGGAATGACGCTGGTAGACCTACCCGGATTCGAACCGGGGATACGACCTTGAGGGGGTCGCGTGCTGACCGCTACACTACAGATCCTGGTGCCCATCGGGAGAGTCGAACTCCCATGACCTTTCGGCCGCTGCCTTCTGAGGACAGTGCGTCTGCCAGTTTCGCCAGACGGGCATACTCGTGCGCTCTCGCGCTGGTCAACCTGGCCGGAATCGAACCGACAACCCCGCGCTCCCAGGGCGCGTGCTCTACCTGATTGAGCTACAGGAAGACGATGATCAGATGCCACCCCCGGAGGGCCGTGGCCCCTGCTGACACAGGATGGAGCTCAGGAGCTGTCAGATTCTCCTGCCCACTGACCTGGTACTCCGCGCGGGCATCGAACCCGCTTCCGGCCGATTAAGAGTCGGCTGCTGTTCCAGACTCAGCTTGCGAAGCTGGCTCCATCGGGAGGACTCGAACCTCCAACATCTCGGTTAACAGCCGAGCGCTCTACCATTGAGCTACGCTGGAATACGCATCGGGCCCTCCGCCCTATCCCGGCGAAGACTTGCGCCCTCGGCAGGAAACCCGAGGGACCCTATGGCGCTTCCGACCGGATTCGAACCGGCGATCTCGTCCTTGACAGGGACGTATGCTAGGCCTCTACACCACGAAAGCGGATACGGCGGACAGGCAACAGAAAACCCGGCTTGTTGGGCCGGGTCGGAGAGCTGAACGGTGGCGAGGGGTTTACTTCCCTGGCTTGCTCTCCGACGTCGACATATCGTTACCCTTCACCCAGCTGGGCTGGGAGACGGATGCGAGATGCCGGGTGAACGTTGCGCTTGTCATCACTCTCACTGTAACGTGCCTTTCTGGTTTTGTAAACCCCTCCTTCGAAGGGTCCGCGACGCATGGCAATTCGCGCATACCAGCTCGCACTTGGCGAGCTCCACTTGCAGGCGTTCTTCACTCGCTCCCGTGAACATCACGGTGAGGTGCCCGACTTTCTCCGTACCTGGGAGATGGTCGAACTGGAAGCATTCCAACCGACTCAGGTCATCGAACGGGCAGTCCGTGCACTTGCCGCCGAGTTGGATGATGGCTGCGAGTTTACGCTGGAGATGCCGCCTCTGCTTGTAGTCGTTCTGGTTCCGATTCCCTTGTACACGGTCCCTGAATGGCACCAGTTCAGTAAACCCCTCGCCAGGACGGAGATCGTAGGTAGTTGTCCCACTCACTCTGATCGTCCCTGCGCCCAAGCTTAGGTTCCCTAGCGACTGGGTCCCAGGTGCGCCCTGGCGAAGGGTTTACCGATAC
>Ga0315281_10013787_pt1 | contig 10922 bp, 10 predicted proteins | sample YL17G07_0_MG_FD_204540 | JGI IMG/M metagenome (GOLD analysis project Ga0315281, IMG submission 204540) | Sediment microbial communities from Yellowstone Lake, YNP, Wyoming, USA - YL17G07_0 | ecosystem: Environmental > Aquatic > Freshwater > Lake > Sediment | place: USA: Wyoming | collected... | reverse complement strand
CGCAAACACGGCGCCGGCGCCTTGCTCGTCGGGCACGAACACGCGCATGACATCCTCGTCGCCGGCCTTCGACGTGAGGCCCGCCGCGCGCAGGGTCTCGGCAAACGCCACGCGGTCGCCCTTGATGCGCAATTCGAACACGCTGCCCCGGGTGCCCTTCAGCTCGTCGATCGGCCCCTGGGTTGCCACCCGCGCCTGGTTGAGCACAATCACGTGGTCGCAGGTGTACTCGACATCCGGCAGCAGGTGCGACGAGAGGATCAGGTTGACGCCCTTGTTGTGGGCCAGGTCGCGGATCAGATCGAGCATCTCCTCACGGCCCTTGGGATCCATGCCGTTGGTCGGCTCGTCGAGGAACAGCAGGTCGGGATCGTGCACCAGCGCCTGCGCCAGCTTGATGCGCTGCTTCATGCCCATGGAGTAGGTCTCGACGTTCCGGTACCGCGCTTCGCCCAGGCCGACGTAGTAGAGCACCTCGTGGGCGCGCTGCATCGCATCGACCGGCGGCAGCCCGGCGAGTTGCCCGCAGTAGGCGACAAACGACACCGCGTTCATGCCGGGGATGTGCGAGTCGATCTCGGGCATGTAGCCGAGGCGCGCGCGAATCTCGAGCGGCGAGGTGGCCACGTTGAGGCCGAGCACGCGCATCGTGCCCTGGTCGGGCTTCAGGAACCCGAGCAGCGCCTTCAGCAGGGTGCTCTTGCCCGCGCCGTTGGGGCCGAGCAGCCCGACGGCCCCGGCCGGAAACACCGCCGTGACGTCGCGCAGCGCCGCCTGCTTGCCGTACAGCACGGTGACGCCGTTGATGTGCACCACGGGATCGGTAGAAGGCTCGCTCATCTCACCTCGTAGATACGGACGGGGGCTGACTGGAGTTCACTCAAGTAGTCAGTCGTCAGAGATTCCCCTTGAGCCCCAACTCCTCCGCCTTCTCGCGCATGAAGGCGATGACGTTGGCCGCGTGATCCGCCAGCGGCAGGCCGATTTCCTCCGCGCCCTTCCGCAGGTCGTCGCGGCTGACGGCGCGGGCGAAGGCCTTTTCCTTCATCCGCTTCACGACCGAGCTTGCTTCCAGATCCATCAGGCTCTTCGACGGGCGCACCAGCGCGGCGGCGGTCACGAAGCCCGCCATTTCGTCGCAGGCAAACAGCACGTGTTCGAGCCGGCTCTCACGAGCGACCCCGGTGTGGTCGGCGTGGGAGAGGACGGCGCGCACGAGCCACTCGGGATAGCCGCGCTCGCGCAGGATCTCCGCACCGCGGAACGGGTGGTCGGCCAGGTCCGGGTACTGGTCGTAATCGAAGTCATGCAGGAGCGCCGCCACGCCCCACGCGTCTTCGTCTTCGCCGTCGAGCCGGGCGTAGCCGCGCACCGCCGCTTCCACGGCCATCGCATGTTTCCGGAGGTTCTCGTTCCGGGTGTACTCGGTGAGCAGAGCCCAGGCGGCGTCACGCGTGAGTGGCATCGTGTCCCCATGGCGGCGGGCCGCCTGGCAGGTTCCAGGGTCCGCCGGAGTTTCCAGCATGATATATTCGGCGATTAGTTCGCGCCACCACGGAATCGACCGGCCCGCGGGGCACGCCGCCCGCCTGCGAGCCGCATCCACCATCGGAGGCCTGCGTGATTGCAGCGTTGTTCATCGCCCTCGGCATCCTGACGCTGGTGTACATCGGGTTCTGGATTCAGGAGGCCCGCCGCAATCCCGACACGCCGGACCCGGGGGCCCCGGACGCGGAACGCGTCGCCGTCGGCTTCGTCGCCAACTTCTTCGACGCCCTCGGCATCGGCAGTTTCGCGACCTCGACCACCTACTTCCGGATGCGGAAGATGGTCCGGGATGAGTTGATCCCGGGGTCGCTGAACGTCGGCTACGCGCTGCCCACGGCCACGCAGGCGTTTATCGGCATCGCCGTCATCGAGGTCGACCCGATGACGCTCGTTCTGCTCATCGCCACCGCCGTCGCCGGCTCGTGGTTCGGGGCCGGCCGCGTCGCCCACTGGCCGCGGCGCACCATCCAGGTCGGCATGGGCATCGCGCTGCTGGTGGCCGCCGGGTTCTTCCTCGCGCGCCTGATGCAGTGGATGCCGTCCAGCGATGTCGGTACGCTCGACCTCACGGGCACGAAACTGATTCTCGGCCTGCTCGGCAGTTTCGCGCTGGGCACCATCATGCCGCTCGGCATCGGCTATTACGCCCCGTGCATGATCCTGGTGAGCGCGCTGGGCATGAACCCGCGCGCGGCCTTCCCGATCATGATGGGCGCCTGCGCGTTCCTCATGCCGGTCGCCAGCATGAACTTCATCCGCAACAAGCGGTACAGCCTCAAGACCACGATCGGCATGGCGATTGGCGGCATCGTCGGCTCGGCGCTCGCGCTCCTGGTCGTGAAGGAGATGAACCTCAACAACGTCCGGTGGCTCGTGATGGTCGTCGTCTTCTACACCGGCATCTCGCTGCTGCGCGCCGCCGCCCGCGAGAAGAAGGCCGCGTAGCCGCTTACTTCCCTCGCGACTCGAACGTGAAGGTCCCGACCTCCACCATGCGGCCCTGGCCGTCGAGGCGCAGCGTGATGGACTTGTTCTCGACTTGCCCCGTGCCGTAGCGCAGGTACAGCTCGAGTACCACGGTGGTCGCGCCGACGGCGGTCTGCTGACTGGTGCCGAAGAACTTCGTGCGCACCAAGTACTGGCCGGGGATTGCCCGTCGGAGCAGAAACTCCTCGGGCCCGTAGCCGGACGTGATGTCCGCGCTGATGCGCCCGCCGACGGCGGTGCGCTGGTGGCTGTAGAAGCACTCCTCGCCCCGCGGATCGATGACGTGCAGATCCATGTCGCTGTTGGGCGTGTCCCAGTTCAGCACCACGCGGATGTCGACCGGCAGGTTGCCGATCAGCCGGGCGTCCATCTTCGACGTGTCAGGCCGGGTCTTCGCCGTGGCGATCGTGGCGTTCATCTCGCCGACCGCGATCAGGTTGATGTCGTGGAACCGATCGCCCCAGGGCGTCGCGACGACCTCCCACATGAGGTTGACGGCGCGTTGGGCGTCGCCGGCGTCCGCCAGCGCCAGCGCGAGGTCGCGCCGGCTCTGGGGCTCGTCCTCGCGCAGCGCCAGCACCTGCTCGAACGTCCAGACGGCCGAGGCCGTCAGTTTCAACTGCCGCAGGCGGTAGCCCAGCACGCGCAGCAGCGTCGGGTCGTCGGCCTTGAGCTCCGCCAGGTTCGTGAGGATTCGCAGCGCCAGCGCGGGATCACCCTGCTCGCGGAAAAAGTCCGACACATCGAGGAAGAACCCGGGCGTCGAGCCGTACTGTTCCCGGAGGACCAGGTAGCGCGGGTATCGCTCCGCCGCCGGCGCGGCCTTCAGTTCCTTGAGGTACGGCGTGTCCGGAGTCCACGGCTTCAGCGCGATCGAGCCGGTCGACTCGGGCTCCTGTCCTCGCCCGCCGCCCGCCGATGGCGGCATCGCCGCATCGGCCCTCATCGCGGCGGTTGGCGCAGGCGCGCCGGCGAATCCTCCCGGCATCGACCGCTGCGATGGCGCCTCGGCGGCCATCACGGACGGATCCTGGCCGGGAGGAGCCGTGATTTTGTCCTTCGCCGGATCGGGCTTGAACTCCGTCTTCCACCAGTTCTTGCGCTCCTCGAACTGCGCCACCACCTGTTCGAGGTGATCCTTTTCCTTCTTGAGCGCGGTGACGGCCTCCTCCTTCAGCAGCCGCTGGTATTCGGGGAGCAGGTCGCTGGGCGGCTCGATCGTGTAGCGCACGTAGTCCGCCACGCGGTCCAGCACGATGAGCGACGTGCCGTCGGTGACGATGCCGAAGCGCCGGCCCAGGGCGAGGATGTCCTCCGCATGACGTGTCGGCGATTGGCTCAGTTCCGCGAGCTTCTTCTGGGCCCAGAGCCGGGCGACCGGCGCATCCAGCTGGGCACCGGCATCGAGATCGAACGAGCGGGTGTACGCCTCCTGCCGGCCGTAGCCGAAACGCAGCGTCACGCGCGCGCGACTTGCGCGCAGCTTGCCGGCCACGCCGAACGGGCCGCGCACCGCCGCGCCCCGGCTCGGATAGACCTCGTCCACCTGTGAGGCGTCGAACGTTGCGCCCAGAAACGCCAGCGGCTGCGTCGTGAGGGCCTGCAGGGCATCGGCCACCGTGAGCGAAGCGAGGTCGACCAGTTCGCCGCCCGACGGCTCGGTCACGGCGCGCAGCCAGGCGTGATTGGCCGACTGCGCCGTGTTGATCGCCACGACGCGGCCGTTGGGAAACCGCGGGTCGCCTCCACCGAATGTGCCCAGGCCGTCGGACACGAGCAGCACCTCGTCGGCCGCCTCTTTCGACAGATCGAGCGCCCCGAAACTGGTGGCGCCATCCAGCGGCGCGCGCTCGATCATCGTGCGCAGCTCGGGCCACGCACCCGACCTGGCCGGCTCCATCTGGTTGCGGAAGATGACCAGTGACAGCTTTGCGGCGCCCAGCCGCTGGACGTAGGCGTCGAGCAGCTGCAGCTCTTTCGCGCGATCGCGCTGGCGGGCGCTGTAGGAAGCGTCCCAGACCAGCAGCAGACGGGCCGGCAGCACCTTTGGCTGGCGGCTGGTCCGCGGCGAGACGGTCAGATAGAAGTAGCGCTCGCCCCGATCGGTCGCGACAAACGTCCCGCGTCCCTCCTCGCCCTTCGGAACGACCACCGCGAGGGCCTTGTCGAGAACGACGTCGCGCTGGGTCGCCTCGGCGACGAACGCGCGCTGCCAGGCCTTGAAGGCGAACGTGGCCAGCGGCGACGACTGCACCTTCGGCGCCTCGGCCTGCTCCAGCACCTCGACGCGCAGCGTGAACACGTCCACCTTGTCGGTGAACGCCAGCGGCAGGCGGTAGATCAGGCCCGCCCCATCCCCCTTCCCCGCATCCTGCAGTTCCTGTTCATACGCGATGACGACGCGTTTCGATCCTTGCGCCGGGATCGGGTAGACGCGGGCGCGAAACGAGTTGCCCGTGATCTTCTCGAGCAGCCCGGGATCAACGTTGCGGCGCACGATGTCTTCGAAGACCTGCCGCCCTTTTTCCTTCTCGACGACCACCCCTTCGCGCAGGGCGCCGTTGACGTCCATGGCGAAGCGGCTCACGGTCTGGCTCTCACCCAGCGGGAAGGTCAACTCCCCTTCCAGCACGCTGCGCTGGGGGTTGAAGACCACGAGATCCCACGTGGTGGTCGCCAGATGGCCGACGATCTTGACGTCGACGCGAAGCGCCTGCAGCCGCATGGGCGTGCTGGTGCGCGCGTTCTGCCACGGGGCCCGGATGACGGGCATGCGCGCGTCCTGGGCGAGGGCCGGGGCGGCGACGAGCAGGGCAAGGGCGGCGAGCGAGATGGAGCGGCGCATGGGTGTCCTCCCGGGTTGCGGGCGCGTATCCAGTCCTGACGAAGGATACCGCTATCCGGAGAACGAGAGACCCGGGTTCCCTTGCACGGCGGGGTGTCGCGGCGCTTCGCTTCGTCAGGGTGATCTCTTGCTCGGCGTCAACGGACCTCGGGGGTTCCGTCCTCGGCGGGCGGAACCCGCGGCGACCAATTCCGTCAACGGCACGACCTCGACCCCGGAGCCCAGCCGGTAACGGGTGGCCCCCGGATACACCACGCGCAATTCATCCAGTTTGAGATCGCTCAAGGCGACGCGCATGGAAGGCGTCAATGTGGGGGCATCCGCGCGTTTACATTCCACGCCGATCCGGCGCCCGTCCTTGAACAGGAGCAGATCGAGTTCGGCGCCGTTGTGGGTGGCCCAGTAATAGGCCTCGTCCGGCCGGACGGCTTTGAGGACTTCCTCGACGGCGTACCCTTCCCAGGAGGCGCCGACTTTCGGATGGTGCTCCAAGGCGTGGCGGTCGGTGATGCCCAACAACGCATGCAGCAGGCCGGAGTCGCGCACGTAAACTTTGGGGGCCTTGACTTGCCGTTTGCTCAGGTTCTCGAACCAGGGTGACAACTGCCGAACCATGAACACGCCGGTCAACAGATCCAGGTATCGGCGCACGGTCGATTCGCCCACGGCCAGCGCGCGGGCCAGTTCCGCGCCGTTCCAGGTCTGGCCGTGGTAATGCGCCACCATGTTCCAGAAGCGCCGCAGCGCAGCCGACGGGATGGTGATGCCCAGTTGGGGGATGTCCCGTTCCAGAAAGGTCTGGAGAAACTGCCGGCGCCAATGGACGGAATCGGGCTCCCGACGCGCCGTGTAGGACAGCGGGAATCCTCCCCGCAGCCAGTGCCGGTCCTGCGACGCGGGCCCGAGGTCGCCGAGACGGAAGCCTTCCAGCGGGACAGTTTCCAGCCGGCCGGCCAGCGTTTCGGAGGATTGCCGGAGCAACGCCAGCGAGGCGCTTCCCAGAATCAGGAAGCGCGCCGGTAAGGGCTGGCGATCCGCCAGGACGCGCAGCAGGGGAAACAACTCGGGGCGGCGCTGGATTTCGTCGATGACGACCACGCCGGTGAGCGGACGCAGCGCGGTTTCCGGCTCCGACAATCGGGCCAGGCTGGCCGGGGATTCGAGATCGAAGTAGTTCAGGGAATCGGGCGGGACAAGTTCACGCGCGAGGGTGGTCTTGCCACACTGGCGGGGGCCGAGGATGCCCACCACCCGGCTGCGTGTCAGCGCCGTGCGGACGGCCTGGATGTCGGCATGTCGGTGGACCATACGCGCCATTCTATACCATGAATATCTGCCACGCACCGGTGGCATTTCATGGTAACACGTGTCCAGGATCCTCACGCTGTCCCGCCGTGATCGTCGTGATCGTCGTGATCGTCGTCATCGCTCGGACCTGAGCCACGCATTGCCACGCGAAGACGTCTTCGCGCGCTCGCCGGCCGAAAAGAAATCGACCTCGCCAAGGTCGTCGTTGCGGCTCCAGGACGGTTACGCCCCAGCGATCGGGTTGGCGTGCAGCAGTCCGGGGAAGCGCCGGAAGTCGTTGTCGGTGGAGCACACCGTCGCGCCCCGCTCGATCGCCATCGCGGCCAGATGCGCGTCCGAGGTGAGGTTGCCGGCGGTGCCCGAGGCCAGCATCAGGCTACCGAACACAGGCCAGACGTTGGGTCCGGGAGCCACCAGTTCCACGTTCGGCTGTGCCAGCCACGCGTCCACATACGCGATCGCGGCGTCGGGCGTCAGCGTGCGGACCAGGATGCCCTCGCGCGTCGTGATGCGCAGAAACGCCAGCAGGACGATCCATGGCAGCCCGACGGGCGTGGTACCCGACAACATCTCCTCCAGCCAGCGGCGCGCCTCGCGGTGGTGAGGCGAGTCCGCATCGATGGCGTAGATCAGGAGATTGGCGTCGATCAGGATCACTTGCGCAACTCCAGCTTGCGCGCAATCTCGGCGTCTTCGAGCGCCGCCGCCAACTGCAGGGCCTTGTCCAGGTCGATGCCGGGGCGGACACCCCCGAGGTGCGTCGCGTTCACGCGATAGGCCCGCCGGCGCGGCGCTCGAGCGGATGAGAGCCCCGCGCGGATCACCTCGTTCACGACGTCCTTGAACGAACGGTTGGTGTCGTGTGCCCGTTGCCGGAGCGTCCGGGCCAGATCCGATTCCAGGGTGAGGGTGGTGCGCGCCATGCGACGCATCATAGCACGAGCTTGAACGCATCAACGCATCACGGCACCGGAGTCTGGCGGCCACGCGGCTGCTGTCCTCACAGCGTCTACTCAGTGTCTACTCAGTGGTTGAGTAAATCTACTCACTCGCTGAGTAAGGCGCTGTTAATGAATTAAGTTAGCAGGGTGTGGCTGTGGGCCCGCCATACGGGCCCGTAAGAAAACAAAACTTGCTACCTTTGTTTTCTAACGGGCCCTAATCTCGCTGGTGGAACCGGCGATTGCCCGAGACGTGCTCCAACTCCAGACGGTCCACAAGCCGTCGCTGCTGCGTCATCTCTTCGCCTTCGCGGCAGCGTTTCCCGCCCAGCAGGTCTCGTACACCAAGATGCTGGGCCAGCTTCAGGATGCCGGCAACACGACGATGTCGTTGCCGCGGGACAGTCGCGGGATCCGGCGATTGGATTGGCGTGCAGCAGGCTGGCGGGTTTCGATCAGACGACCCGGACCAGGCTCCCGTAAGCCGCCAGCTGGGAGTCGGTGGTGAGCAGGACCAGCTGCTCGACCAGACTCTGGGCAACCAAAAGGCGATCGAACGGGTCGCGGTGGTGTGGAGGCAACTGGACCACCCTGGCCGCGTGCTCGCCTGTCACGGCCAGTTCCTCGAAGCCGCTCGGATCCAGCGCCTGCCGTACGGCCGCCGGGTCGGCTTCGAGCCTGCCGATCGAGACCTTGATCGCGATCTCCCAGATGGAGGCGGCGCTCACGATCGACTCGTGCGCGTCGATGAGCCGCCGCGCCTCGCGAGGCAGGCGGCGGTGGCCTGCGAGCGCCCACAGCAGGATCTGCGTATCGAGCAGCAGACGCATCACCGGCCGCGTCCCTCGAACACGGCCAGCACGTCGTCGGGCAGCGGCGCGTCGAAGTCCGCTCCAATCCGCACCTTGCCTTTGAGCAGGCCGAACCGCTTCACCCGCACAACGCGCCCGATCGGCACGAGGCGGGCGACGGGCTTGCCGGCTTTCGCGATGATGGTCTCGCGTCCCCTGGAGGCCAGTTCGACCAGACGCGACAGATGCGTCTTGGCCTGGTGGATGTTCACCGTCTGCATGACACGGGTCCCATGTAGATGACTTAGTCTAGTCTAGTCTAGTCTACCATGTTCCTCCGCGCAATGCGGCCCATCTTGACCGGCTTGCGGTCGCCGACGCCGCGCGCTGCCGAGCCAGGGCGCAGGCGGTCAGCCCGCGCGAGGTGAGTCGAGCGCGGGCTTCAGGACATGGTGGAGGCCGAGCAGGCGCCGCACGGGACGCGTACGATGCGCGAGTACGGCCACGACCGTCAGCCTGCCGCGGCGAGACGCTCGACGGGCACAGAAGGCCGGCTGCGGGCCAGGTCGTAGGCGGTCTGCAGGTTGATCCAGAACTCCGGTGTCGTACCCAGCGCGGCGGCGAGCAGCCATGCCGTCCCGGGAGAGATGCCGCGCTTGCCTCGGATGAGTTCGTTGATCCGCTGCACGGGAACACCGAGATGCGCTGCAAAGGCCACCTGGGAGACGCCACGGGGGACAAGGAATTCCTGCCCCAGGACCACACCAGGGTGAGTCGGAATACGGTTCTCCGGGATCATGGCACGGCCTCCTACCTGTGATAGTCCATCAGGCGCACGTCGCGGGCGTTGTTGCCCTCCCAGCGGAACACGAGCCGCCACTGGTCGTTGACCCGAATCGAGTGCACGCCCTTCAAGTCGCCTTTGAGCGCCTCGAGCCGGTTGCCGGGCGGCGAGCGTAGATCGAGCACCGCCGCGGCACCGTTGAGCATGTCGAGCTTGACCAACGCGAGGGTGAGCATGTCGTTCGGAAACCGGCGGGCCCGGCCTGTGGGCCGGTTGTGGTACAGGTCCTCTGTCGCGCGGTCGCCGAACGAGACGATCATCCGCCCCCCTGGTTACGGATGGATCATACAGGTATCATGGATACCGTGCAACCATGCAACACGGCACGACCTCGCGCTCAGGCGGCGCCGGCCCCGCGATGCGGTCGTGGGAGAGAGTGACTGGCGTGGCTGATCGCGGTCCAGTCCCTCTACTTCATGACTTTCAATTCCGCGCGGATCGTGACGGTCGTCCCGGGCGTGGTCTGCAGCAGCAGCTCGTAGCCCCGCTGCTCCTGCGGCCCCTCCGTGATCGCGCCCGGCTTGCCGGGCGCCATCAGGATGGTCTTCCCGGTCGTGATGCGCGCCCCCGGCGGTGCCCCGACGGTAACCTGCAGGGGCGACGGCCCGCCGCCGAACAGATAGCGCCCCTCGCGCTCCTGGACCGGCACGTCAGCGTGCAGGTACCACTGAATCGCCTTCGGCGCATTCGTCGCGATGGCATCCTCGACAACGAATCCGTCCGTGCCGTCGAACTGGAACGTGCGATGAAAGCGCGCCAGCCCGGCCGACGGGAGGTAGGCGCCCGCCGCGTCGGCCTCGATCCGGACGCGCGCCCCCTCCACCTGCATCGCCGTGATCCGGATGGTGTCGAGAGCGGCCTGGTTCATCTTCGGCCACACGTCGTGATCGCCCTCGTCGCCCTGCCCCTGGCCGCCGACGGTGATCGTGTTGTGGTGGCGCGCCTGCGGCTGCCCGGCGTAGCCGGTATCACCCGTGAGGTAGCGCCCGCGCGCCCAGATGATGAAGCTGCCGGCGTCGGGATGCGCGTGCCCGCTGCTCAACCGCCACTCGGGCACGGTGGCCACCAGCCGCGTCACGCGATGGCCTTCGGGCGGGCCGGCCTTGAACGCGACGGCCGTCGCCTCCGGCGTCCACGAGGTCCGGTGGTAGACGACGCCGCTGTCCTCGAAGTGATGCGAGAGCGGGATGGCGGTCATCGGGGCCGGCGTGAGCGTCGCATCGCGCCACAACAGCGTCCACCACTCTTCCTGGTTCGTGTGGCCGAAGACGGCATAACGCGCCGCAACGGCCTGCGTCTCCGGGTCCTTGAACCGTGCCGCCACGCGGTAGAGCACGTTGAAATTGCTCTTGAGCGTGCCGGTCGGATACTCGCGGGCGTAGTCCTCGCCCTGCTTCGCGCGCGTGAGCGGCCCCTGCCAGATATCGCCGAAATCGGCGACGGTCTGTCCGTCGGGCAGGATGGCGTGCGCCAGGAAGTACTTCCAGTTGCGGAACTGGCCCCGATCCCAGAGGCTCTCGCCGGTCGAGTGCTCCCACGCGTCGAGGAAGTGCACGAGCCAGGGCGTCGAGAAGATCCAGTATTCGATGCCCTCGTAGTAGTAGCCGTCAGGACTGAGCAACTGGCCCGCCCGGTGGTGATGGGCGCGCGCCAGCACG
>Ga0315281_10013786_pt1 | contig 10923 bp, 16 predicted proteins | sample YL17G07_0_MG_FD_204540 | JGI IMG/M metagenome (GOLD analysis project Ga0315281, IMG submission 204540) | Sediment microbial communities from Yellowstone Lake, YNP, Wyoming, USA - YL17G07_0 | ecosystem: Environmental > Aquatic > Freshwater > Lake > Sediment | place: USA: Wyoming | collected... | reverse complement strand
AAATAAGGATAATGGGTAAACCCACAACGCATCCTGCGACCTTGGCCGTCTGACCTTAGTTTCCACGAAGTAACGTCGCTTCGCTTGGTCCTATTGTTTTCTGGTGTTGTAACAAATGGCTAACGCTGACACAAAACGCAAATGACTGAGGCGGACGTGGTTTATTTCTCTGTCTCAGTTGATCTGTATTTCCCGTTGGTGGCGAGCATTTTGAAAAGAGGCAAATCTTCCTGTATGATTTCTCTGATCAGTTGTTCGTTAGGGTTCTTGGGACGTTCCATGCTCAATCCACTCTTGAATGTCTTCGATTGTCTCAGTTCCAATGTGGCTTATAAATGGGTACGCGGCGTTGAAATCATTTATCCTTAATTTTCTACCGTTTCTCATCAGGAACATCTTGGCTATGCCATACGCTGTCCTGTGGTTTGCACCACCGAAGATATGAGCGATAACTAATGCTTTCATCAGAAGTGCCGCTTGGTAACTCACCCCCTCGTTTTCTTTGGTTTTCATATTGTCGAGTAATGCCTGAATGCCGCTTGTAGAACCCAGCATTTTATGTGGGTGCTTGTCACCGGAGAGGTCAAGCGCGTCTATGTTCATATCAATCACATCATCAACGGATGGTTACCAAACCATACTTGCGGGCACTCATCCCTTGAAGTTGTCTCCGAGGGATATAGCACTTTGACTAAACCACCAACCAGTCTGTTACAGCACGTTAGAATTGTTCGACCAAACGATGACGCCGCGTTACCTAGGGGCAAAAGAGTCAATGGTCGATGTGGGCTTGGATTCCAAGCCAGAAACACGAACGCCTACAAGTCGCACTTCTTTCGGATTGGACCTAAACTCGTCGCACAATGCACGAATTGTATCGGTGATTGTCTCCTTCTCCGTTGTCGGAAATTTCAAAGATTTTGAGCGTGTGTATGTCTCAAACCCCTTAAAGCGAATCTTGAGAATAACAGTTCTGTACGACATCTTTTCCTCCATAAGCCTCCTGTGAACTGAATCGACCAAAGCAACCAGCTCCTTATTGATCAGAAGCCAATCGTTTGTGTCCTTCTCGAATGTGTATTCGGCTCCGATCGATCGCATGACAAAGTTCTCTTCAACCTCCACGCGCTCCTCGCCTCTGGCAATGGCCCAAAGCCACACAGCCGATTTCCCGAAACGGTCGAACAAGATCTTGGGCGAGCATTTAGCCAGCTCCCCGATTGTACTGATTCCCAGTTCCTTCAGACTTTGCTCAGTCTTGCGCCCTATCCCGCTAATCTTGGATACGGGGAGAGGAGCCAGAGTTTCCCGAAGTTTCGCTTCATCGATGAAGGTTAGGCCGTCAGGCTTTTGCATGTCAGAAGCAATCTTCGCGGCAGATTTGTTTGGAGCTATCCCAATAGAACATGTGAGGGCTAGGATTTCTTTGAGCTCACTCTTGATCCGCTCGGCGAGCTTGACAGGTCCACCGTACTGTATGGAAGCCTGAGTGACATCCATGTACGCCTCATCGATACTTGCCTGCTCGAATCTGTCCGCATACTCTCTAAGAAATGCCATCACATCGGATGACACGTCAGCATACGTTTCCAAATCGGGCCTCACATAAATCGCGTCAGGCATGAGTCGGTATGCAATTGAAATCGGCTGCCCGGAACGTATGCCTTTCTTTCTGGCTTCATAGGAACATGCGACAACTACTCCGCGGCCCTTGCCTTCCTTTGGGTCAGCGCCAATTATGAGCGGCTTACCGCGCAACGCCGGGTTTTCTCCCTGTTCCACAGAAGCGTAAAATGCATCCAAGTCCACGTGGAGAATGTATCTAAGCATCTTTCACAGTACTCTTCAGAAGTCGAGCATACTTTTTTGCGCAGCGTCTTTGGCTAGGTGCGACCAATCCAGCTCGGCTAAGTTCATCAGTCGTCTGAACTCGTTTACCGATCCTGGTCCAAATCCGGCAAAGTGGTTATTGAAGAGCACGAACCGTTGCTTGGCTGAGTCAGGCGCGTTTACTAGCTCGTTCTTCCAAGTCTTCATTGTTTCAGTTTGATCCTTCTGAATTCCATTAAACTGGCTAATCACGCGGTCGCCGACAAATCTAGTGTAGACGAAGTCAGCAGTAATCGTGGGAGGCGTGGTCAAGTATTGATTAACCGACCAGACTTGGCAGATATTCTTACTCGCAAGCAGCCGCGTAATTTCATCATTGAACCAAGATTCATGTCTGAACTCTATTGCATACCTATAGTTTTCATCAAGGCCTTCGATGAAGCGTATTAGTTGTTGGCGATGTTTTTGGAGCTTAAACGAGGGCGGCAACTGCACAATAAATGGTCCCAACTTCTCTTGGAGAACACTCAGTCTTCTCGTGAAATGTTCAAGATACGATGATGCGTCTTCCAGTCGCAGATCGTGAGTGATTCGTTTCGGGAGTTTCGGGCAAAACATGAACCCTTCTGAAGTCGAGGAGTACCATTGCTTGACCATGTTAGGTGAAGGAGCCCTATAGAACGTGGAGTCTATCTCCACCGTATCAAAGACCTTCGAGTACAACTTGAGGTATTCTTCGGTTTTCGTGTTTGAAGGATAGAATGGTCCAACCCAGTCACTGTAGGACCAGCCGCTGCATCCGATTTTTGTGCTCATTTCGAGACACTCCAATAGTCTGAGGGGGCGATTAGAATAATCATTTCCCTTGCCCGCATCAAATACGGCCTAGAAGGCACGGGAACCATGCTTCAAACTGAAAATGTAGACCTCTGTCTGTATGGCTCAGATGAGCATGTCGAGGCGTTCTAGGGTGTGCCACACCCTAACTTGGGTGGTAGCACCCTAGCGACATTATATGAGATGTGTGTGTCGGTCACGTAGTGCGCGCACACAAGAAAAACACGTTGAAGGGTGGTGTAGTTTGGCATACACCCAGAACAGGGTGGACTCCACCCTACGTGAGATTGGATAGGGATCGCAGTTCAAATTCAGATGCTCGCACTATCAGGCCCACACACACAAATTGGCGGTTCAGATTACGATGCTCCCACCATTAGTACCGTCCAACCCGTCCAGAAAAGAAACTTCCCAGCCAACTGCAAGTACAAATCGCGAACCTCCGCATGCGCCGTAACCGAAACCAACCAACCCACAATCACGAGATCCTCCGCCAACCGATCCAGAAACGCAGGAGCCAACTGCCTCGAAACAGGCTTAACAACCAACCCCACCTCCTGCCGCTGACCGATCCCAATAACACGAGAACTAGCCGAATGGGGCATGAGAAAACCCACGTCCCACCCGATTACTAAAAACCGACGCGACTGCCGGGTAAAAGATTATTCATTCTACGATTTTGTTGGTTCTCGTGTTTTTGTCGGATATACGTGCATTTACCTAGATGCGTTCTCCGCGGTTGGTGGTGGGATACCATTAGCTCAGTTACCTCAAGTACGTGTGGCCGTCGGAACAAATACTAGTATGGGACAGGTACCGGGTAGATCTGTGTCTTGCGCCGATTCGTCGGAAACCCCTAGCTAACTCAATTGCTGACGCCAATCTTCGGGGAGCTTGAAGCAGGCCAAGACGCGGCAGTGGCGCTGTTCGACTATGGCGGCGGCCCCCGATTGCGAAGATCCCTCGAAGCTCTTAGCGACAAAACTCCCGCTCTTTTGTCTCTCAAACTACTGTCTGACTTGCTGTCTGCGTCTCAGTGCTGCAAATGATACAACGGCCGACATGATAGTTACAGCAAGTCCCGCCATGGCTACGAAAAGCCCTCCTAAAGAGCCGTATACAATCTCAGGTCCCTCGAGATTAACAATAGTGAGTGGAGTGCCGCTTAAATCAAGTCGGCCCGTTGGCCAAGTGTACCAGTCAACATGGAAGATGTAAACACCTGCTTCAGCTGACGATACCGTTCGACGATCTTGGGCCGACGCATGAGGAGGTATCGTTGAGAACGGAATGACATCCCAACTTGAGTACCTCGTCGATGGTGCCTCTATGTGAATAGTCAAGTTCCCCGCAGGTAGCGGATCTTCGCCATTATTGCTGAGCATGACCACGAAGTCCAGTGGAAAAATGGTGTCGTAAAATCCCAGAAAGCTCAACGGCTGAGGTTGAATGGCAATCCGAACTGATATCGGGTTGGGTGCTGTTTGACTAGCAAGCGAGGCAAGCATGACAACGATGGCTAAGAAAGGTCTCAATCGGGATCCTCCTTAATGTCAGCACATTCTATTAGTTTTGGTTTCTGCTGTTTTGTGCACTGGACTAACGACGCGGTTGTTGCGGCGGGCCCGCGCCCACTCCGTAGGTAAGGCCGATATCGGCGCATTCGAACAATTTCACAACTGCCATGTTATTCAAGTAGATCTGCACTCGGCTATAGTATTCCCACAGCGTTTTCCAGGAGTCATCCTCATTGCCGATTTCAGTCACTCTCAAACCTAATTCCCTCGCTTCCTTTGCTCCGATTCGTTTTCCATGCGAGAGCCATCGTCTGTTGTCGGACAGTGCTTCCGCAACTTCCTTCGCTTTTTCGGGATTGTGAAGAAGCATGTGTTTTGAGAGATAGGTTTCCGCGAAATTCTTCGAGAACGTGATCGACTTACTTGCTACATCTATGATGGCCGGGTCGAGGCGTTGAATCAACGCAATGATTGCACGATGATCTATCCCTTGCTGCATCGCATTGTGCAGCAGACCGATACTGTCTATGATCGACTGCGCAGGCACATACGTTATTTGACCTTGCGGATTGACAACACGAATCTGGGGATCGATCGGTCCGATCTCTGAAAGGTAGCCCATGACAATCTCATCAGCCGACAAAGCGATCATTGTTGCTGCGCTCTTGGCAGAGTTCGGCACTACGACCCTGAGCGTCTCGCAAAAGTTCCTGCACATCACCGATATTTTCTCTGCAATGTTGGGGTCTCCACCCGGACTGTCGATGATGAAGTCAAGTTTCTTGCATTTGCCCACGGCCTCCAAGACATCGTTCAGAAAGACAGGGTCATTCTGGTCGATGAAGTTAGGGCTGGCGTTGGGATTAGCAGAGTACGCTATGACCTTGGAGTCGAAGAGCCCCTCAAGTTTCCTGAGCAATCCTCTTCGAGTCAGGTCCAGTTCATTAAGCACGCGTGTAATAGGGCCGCGAATTACGGGGGCGGTCATCGGCCCTCACCCCGTCTATCTCACGGCCGGTTGAAATGTCTGCAGAATTGGGTCCTCCTGGGTGCCTGAGAGGCTGTAGTTTCTGACTCCCAAAAGATCCAAGAACTTCAGCAATTCCGCAGTCTCGTCCCATTCGGAGCGATAGGTCTTCTTCAGCGTAGCAATGAAGTCAGTAGGAACTGACGCAAATTCGGTCGACCCTTCCATTGCCTGCCTCCAAAGATCCTTCGACATTCGAGATCAACAGATAATGCCTCTACATGCCTCTTTTTAAGAGTTGGTGCACAAACCTGAATTGGCAACCTGAATCTGCCGAATCTTGCTACGCATCGTCGTTCTAGTGTCTCGTGAGAATCCCTAACCAGCTCCCAAGCAAGAACAGAAGAGCAATGGCAGCTCCCATGAAAATCGATGTTAGGTCTGCAGAACGGTCAGGAGGCGGCTTGATTGTTTGCAACGACTCCATCAGCGACAGGAATGATGCAATTATGAGGGAGAGGAGAACTTGGATGAATGGAACACCCTGAATCACGATACCTAACACACTATTGAAACCGATCGTCGGTTGGCGCAGAAAGTACTCAATAGCACCAACCAGGGCAGCGGTTAGAAAGAAGCTGCGCGCAGACAGTATGGCATTGCGCAAGCGACGGGCAGTTACCAAGATCACCAACCGCGGATCTACGCTGGATTGCCGATGCCTCATATGACTTTCCGCCTAAGGGTCTCGCTAGCTTATGCCGCTGGCATATTGGCAAATCATATACTCCCAGCGTGAGTCATGTCAGGACGAATGAGCATCGGTGTCCTGAGTGGAGAAACCTTCGGCGTCTGTTGGTCAGAACAATGGTTCCCAGTCGAAGACTCAGCAACGAACTCACAGAATTGACAGGCTCCTCAGTCTGGTCGTTCTGGTGGTACTCATGGTCTGTGGGATGGGGATTGTAGGTTCGGCTGCGTTGGCAAAGCTTCAACCTGAGAAGAGCCTCGTATTCGACGAGAATTTGCAGCCAAAAGCAGGTGCCCCGGTAGGCAGAATAATCATCACGTTAACCCCCAACGAGGCCTTTGTGGTGGGTGACAAGATTCATGCAACGGTCGAAGTGCAGGTCAACTGGATAGAGAACGACTCAGCGATGGTTTTATTGGTTTTTCCCCAGAGCTGGTCCGTAGTCTCATGGATGGAATGGGCAAACTACGCGATTTTCGAACAACCAATCATTCTGAAATATGTGGGGAGCAGCACTACTTACGCGATATACCAGGAAAAACTGACGCTGTGGTACACGCACGAGGGCAGTTGCGGAGTTCGAGTAACGGTCCTCAGTCCCTACACGCAGGCTCTCTCTATGTTTCCTTTTGCAACGACCGAAGGCACAATTGATTTCGTTTTCCCCCTTGTCGTCCAAATCAATCCCTATGGTTACCTGGAGCAGAGGCAGACTAGTTTTCTGGCTGGTCAACTGAACCAAGAAATCTTGGGGTTGGCCGTAATTGCTTTGGGGCCGATTTTCGCGCAAGTGATCAAAGAAGCGTCAGGCATTCTGCGAAACAACGACACGGCGCCATCTAGTAGCATCTAGGTCAAGTCAACGTGTCGGATTATTCTTGATTCTATTTTCTAGTTCCATGATTCGCTTGTGTTGTCCGAACAGCATTGAGATTATGAGTGGGATTTCCTTCACGGGTGAAGCCATTGAGCTGGCGTATGATGCGTACAGCCTGCATTGGTTCAGTAAATCATCGAACACCTCCTTGTCTTCTGACCTGAGAAACGCCCGGAATCTCTTCAACTTCCCGAGCTCGTCCTCGACAATCATACGCCAAGAGGGTATAGTTCGCCCCATAATCCAAACCTTAACTGCCCCTGTGCTTGGAGGAAGCTAGGGCAGAACGGTGCCCGTCATCCTGGAGTGTGTGGAATGAAAGTGCAGGTCTCCGGTCTACCCGAGTTAGTTTCGTTCTAGTCTCTGCTTAGGCCCGGGTCTTTTTTGTGCAGTGAAAACTTCAGCCAACGCTAGTCATTGCGAATGCGTGCAAAGAACCACTCGGCCGAGACATGCAGCGTTTGCTTGTCAACCGACAGCCAGATATGCAAAAAAATAAGTATGGAAGTCAGAGGCCCGAGTTCTTGCTCCCAAGTGAATCGGTCACACCTGAGGACGCGGAACTCATCCTCAAAGTCTTCAAGAGACTAGAGCCCAATCGATCGACAGGCACCTACAGGTTCTGGGATGCTGAACATCAGAGACATGAAAGAGAGTGGAAACAAGCCTACGACCAAACTGGCCTTGAGCGAGCTTTTCATTTCTTAACTCTCCTTGGTTTCGCGAGACAGGTGTCGGACGGTTACTACAACCTCCTTGACCCAAAAATCACAGCGAACGTTGTGATGCGAACATTACTGAAGCATCCGTACGACATGGCCCAAAGGGGACTGAATGACTTTCGTCGCCATGAAGACTACGCCAAAGCAGTCCTTTGGTCGGCATTCATCTTTGGGGCGGCTTTTGCTGTTGCCTTCTCGCAACAGATTGTCCCGGTGACCACATATTCACAATTCGTCGGAGTAGCCTTTCTCGTCATATTCCTCGGCGGAGTCTGGTTGAAAGACTTGAGCTCACAGTTCTGGGACCGACAAAGACTGTCAAATGAGAAGAAAACAGCCGTCATGTTGGTTGATGGTTATGACCTATACATAGATCCGGACAGAGATGAGACTACGAAGGCAACAGAAATCGTACGTGATGTCTCTCAGATGTTGCGAGCAGCTAGGGAGCTTACGAGATGGAATACCGTAAGTCAACTACGTGCGAAGTTGTCTGAAATCGGCGAGGACATCGACAACAAAGTTCTGCCCGCAATGATGGACAAGAATCGCAAGAAGACAGACATTGGCGAGATCTTGGTCCATCTTGCATGCCTCTTCTTCCAAGGTTCCCCGGAAAGCATGAGACGTGTGCCTGAAGTTTATCAAAGATTACCGGGCCCGGCCAAGAGAGAGACTCCTGCTCCTGTTCCGATCATGATCCGTCTCCGGAAGAGAATGTCCGATCCGAAAATCCGGACCGTGATTGCACTAATGCTGTCAGCAGTTATGACATACGCCCTGATCTACTTTGGAACTGCCATGACCAATGTGGCTTTTCCGCCCATGTCGACAAATCTGCTGACTGTTGCGGTTGCCATTGCCGCTATCACTGCGCTCGTCAGATACTTACTGCCGGGTTAGTTTCGTTTCAGTCTCTGCCCCAGTCGGAGTGGCCCGTCGTGAATTATCTGGTTGCATGATTTGTGCTTGGTTTTGAGGTTGTGTGGGTTTGGTGGTGCATCGTGATTTGACGCGCACCATTAGTACCACGCACACGAAAAGCTGCCAGTTCGATCAGTGATTTTTGTCGATAACTGCCACGGTGAGCCTGGAGATACAGACGAGTCTGTCCTGTTCGTTATGGATGCGAACTTCCCAGACTTGCGTTGAATCGCCGATGTGAATGGGTCTAGCTCTTCCGTAGACGAAGCCCTTGTCGACTGGGCGAATGTGGTTGGCGTTGATCTCCAGCCCCACGCACAATTTCTTTCCTCGATCCACACATAGGCTGGCAGCCGCGCCGCCTAGCGTTTCCGCGAAAGCGGCTGAAGCTCCACCGTGCAATATGCCGAACGGTGTCATCGTTCGGTTATCAACCGGCATCCGCGCTTTTATGCAAGCGCTTCCGACCTCTAGAAATTCGATCCCGAGATGACCGGCCAAAGTCATTTTCTCGGTTTCGTTAAGCATTTCCGGTGTTATCTGCGTTAGCCAGATGGGCATTCTCTGATTGAGCCTCCTCAACCTAGATTGAAGACGCTGGGCGCATTAGGTTTTAACTCACCGGAAATACTGCAAACGATGGTGAAACTCGGGAAGGCACGATGGGTGGTCTCGCCTAGAACCCTACGAGCTGTTTATCTTCCACCTGCACAGTATGGTGGCCTCGTGATACAAGAAACCTAGAATTGAATTGGGGTCGGGGATAATGCCCAACGTTAACGCAAACGTGAAATCCCCTTAACCAACAATGGACATTTGGAAGATCATAACCTAATTTTCGGTTGACGACGCACTGGCGAGATAAGCGTTCACATACAGAAATTAGGTCAAAGCAATCTCCAAAGTGATGGTTCAGCTATGAATTGGAGATGCGACTCATGCGGATGGGCAGCCAAAACAAATCGACAGAAATGCCCCAGATGTGGAAGCGTGCGTTGGAAACCCGCTCCCAAGAAGGATCTGATGGAGCTCTCCGGTCCATTGAAACGGATCGCTCCGAAAGGCCTCCTTTTAGCTAACCCACGAAAACAGGCACCGATTCAAGATTCCAGTGGCATCGAGTGCGGAAAATGTCACAAGGTGATCTATAGAGCTGACAAAGGGTTCGATGCGAAGGCATTCCAAGAAGCCAAGAATAAGCATTATTCAGTCTCTCCAGCATGTAAGGATCAAAAGTGAAGAAAGGACGAGTTCCATCTGGGACATGAAAAATTACAGTCACAGACACTGAGAGTCAATTGTGGGTGTGCGCGCACCACGAGATCCACACAAACAAAATTAGAAGTTCGAATTACAATGCCCGCACCACTACACCGACCCGCCCCCCCCAAAACGATAACGACGGTTGTGGTCTGTTGTTTGTTGGTGTGTGTGGGTAGGCTGGTGCGGGCAGCCAATTCCAAATGGCGCAGGTATCTGTGATCGTTGCGGCGCGTCCCAGCGATGAAGCGAGACACGAGAATTCCGTAGTTCGCGGACGGATGGATGGTTTGCGTCCGACTCCTACAACTGGTAATCAGACCGCAAGCCGAGTCTACGTTCTATCAGGAGATCTCAGCAGCGATTTCTAAGGACTTAGTTATGTTCGATTTCCTGTAAGCGTTTCTCCCAACCTTTACTGTCAAAGAAGGTTGTACCTTGGTCGAAGTCCAACATTTTGATGAAATCACTTTCGGCTTGGCGAGGCGTGCTCAGGGAGAGTCTACAATCAGAAGGTTGTTCGAATAGATTCGGAGGCAAATCGGGTAAATCAACAATCGCAAACGCATGGTCTGTCCTCTCGTTAACTCTCAAGAAAAGAAGTTTGTATCGTTTCTTGAGCCATCTCTCAATGGCGACAGGATCACACTTTTCCATCAACAACTATCGCGACCCAATTAACTGACCATAGGAAAGTTTAACACATCTGGCCGTGACTCTTAGACATTTGCTATTCCGACACACAAGTGGTTACGCGCTAATTTCGATAGCGCACACGACGCAAGAGACTTTCCGTGGTAGTGCTCCTCTACTGGTGCGCACACACACAAAATACTAAACATCAGTCACATTCGTTCTCGTTGAGGTCATCAGCTTGTTCCCGTTTCCAGTTAGCATACGTCTTCCGCTCGGCATCATTCCGTTTGCTTCCCGAGCGTCTAACAATGACTACAAAGAAAGCAACCAGAAAGATGAGGAAGACTCCGAGACCCAACCAAAGTCCCAGCTGAGCCCAATATGAAAAGACTGTTTGGAATAGGAACAAGACAACGATCGAAATCAGTAATCCTCTCAGCCACCCCTTGCCCATAGCAAATCACGAATCGACGATCCTATTTGTCCAGCAACCTCTTAAGAGGAAGAAGACGTAACAAAAGAACAATCATAATCGTTTCAAGTTACTATGAGAACCACACACGCCCTGTCTGCTACCAACGCCTGATTTTTCTTGGTGAAGA
>Ga0315281_10013784_pt1 | contig 10924 bp, 9 predicted proteins | sample YL17G07_0_MG_FD_204540 | JGI IMG/M metagenome (GOLD analysis project Ga0315281, IMG submission 204540) | Sediment microbial communities from Yellowstone Lake, YNP, Wyoming, USA - YL17G07_0 | ecosystem: Environmental > Aquatic > Freshwater > Lake > Sediment | place: USA: Wyoming | collected... | reverse complement strand
GCAGTCGAGGTTCGTCTCCTCCTCGAATTTCTTGATGACGTAGCGATCGCTGCGCGCGTAGACCTTCCAGTCGATCGTGGCGATGTCGTCGCCGGGAATGTACTGGCGGTACTCCGCGAACTCGACGCTGAAGCCCTTGAACGGGCTGCGGTGCAGGCCCGACAGCAGTCCTTCGACGACGGTCCGGGCCTTCAGCTCGAGCGTGCCGAGGCGCGAGACGATCGCAGGGTCGAGAAACGGCCGGTCGTGCGCAGTCCACGGCATGTCTACATTCCGCTCTTGGGCAGCGGCACCGTCTCGATCAGCTTGTCGATGATCGCGTCGGAATTGACCCGCTCGGACTCCGCGTAGAAGTTCGTCATGATCCGGTGGCGCAGGATCGGCTTCGCCAGCTCCTGGATGTCCTTGATGGACACGTGGTAGCGGCCGTGAATGAGCGCACGCGCCTTTCCGCCTCGAACCAGCGCCTGCGACCCGCGCAGGCCGGCGCCCCATTTCACCCACTTGTCGATGAAATCGGGTGCGCCTGGCATCCCGGGGCGCGACGCGGCGACGAGACGCACGGTGTAGCGTGCGACCTCTTCGGCGATCACGACCTGCCGGGCGAGCTCCTGAAACTGCAGAATGTCCGGGCCGGTGAGCACGCGCTGCGGCATCGGGCGGTCGGCGCCGGTCGTCTGCGTGACGACCGTGACCTCATCGTCCTCGCTGAGATAGCGGATGACCACGTTGAACATGAACCGGTCGAGCTGCGCTTCGGGAAGCGGATACGTCCCTTCGAGCTCGATGGGGTTCTGCGTCGCGAGCACGAAGAAGGGACGATCGAGGGGGTAGGTTCGCCCCGACGCCGTGACGTGGTACTCCTGCATCGCTTCGAGCAGCGCCGCCTGCGTCTTGGGCGGCGTCCGGTTGATTTCGTCCGCGAGGATGATCTGCGCGAAGAGCGGTCCCTTGACGAACCGCAGCCGCCGCGTGCCCTGCTCTTCGTCGAGAATCTCGGTGCCGGTGATGTCGGACGGCATGATGTCGGGCGTGAACTGGATCCGTTTGAAGTCGAGATCGAGAATGTCGGCGAGCGTCTTGATGAGCAGCGTCTTGGCGAGGCCCGGCACGCCGGTGATCAGGCAGTGGCCTCCGGTGAACAGCGCGATGAGCACCTGCTCGACGACGTCGTCCTGACCGACGATGACCTTGCGAAGCTCGGCGAGAATGCGCGCGCGGCCCTCGGCGACTTTTTCAGCGCTGACGGCGGCAACCGACGATTCCATGCGGGTGTCCTTAATGCGTGAGGGCGTAGATGATTTCGTTAATCCCCATCCGATAGGCGAGCGCGGTGTATTTGAGGTAGCCGGGGTAGTCCTGGGCGTTGGACCACTCCCACCCGTCGCCCATGTCCGTGTTGAAGTTGATGAACATCATCGGCCGGCCGGCATCGTCGAGAATCGTGCGGAGATGCTGCGTGACGCCGCCGCGCTCCCACGTCCGGCCCGCGAGAAACGAGCCGAGGCCCGCGACCTGCGGGTAGCCGTCCAGTTTATAGAAGCAGCTGAAGACCGGATGGTCCTTCGGCACGTCGATGATCTCGCGATCCGGAAACAGCAGTTTCATCTGCTGCTCGAAGTCGGCCCATTCGGCCGGCCCGTGAAAATCGTCCATGTACGCCGTGCCACCGCGCATGAAGAACTCGCGGAGGAGCGGGATCTCGCGGGGCTGCAGCCGCATGCTGCTCGGCTCGACGAAGTAGATCCACGGATGCTCGAAGAGCCGGGGATCGTCGAGGGTCAGCAGAATCGCGTCCTCGACCTGAATGGCGGTCGCCGTCTTGATCCGGCGCGACAGGTTTTGCTCCGCCGCGGGCGCATCGATCCCCCACGGCTCGCCGTAGAACTCCTGCTGCACGCGGCCGCCCTCGAACTTGTGGTGGTACTTGATGCGCACGAACCGCCACTGGAGGCCGGCGAAGCGGTCATCGGCATCGGCCGGCAGCTGCGCGTCGACGCGCGGCTGCAGGGCCGGCATCAACGTGAAGAGGCCGAGCAGCACTGCGACGGCCACCGCGCGGTCCGGCTGAAGCCGGACACCACGTACGGCGGGTGCCGCCGGAGCATCGGTAGTGTCCGGCTTCAGCCGGACCCTCCCTGTCACCGGTCCACCAGCTTGAGCAGCAAGCCCTGCGCGCGCTCGTAGCCGGGCGCGATCTCGAGCGCCGCGAGGATCTGTTTCTTCGCTTCCGCGCGCTTCCCGCCCGCGAAGTAGCTCTCGGCCAGATCGGTGTACGCCGCCGCGCGGTCGACGGGGCCCAGGGCGATGACGGCGCGGAACTCGCGCGCCGCCGCGTCCGCCTCGTTGCGCAGCAGCGCGAAGCGCCCGAGCATCGCGTGCGCTTCGGGGTCGAACGGATCGATCGCGGCGATGCGCTGATACACGGGGCCGAGCTTGATGGGATCGTCGACGCCGGTTTGCCGCAGCAGGTCCGCCAGCTGCCGCGCCGCCTCGACGTTGTTGAAGTCGACGGCGACCAGCGCGGTCAGCTCCGTGATGGCCCGCACGCGATCTTTCTTCTCCAGCGCCATCGCCGCCATCTGCTCGTGCGCGCTGCCGGGGCCGCCCGCGAGCGGCACGAGCGCCGCCGCCCGCTCGAACGCCTGCATCGCCTCGTCGATCTGGCCGGCCTTGCGCAGCGCCGTGCCGAGCGCCATCTGGATCGGGAAGCTGCGCGGGTTGGCCTCGGCCATCGTCTTCAGCGCCGGCGCGGGCATTTTCAGGAATTCCTCGACCCCCTCCGGCACCGCCATCGCGCGGCGCATCGTCCCGAACATGCGGTCGATCGTCTGGTCGAAGCCGGCCTGCATCTGATTGAAGTCGGTGTTGAGGGCGGCCTTGAGCGCCGCGTCCGTGTCGATGCCCTGCGCGTATGCGCGCACCAGCTTGTGCAGCCCCGCGTCGCCGTACGCGTTGACGATGTGCTCGACGAGAAGCGAGGCCTGGTAGTACGCAAGCGAGATCGTCTTCGGGTTGGTGAACGCCGAGTTGAGATCGCGCAGCTTCAGCGTTTCGCCACGGTTCAGCATCCCGGCGAACGCGACGTCCATCTCGCGGCCCCATTCGGACCGCGCTTTCTTCTCCTCGTAGACCGAGATCCCTTCCGTGAGCCAGCGCGGCACGCGCTGGTTCGACATCTGCAGCGTGATCACATGGGCGAGCTCGTGCCACAGTGTCGCTTCCCATTGAAACTCACCGCGCGGACCCGCCCTCGGCGAGTCCATGGCGACGACGCGGCCGAAGCAGACCCCGAGCGCGCCGACCATTCCCGGCAGGCCGAGCGTGCGGACGGCGAAGTCGTCCTGCTTGGGAAAAATCTCGATCAGAATCGGTCCGCGCGGCGTGAACTCGTAGCGCGCCGCCAGCGTGCTGAGCGCCTGGTGCGCGAGCGCCATCGCGTATTCGCGGAGCACCGGCGCCTCTTCCGCATCCAGCCGCATCACGACGTCGCCGTCGCGGATGGTGACGTACTTGTCGACCTTGTCCATCACGCGCAGCTGGTTGAGCGTGACCTTGTTGAACGGGTCCGCCTTGAACGCCGCCTCCAGCGCGACGCGCGCGCCCGCCTCGTCGCCGGTGCGCAGCAGGTGCGAGCCGAGATCGGCCAGTGCGCGGGCGTTCGTCCCGTCGAGCGCGAGGCTGCGACGCGTCAGCTCGACCGCTTCGTCGAACCGGTAGTTGCGGGCGGCCATCTCGCCGGCGACGCGGTACACCTCGCCGTGGCGCGGCGCGATCGCGAGCGCCTTGGCGGCTTCAGCCTCGAAGTCCTGCGGCTTGTCCTCGATATACGACAGCGCGGCGCGCAGCGCGATGGCGTCGAGGCTCGACGGGTTCACCGCCAGCGCCTTGTCGAGCGCCTGGCGCGCCTCGTCGTGCTTGTTGGCGTCGGCGGCCTCGCCCGCGAGGAAGATCTGCGCGTCGACGGACGAGGGGTTCACTTCGAGCGCGCGCTTGGCGAACACGGCCGCCTGCGGTGGATTGTCGTCGGCCAGGGCTCGGGCGGCGCCGACGAGCGCGGGCGTCCATTTCGGATCGATCTGCAGCACCATCTGATACGACTTCAGCGCCTCGGCGTTGTCGTGCTTCTCGAGAAACAGATCGCCGAACGCCGACTGGATCGCCGCGTCGTTGGGCGCGGCGGTCGCGGCGTCGCGATACGCGGCGTTGGCCTCGTGGAACCGGTCGAGGGCCCGCAGCGCTCGCGCGGCGCGCGCCATCTCGCTCGGATCATTGGTGGTGTCGGCGAGGGCCGCCACCTTCTCGAGCAGCGCGGTCGCATCGGGACGGCCGAACAGGCGCTGCAGGAGTCCGAGTTCGAGCGCCGCTTCGCTCGCCGGCGCGCGCGCGACAACCGGCCGGAGCAGCGCCTCGGCCTGCGCGTAGCGGCCGCGCGCGATCGCGGCACGCGCCTTGACGGCCGCGATATTGGGATCGCGCAAGTCCAGCTTCTCCGTCATCGCCTCCACTTCGTCGTACCGGCCTTCGTTGAGGGCGCGGATCGCGGCACGGTAGGGCGTGTCCGGCTGCGACGGTCGGCGAGGCGATTGCGCGTTGCCGTACGAAGGGAGGACGAGAAACGCGAGCGCGGCGACCAGAAGGCAGTGAGAGACCCGGGACGTCATCGCAAATCGCATTATAGGCTGGGGCGGCTCCTTCTTTAGACGCCCGAACGCGTCAGCGGGCCGTCTCGCGGAGCGCCCGTTCCTCGATGGCTATGCGCCGGACGACCAGCACCCCGAACGTGGCGATTCCCACCACCCCGGACACCAGCGCGCCGGTCATCAACGCCACGCCGCCAAGTTCACCCATCACGCCGACGTAGTTCGGGTGCCGCAGCCATCGGTACGGTCCGCCGACGACGAGCCGGGCGCCCGGGACCACGATGACGCGGAAGGTCCAGAACCGGCCGAGCGACAGGATCGCCCACCACTTCAGCCCCTTCGCCGCGATGAACAGCGCGGCCCCGGCGACGACGACCGCGGAGGGCGGAGCCGTGCGCAACGCCCCTTCAACGAACATGGCCAGGAAGGCGCCGGGATAGGCGACGCGCATGAGTCCGTAGACATCGCCCGGCGGCTCGATGCCGCCGCGCGCCCGCTGCGCGCGCTCGTTCGCAGAAGCGCGCACGGTCTCGACGAGCATGGCGCCGACAGTGAACAGCGCCAGCGCTGACAACAGAGGGGACGGAGGCAACGGATTCACACGGAGCAACAAAGCAACGGAGACATATTCTGGGGCGGATCGGACCATTTCAGAGGGTGGCGGTGCGGCAGTCGCCCGCCCGGGCGATGACGGCCTGGAGTACGCTGGGCGCCAGGCGCGCCCCGAGGGCGGCCGCATCGACCGCGCGAGGCGACGCAACGAGCGCGCGCAGCGCGCGGTTGAATCGCCACTTGCCACCGAAGACGCGCTGGCGCTCCACGGTCAGGCGCGCGTGGACACCGGACCATCCGTGCGCGAGCGCCTGCAGCGCCGCGGCCGCGGCGAGCTCGCCGCCCTGCGTCGCAAAGCGCAGGCCGTCGCCGGTCATGGGATCGATGAAGCCGGCCGCGTCGCCCGCGAGCAGCAGGCCGTCGATCCCCGCGTCGCGGACATCGACGGCCAGCGGTCCGAGGACGACGGGCGGTCCGGCGAGCCGCGCGCCGGCCGCGCGATCGCGCAGCAGCGGGTCGTGGGCGAGCGCGCGCGTCAGCAGCCTGGCCGGGTCGCGGAACTCGGCGTCACCGGCGCCTGACGGTTTCACCAGGCAGACATTCGTCAGCCCGCCAAGCACCGGCGCGACGCCGATGTAGTACCCCGATCGGACGTGCATCTCCCCAAATACCAGCGGGGTCAGACTAGGGTCAGACCCCAATCTGACCCCAGCTGGCACGAAATTCTCGAAATACGCGCCAATTGCCCACCGTCTTGGACGTTGAGGGTGTCGCGCGAGGCCGAGGCCGAAGGCGATCGTCGAATGACGGCCGTCGGCGGCGATCGTCACCGATGCTTCGATCGGCACGTCGCGTCCGTCGGCGCCGATCGTCACGCCGCTGACCGATCGCGCAGCGCCCCGCTCGTCGACGATCGCGTGACGCACGGTGACGCCCGGCTCGAACCGACAGCCGGCGGCCATCGCCTGCTGCAACAGCAGCCAATCGAGTTCGCGCCGCGTGATCGCCCGCCCGGACAACCCGCCGGGATAGCGCCCCTCGATCGCCACACCGCGCTCCCCCGTCACGCGCATACCATCGATGCGCAGGCTCCGTTCGTCAATGCCGGCCGCGAGATCGAGCGACTGGAGCCGCGCGAGCGTCCCCGGGTTGACGGTGTCGCCGCACAACTTGTCGCGCGGAAACGTGGCGCGATCGACGATGCGCACACGCGCGCCGGCGCGCGCGAGGATCGCGCCCGCCACCGAACCGGCTGGCCCGGCGCCGACAATCAGCACGTCAAGCACGCCCGATCACCAGCGCGCTATTTTTCGATCCGAAGCCGAGGCAGTTACACAACGCGGCCTCGACGCTGGCGGCACGCCCCTGGTTCGGGATGACGTCGAGATCGCAAGCGGGGTCCGCCTCGCGCTGGTTGATCGTCGGCGGCAGGAATCCGCGCGACAGGGCGAGCGCGGCGGTCACCACGCCCGCGGCGCCGCTTGCGCCCTGCGGATGGCCGATCATCGACTTCACCGACGATCCGGCGAGCCGCGCGGTGTGCGCGCCAAACACCTGACGGACGCAGCGCGACTCCACGGCATCGTTCATCACCGTCGACGTCCCGTGATAGTTCACGTAGCCGATCTCCTCGGGACGCCGCCCCGCCCTCTCGATCGCGAGCGTCATCGCGCGGACGATTTCCTCGCCCGCCGGCGCCATCTGGACGCGGTGATAGGCGTCGCACGTCGAGGCGTACCCCTCGATCGACGCGTAGATCGTCGCGCCGCGCGCGCGCGCCCGATCCTCGCGCTCGAGCACCACCATCCACGCGCCCTCGCCGAGCACGAACCCGTCGCGCCCCTTGTCGAACGGCCGCGACGCTTCGGCCGGCCGATCGTTGTATGCCGTCGAGAGCGCGGTCATGCGCGAGAAGCCGAATATCATACCGGGCGTCACACACGCGTCGGCGCCGCCGGACAACACAACATCCGCTTCGCCGGATCGCAGGATCGCCGCGGCATACCCCATCGCGTCGGTCGAGCTCGTGCAGCCGCACGACAGCACGTGGCTCACGCCGCGCAGCCGCAGCGAAATCGAGATTTCGCTGGAGAGCATCCCGACGATCGACACGGGGATCGCGTACGGCGTGACCTTCTTCCCGCGCTCGAGGAAGAAGTCGTGGTAGTTCCGCTCGCCGACGTCGATGCCGCCGCCGCCGCTGCCGATCACCACGCCGGCGTTTGGCTCCGCGATCCGCAGCCCGGCGTCCGCCCACGCTTCACGCGCGGCGATGACGCCGATCAGCGCCGTGCGCGAGTACCGCTTCGGATCGGCGCGGTACTCCACGGCCCAGATATCGTCCCCGCCCAGCGCCGGCACATCGTCCACGGTGACGCCGGTGACCGGCGCCGCGACGCGGCACGCGAACTCGGATGCATCGAAGTCCGCGATCGCGCGCGTTCCGCTGCAACCGCGGCTGACGTGATCCCAGAACCGCTCGCGGCCGACGCCGAACGGCGACACGACACCGATCCCAGAAATGACGATGCGGCGCGAGCCCGCGTGAGGCATGACGGTATAGTAGTCCCCGGCATGGGAGCGCGCGTATTCGTCTGGCTCGGCGGCGCGCTATTTGTCGCGTCCCTCGCCTTGTGCGCGTGGACCTATCTCGTTGCGCTCGGTCGCCCGCTGCCAGCCGCCGGGTGGCAGGCGATCGCGGGCGACGCCGCGCTGATCACGATCTTCGCGCTGCATCACAGCCTCTTCGCACGCGACGGCCCGAAGGCATGGCTCGGCCGCCGTGTCCCCGCGCGACTCCTCCGGTCGGTGTACGTCTGGGTCGCGAGCCTGCTGCTGATACTCGTGTGTGTGCTGTGGCGCCCGATCGGCGGCGAGGTCTACCACGCGACCGGCATCCGCGCGATCGCACACGCGGCGATTCAGCTCGCGGGCGTGTGGATCACGGCGCGCGGCGTGGCCCGGATCGATCCGCTCGAGCTGGCCGGCATCCGCCCGGCCGACGACGCGCAGCGACTCCAGGTGACCGGCCCGTACCGATGGGTGCGACATCCCCTCTACCTCGGATGGATGCTGGCCGTGTTCGGCGCGGCGCACATGACGGGGGATCGGCTGGCGTTCGCCGCCATCACGACGATCTATCTGATGGTCGCGATTCCGTGGGAGGAACGATCGCTGCGGCGGAGCTTCGGCGAGGAGTACACGCGCTACGTGCGCGAAGTGACGTGGCGGATGATCCCGTTCATCTATTGAAGCGCGAGTCCTCGTCGTCTCCGCCCGTGAACGTCGGGCCCGCAGCCGCGCCGCCCTTGTCGATGAACACCATCGAGTGCTGCGAGGGGATGTCGAATTTCTTGCCGCACGTCTTGCAGGTCACCGAGTCGTCCACGCGGATCATGTAGTCGCGCAGCTTGCCGTACAGCGCGCGATCCCGCTCGTCGGCGCCGGGCGGCAGCCGGTCCTTCTTGATACGCACGACCCAGCGCATCTGATACTCGTTGACGCGCTTGCAGCGCGGACACGGCAGCTTGTCGGTCCGCGTTTCGTTCTTGTTGTTGAAGAAGTCCTGTTCGTCGAGCGACATGCCCTGATCATAGCAGGTCGCGTGGGTGGACCCTATCCAAAGCCGTCCGCCACCGGCGCGCGGGCCCTCCGCCGTCATAGAATGAACTGCCCATGCGCCGCTCCGTCCTGCCCATCGCGTCGCTTCTTGCTGCGTTCTTCGCGGCCACGCCCGGTGGACAGGCGCCGGACACGGGAAGCATCGTCGGCCACGTCACGCTGACCACGCGGATCAAAGGACGGGCGCTGCCGACGACCGCCTACCCGACGCGCGCCGTCGGCGCGCACGACCCCACGGCGATTCCCGAGATCAAGAACGTCGTCGTCTATCTGAAGGACGTCGCGTTTCGCGGCGCGCTGCCGCCAACCAAGGCCGAGCTCCGCCAGGAGCACGAGACGTTTCTGCCGCACGTGCTCGCGATTACACGCGGATCGACGGTCGACTTCCCGAACGACGATCCGATCTTTCACAACGTCTTCTCACTCTCGAGCGCGGCGTCATTCGACCTCCGCCGCTACCCGCGCGGCCAGAGCCGCAGTCAGCAGTTTCCGAAGGCCGGAATCGTCAAGGTGTACTGCAATATCCACTCGCACATGAGCGCGACGATCCTCGTGATGGACAACCCGTACTTCACGATTCCCAATCTCGACGGCAGCTTCGAGCTGCCGAACGTGCCGCCTGGGCAGTACACCCTGATCGGCTGGCACGAGCGGGTGGGCGAGCGGCGCACGACCGTCCGCGTGGAGCGCGGGAAAGCGGCCACGGTCGACCTGTCGCTGCCGGTCGAGGATCGGCAGTGACGACGGCGTCCGCACGGCCGTTCGACTCGGCTCAGGGCCGGCGGCCGCCGCGCCTCGTGGTCAAGACGCTGGCCGTGACGTTCATCACGGTATTCATCCTCCTCGTCGTCGTGTTCGTCGTCGTCAGCGTCAGTGTGAGTGAACAGGTACGGCAGTCAGTCACCGCCAGTCTGGAATCGAGCCAGCGGATGTTCGCGGCGCTCGAAGCGCGCCGGCAGCGCGAGCTGGTGGCGCAAGCGTCGACACTCGCCGAGAACCCGACGCTGAAGGCCGCGCTCGACACGTACCAGACGGAAGCGCGCACCAGCAGCGACGCGGTGACGTCGCAGCTGCTCGCAACCATCGACGGCGAACTCCGAAAAATGGCCGCCAGCATCGACTCTGATGCCGTCGTGCTGGTCGACATGCATCGGAACACGCTGGCCGCCGCGGGCCGCATGGGCGAGCGCTTTCCGCGCGGCCGGCCCGTCGCCCTCTCCTCTGGCCAGGAGAGCGCGTTCGACGGCATCGCCCGCATGGGCGGCGCGGCGTTCCGCACCGTGGCGGTACCGCTGCAGTTCAGCGACGGCACGACGGTCGGCACGCTGTATCTGGCGACGATCCTCGATGCCGCCTACGCCGAAGAACTGGCGCGGCTCGCCGGCACGAAGACCGCGGTCATCAGCGACGGCCTGATGCTGGCGAGCACGCTGCCGCCGGGCGTGGCGCGCGAGTTCGAGTCGGCGGTCGCGGCAGCCAAACCCGACGCCGGCACGATACCGCTCAACGGCGAGTCGTACGCGTTCCGGCGGCTGGTGACCGTCGGCGATACGATGTTCTACGCGCTTGGGTCGATCGACGAATCGTCGCGCGGGGCGATGCGTCAGGCGATGCGCAACCTCGAGTTCACCGCCGTCGGCGCGATCGTGCTCGCGCTGCTCGGGAGCGTCACGCTCGCCCGGCTGCTCGCGCGGCCGATCGGCCAGCTCTCGACGTCGCTCGCGCGCATGGCCGCGACGCACGACGTCACGTCACGGCTGCCGCCGACCGGATCGAGCCGGGAGGTCGACGCGCTCACCGACACGTTCAACGAGCTGATGGCTTCCGTGGCCCTGGCCGAAGCGCAGACCGAGGCCGCGTACACCGGCGCCATCCGCGCGCTCGCCGCGGCACTCGACGCGCGCGATCCATACACGGCCGGCCACTCCGATCGCGTCAGCGTGCTGTCGGTGGCGATCGGGCGCACGCTCTCCCTGCCGGCCGACGATCTCGAGGTGCTCCGGTTGGGCGCGCTGCTCCACGACATCGGCAAGATCGGCGTGCCCGACGATGTGCTGCGGAAACCGGGCGCGTTGACGGACGCGGAGTTCGACACGATCAAGCAGCAT
>Ga0315281_10013783_pt1 | contig 10926 bp, 10 predicted proteins | sample YL17G07_0_MG_FD_204540 | JGI IMG/M metagenome (GOLD analysis project Ga0315281, IMG submission 204540) | Sediment microbial communities from Yellowstone Lake, YNP, Wyoming, USA - YL17G07_0 | ecosystem: Environmental > Aquatic > Freshwater > Lake > Sediment | place: USA: Wyoming | collected... | reverse complement strand
GGTTACGACCTCCCGGGTCATGACGTCTTCGATCCGTTGGTTTAGATTTTTGTGAAATCTCAAATCGCGATGCGTGAGGATTCCCACCAGCTTCTTTCCGACCGTGATGGGAACTCCCGAGATGTTATGGGCCTTCATGATCTGAACTACCTCGCCCAATTTCTGCTCCGGCGACATGGTGATCGGATCGATGATCATGCCGGATTCGGCCCTCTTGACCTTTTCCACCTCAAGTGCCTGTTCCTCTGGAGTCAGGTTCCGATGCAGTATCCCCATGCCGCCCAGCCGCGCCATGGCGATTGCCGTCTTGGACTCGGTGACGGCATCCATTGCGGCCGAGATCAAAGGTATTGAAAGAGTAATCTTATCGGTCAGTTTGACGCTGGTATCGACGTCCGTCGGAAGGACGGAGCTTTCCGCAGGCAAGAGAAGAACGTCGTCAAAAGTGTAGGCGATTGGAATGTGCTGGGCTGCCATGGGGGGGTGTTAGCAAGCGACCCTATTTTTGTCAATCGGCCTCGGCCTTGAGGGTTGTTTTCATTTGCAAACAACTTTTTCCGGTGATCGACGAAGAGAAATGCGAAGACAAAATCGATATTTATGCCTCTTCCACCACTTTCAGAACTGACCGCCGCCCTCAACATCGGACATCTTTCCGACGCGACGGGGACCGGCCTGATTCTTTCGGAAACTCTCCAGCGCCAGGTCCAGCACGTCACCTATGAATTCATCCGGCTCAAGGAGGAACATTTCGGCCCGAACAGTGATGAGATCGGAGCCAATGAGTGGATCCTCGCAACCCGGGGCCTGATGGGTTTCGTGGCGGAGGGCCTTGCAAGGGACGTTTCGGAGGCAGATCTCCTGAAATCCTCGCAACTCGCCGAGGAGACGTTGCGGGAAATACGCAGCCTTCGAGGCACCCATCATTTCTTCTCAAAGACCTTGGACGGCTTTTTCGCGGCCCTCGCCATGCTTGGGGTGGACTACGATCACTTCGCCCCCGCCCTATTGTGGGAACTTCATAAGTACCGCGAAAAACGCGACAAAGAGGAGAATGAGTTTCTGAAGGACTATCACAAGTACCTTGCCGAGATGATGTCCATTGTAAACCACGTAGGGAGCGGCCAGGGCCTACGGCCCTTTGAGATCGAATGCCGCATCAAGCGCGACCTGATGGCCAAGCTTCAGGCTCGAAAATGGAAGGACATGCAGGAGTTCTACGATCTGGTCGGCTTACGCATCATCGTCGGAAGTCAGAGCGAGGTCGACGCGGCCGTGGCCTTCCTGGAGGGCGCCTTTAAAGTCCACGAATCCGCGTTTCTTCTCAATCAGGGAATGCTCCATGTCTTTAAGATCGACAATATCGAGACCAAGATCTCCGTCCCAAAGATCAACCGCAAGAGGCACCGGCCCGTCAGCAGTGCTTATCACAGGACCGACTTCAACACGCGGGGATACCGAGGCAAACACATTAACGTCCGGCGGCACACCCGAGAAAACGGAGACAACCACCCGACCGCGGAGTTTCAGGTTGTCAGCCTGGGCATTTGGGAGTGGGGGAACATTCAGCGGCTGATCGCCTACAAGGACAAGCAGATTCCGCAAAAGGTCAAAAACGCCATTAGCTCCTATCTTCGTTCCGCGGCCGATTACATCGTGTCCTGCGAGGAGGGAAAGCCCATGGGTCGCTTGCCGGATTTGGGAAAGAACATCCTCATTCTCAATCACATCCCGGACGAGGGCCTACGATTCGACGTCTTCAACCGCATCAGCGACATAGACTCCCTCATGAGGCGGTATCGAGCGAACGTCGTTTAACGCAGGAGCCGGAGAGAATAAAGCCGACCCCCGTTGGAAAGATAATAAATCCTGTTTTCATCCACGATCGGATCCGAAAAGACGCCCTTCCTCGCAAAACGTCGCGCGATGACGTGACCATCCGTTGCATCCACGAAGTTCATCGTTTCATTTGAGAGTCCTACGGCAATGAGGTCGTCGTAAATCACCGGCGCCGTCAGGGCCCCATCGCCGAGCTTCTTGTCCCAGAGTTTCGTTCCATCCTTCTTCTGATAGGCGTAAAGCCTGCCGTCGGAACCGGAAACGAACAGCGTCTCGCCGCGAATCCGAAGGGCGACACCGCTGCCCGCCGTCTGGTTCCAGAGGAACTGTCCCGTCTTTTTGGATAAGGCGAAAAGTCCGGTTTCAAAACCCGCGACGTAAAGACGGTCTCCGTCGATCAAGGGGGCCCCGTCGATGTCCGTAAAGCCGTGGCCGTTCTTTTGGAAAGTTTTCTCCCACAAGACCTTGCCGCTCGAGGCCGTGAGACACCTCAGAATCCCATCGGCGAAACCCACGTACAGCTGATCGGACGATGGATCAAGAACCGGAGGCGTGTTGCCCCGGATGGACATCTTCATGCCGTCCAGGGGATGCTCGTTCGTCCAAACGACATGCCCGTCCTCCGTAGCGATGGCGTAAGTCCTGCCTTCGATCGATGAAACGTAAACCCGGTTCCCCTTGACCGCCGGCTCCGCCAAAATCTCCGAGTCGAGCGCCGTTTTCCAACGAAGCTTTCCATCCATACTGTTTAGGGCATAGAGAATCCCTTCGTCGTCTCCGAAATAAACGGAGGATCCGCCGGCATCAGAGGAGAAGGCAGGCGCTGAATTCACGGGACCGTTCGTCTTAAACCGCCAGAGCTTTTTCCCGTTCTTCTTCTTCATGGCGTAAAAATAACCGCCGTCTGCGCCGATAAAAACATCATCGCCGTAGATTCTCGGAGAGGAAAATTCCTTGCGTTTGTATTTGAAGAGCCGCCCCTTCTTGACCACCGAAACCCACTGGGGACGATAGGGCAGTTTTTCCTTACGGGTCACTTGGGAGGCCGATTTCCAAGCCCAAGCCGACGGCGCCGCAAGAAAAAAAGAAGAGCACAGGACAATGCTTAAGACTACTTGGAGTGACTTCCTTTTTCGATCCATGTCATGCGTTCCTTGGCCTCATTCTTAATGCCGACATCCGAGGCCCCTTCCGAAAGTGATTGATAAAGCGCCTTGGCGGCTTCAACGTCGCCTTTGACCTCTTCGGCGCGGGCTAATAGGAGTTGGGTATAATCCGCAGTCCGGTTCATCCTGTCTTTGGAGGCGCGTTCCAGCAACTCAACGGACTTGGCGGCGTCGCCCTTTTTCAGGTAGGCCAACGCAAGATTTTGAGTTCCCGCTATCCTCAAGATGGCCGGGGCGTCCGCATCTTGGGCGACCGGACCGTACCATGCGATCGCCTTATCGAAATCCTTGGCCTCGAAGGCCTGTTTCCCGAGCTTCATTCGAGCGATTCTTGAGGAACCGGATCGCGGGTACTCCCGGATTACGGACTCAAAGTTGCCTTGATTAAACAGATCGGAGGCCTTCGAATCATAGCGGTTTGAATAAGACTGGAACCCCACAAAGGCCAATAAGGCGACGAAACCAACCACCAGGAAAGGCATCAAAATCTCTTTTTTCTTCCAAGCCGAGTAGACCAGGTCGTCGATGGGCCGATAGAGCGGAAGGGCCTCGGTTTTTCTAGATTTTGGAAGGGTTTTATACGTAGGCATGTTTCCTTTAAACTGAATTCGACACGCTTTGTCAATTGACGAAATGACTGATTTCCTTTATTTTTTCCATAGTGCCGTTCGAAAAAATGAAAAAGTACATTAGACAAATTCGCAACGATCTCGACACGACCCTCACCTACCTCCGTCTCGCCCTCAAGGGGAACAGAGTGGAACGTTTGACGGATTTCGCCACGTGCTCGCGGCCTGTCCTTCTTCTTTACGGGTTTGGCGCGACGCGACGCGTCTTCAGCATCTTGGAAAGGCGTTTGCGAAAAGACGGATTTTGCGTCTTCAGTTTCAACCTCGGCGGGATCTTCGACACATTCAACACCCACTGTATCGAAGAAAAGGCCCAGCTCGTCCACGACAAGGTCGAACGGCTGTGTCAGCGATTCAATTTGAGCAAGATCAGCATCATCGGCCATTCAAAGGGCGGGCTGATCGGTCGTTACTACATTAAGAAATTGGGCGGCTCTCATCGCGTGAAATCACTCATCACGTTGGGGGCCCCCCATAGCGGAAACCCTTGGGCCTTGGTCGGGCTTTTCTCACCCCTGGCCTTGTTTTCCCGCAGTCTTTGGCAAATGTATCCGATGTCCCCCTTTATCCGCAGCCTCAAACGCGGAGCCTGGCCCAAGCACGTCCGTTTCGTGTCTCTGTATTCCAAGGAAGACCGGATTTGTTTTTACAAGAGCGCCATGTTGGACATTCCGGAGGGCGCTTCCCAATACATGAAGAATGTGGAACTGCCCGGTCTCAATCATTCGGATTACATCATCCGAAAGTCAGCCTACATCATCATCAAGAAGGAATTGTTGGAAGTGAACGCCGCGCAAGAGCGCACGTAACGCTCGCTGTGTCTTGGTACAACGCCCCTACCGCTTTCGCCGGAATAGAATTTCGATCGGCGCCCCCCCAAATTTGAAGGCCTCGCGAAATCCGTTTAGGAGATACCGCTTGTAGGAAAAATGGACGCCCTTCGGTTCGTTGACGAAGGCCACGAAGGTCGGCGGACGGATGTTCGTTTGCGTCGCATAGAAGAACTTGACGGGCTTTCCTTTGTAGACGGGCGGACTGTGGCCGTCAACGAGCCCCTCAAACACGCGGTTGACGTCGCTCGTCGAGACGCGACGCCCGCATGCGGCATGGAGATCCTTGACAAGAGTCCAAATCTTCGAACACCCCTCCCCCGTCCGCGCGGAAACAAAAAGAAGAGGCGAATAAGGAATGAACTTGAGCTGATCATAGGCCTGTCGCTCGAAGGACTTGCGGGCCTCCTTGGCGCTGATCCCCTTCTTGTTGGTGACGAGGTCCCATTTATTCCACAGGATCACGAGGGCCTTGCGCGCTTCCGTGATGTATCCCGCCACATGGGCGTCCTGCCTGTGGATGCCCTCCACCGCGTCCAGAACCAGCAAGCACACATCGGCCCTCTCGATCGTCTTGAGAGAGCTGATGACGGAATAGCGCTCGACCCGCGTCGCGGATTTTGCGCCGCGCCGGATCCCGGCGGTATCGATCAGCCGGTACTCCTGATCTTCCACGCGCAGCAACGTATCGATCGGATCGCGCGTCGTGCCCGGCTGATTGTGAACCAAGACCCTCTCCGTCCCCAGGAAATGGTTCAAGAGCGATGACTTTCCGACGTTGGGTCTCCCGATGATGGCGACCGAGATCGGTCTGCCTGTTTTTTCTTCCGTCTCGCCCTCCGGAAGCTTCTCGATGACTTTGTCGAGGAGGTCGTTGACGAGGTAGCCATGCTCTGCGGACACCGGATAAATATCTTCGCCGAGTTCGTAGAAATCGGCCAAGCAGTCGTTTTGCTTTTCCGTGTCGATCTTGTTGATGACGAAGAAAACAGGCTTTCCAAAACGTCTGATGGTCCGGGCGATTTCCCTCTCCTCCGGCACTAAACCGGTGCGTCCGTCCAAGAGAAACAGGATGGCGTTCGCCTCTTGGAGGGCGATGTCGACCTGGTCGTGGATCTTACGTTCGATGGTTCCCTCGTCGGCGAATTCGATGCCGCCCGTATCGATGATGAGAAAAGACCGCCCGTCCCACTCGCAAGTGCCGTAGTGGCGATCGCGCGTGACCCCGGGCGTGTCGAGCGTGATGGCCTTCCGGCCGCCGACGAGGCGGTTGAATAGCGTCGATTTACCGACGTTCGGACGACCTATGATGGCGACGACTGGTTTCATATGAATAACTTGCCTGTCTCATAACTGAATGTTACGAGGTTCCGCAATTTAACTTTTGGCAGCGTAGCTCAGTTGGTAGAGCAGGCGGTTCATACCCGCCGTGTCGGGGGTTCGAATCCTCCCGCTGCCACATGAAAGAAACTCTTCGTTTGACGTCGTTCCTTTGCTAGGATTGTCCTATGTCTCTCGAAAAATCACAGAAGATCCTCAAGGCGATGTGGGACAAAGTCGCCAAGCCCGGCGCCGACGGAAACAAATACATCGTCATCAAGAACCGCAGCGATCTCGAGTATCATTTCTGGAGCGGCTTCGTGGATGACGACAAGTATACGCTTCAAAACTGGGTGGACGCCTTCAAAGAGTCCCTCCTTCCGAACGGCATATATCTCGTCACTGAGCGGCAATGGATGGAAAAGGCCGAATATCACTACTCCGGTCCCATCTATCCGCCGTGGGACCCTATGACCATTCGAGAGGGTGAATGGTCGGAGGAAGATCTCGACGATCTCACGCGTGAAAAGATCCAACCTTCCGTGAATTTTTCGAAAGACGACTTTTCCAAGGTCTATGCCGAGGTCAAAAAAGACATGCCGAAGAAGGATGGAAAGTTTCTCATCAGTCGCGATCTCAAGATCGAATGGACGACTTTCATCAATACGTACGCCTCCCCAAAACGCGTGCTCTCGATAGGCGTTTATCAACTCAAGGCCGTTCAGCAAGGCCAGCCAGAAGCGGGTCCTTTAGGTCCGGGTTCGGGGTTTTCGAAAGGCCCGGCAGCCGGTCAGCAGGTTGCCGACAAATTGAGCCAGCTCATTGGAAGAAGACGGAATTAATTCCAACCACCCAATTTTTCATCCTTAACACGAAACTCGGCATCCGGTATCATGCGATAATCTATCTAAGAGATTGGAGATGATTATGACGAATACAGCATCTGTTTCAGGAGCGGGCGGGGCAACCTACGTATCCACGGCTTCGCATATCATCAAGGGCGGTTATCACGGTGCTACTAGTCGAGCCGGGTTCTCACCGACGCCGAACGGCGCCGTTGCACAGGCGTACCCCACCCTTACCCTAAGAAAATCCGAAGGATCCGCTCATTTTGAAGGAAGCGTTAATCGGGCGATCGTCTAGTAGAGGACGGCGGGGTCATCACGGAGACCATTTACAAATAACTGAAATCAGGCTACATTTAGCCCATGCCCGAACCAAAGACTCCTCAATCAGCGCCTCAACCGCCGGCATCTCAGCCGAATGACGCATCCATACGTGCGCTCCGCGCCATTTGGGATAAGGTCGCTCAACCCGGTGTCGACGGGAAAAAAATCATCATTTTTGCCAATCGAAACGACCTTGTCTATCTCTTCTGCACGGGATTTGTGGATGAGCGTAAATTCACCCTCTATGACTGGGTGGACTCTTTCAAGGATTGCCTCCAAGAGAACGGAAGTTATGTCCTGAACGAAGAGCAATGGATGTCGAAGGCGAGATTTCGCTTTTACGGTCCCGTCGGCCAACCCTTCAACGCCCTCCTCTTACGCGAAGGCGACTGGACTGAGCAGGACATGGAGAACCTCATCAAGGGATTCATGCTGCAGGCTGTTTATTTCACCGAAAAGGAATTTAGAACGATCTTTGAAGAGGCGAAGGAGGCCTTTTTCAAGGATGGCGTCTACAAAATGACCAAGGAAGTGAAGAAGGACTTCAAGGCCCTGATCGACATGTATCCCTCGCCGGCCCAAGTTCGTGCCCTCGGTCTCTCGGAAGCGCGTGCCCAAATGTCAGGCAAGACGGGGTCTGGATTCTCCACCGGGCCTGCGCAAAGCCAGGTGGCCGCCCAGAAGCTCGCGGATCTCCTTGGAAATACCGGGGCAAAAAAATAACGGACCCCGCGCAACTCGGAGTCCCACCCCGGGCGATAACTGAGTCAAAGGGGAAACACTTTATGCCAACAGTCACTAACGTTACCAATGCTGGAAAGATCGAACGAGGAAACGAACTCCGTGGATTGAGTTTCACGGCAAGGCATAAGGAACTCGGCGTTTTCAACAATCGTACACATGCCGAAGTTCGTTCTCGGATGATTGCTGAAGGTCGCCTACCAAATGGACCGGTCTCCAGCAATGCCACCGCTGCCGCCCCGACATACACAGCCTAATTATCTTTCTTGCCCAGGAACTTCGTTAAGAATTCCTGAGCGTACTGGTAGGGATTGTCGATTCGTTGAGGTGCGTCCCTTTTTAACTGATCCGAAATTTTGATTCGAATTTCTTCCAAGAGGATTTCTTTGGTTTCATCCAAAGAAATCCTCTTTTTTTTCTCTTCTTCGGATCCCGGTTGCCCCTGCCCTCTTTCGCGTCGAAAGGCATGATGGTCTTCGATCGCCTGCATGAGTTCAGCGACGCCTTGATCTTTGGTGGCTTGAACGAGCAGGACCGGCGGCGTCCATGCCGCCCTCTGAGTGCTGAGTTCGAGCATCGCCCTCAGCTCCGCCTGCATGAGTTGCGACCCGTCGCGATCCGCCTTGTTGACAACGAAGACATCCGCGATTTCCAGAATGCCCGCCTTCAGCGTCTGAATGGCGTCGCCGGACTCCGGTGTCACGATCACGATCGTCGTGTCGGCCAATCCCATAATGTCGAGCTCCGTCTGTCCGACGCCGACCGTTTCAACGATCACAAAGTCCATGCCGAAGGCGTCGAAGAGTTTGGTCACTTCACGTGTCGCCCGCGAAATGCCCCCCAGGCTGCCGCGGCTGCCCAGGCTCCGTATAAAGACGCCCTCGTCACTCGCATGGTCCTGCATGCGAATACGGTCTCCCAAGACCGCTCCTCCGGAAAAAGGGCTCGAAGGATCGATGGCGACGACGCCGACCGTTTTCCCCTTTTTTCTGAGATGCGATATGATTTTGTCGGCGAGTGTTGATTTCCCAGCCCCTGGAGGGCCGGTGATGCCGATCTTATAAGCGCGACCGCATCGCGACTGCACTTTGGCCATGATCGACACCAAGTCCCGTGACCGCGCCTCGACCAGTGAGATGAGGCGGGACAGGGCCAGGCGATCTCCGGAGAGCATTTTATCAACGAGATCCATAGGTTATGGTTGATCTATCGCATTCAAGGAACAAGACAATAAAATTCTGATAGACAGGAAACTTGACCCCTAGGGATGACCGATAATCCCACTAAGGGGAGAATTCTTATGGCTGCAGCATTGATTACGGTCCTTCCTCAACTTGTGAATAGTGGTATGGCAATTGCGGCTGAGGTTAAGAAAGGTGAAACGCCTCCCCAGCCTCCTCCGCCTGACCCGAATGCCGAGGCTGAGGCCGCCAGACATCGGTAGAATCCCTCTTATCCTCGGTTGAGCCATCCGACTATTCATGTTAATTTGACCCTACCGATGAAAATCGACTTTCCCCTTGCTGTTCTCACGCAGGCGAATCTCATCTCAAATCGCAATATCGTTCCCGTTCCTTCCTTTATCCCCGAGATAGCTTGCACGATCGACGACCCTGTTTTTAATGAGTATTGGTCGCGCGTCTCTTCTTGGACCTATTTGGATCCCTACAAGGCGAAAAATGTCTGGGATCTTGCCCTGGAGGCCCTGAAGATCGAGGGCGATTTCATCGAGTGTGGCAGCCATCTCGGAGGGCTTGGATTTTTGCTTGGTTTTCTGATCCGGCACTTTAAGGCCGATAAGCGCGTTTACCTTTGCGACAGTTTTCAAGGCATGCCGGAGCCGGACCCTCTTTTCGATTCCTATTATCAAAAAGGAATGCTGCGCAGCGATTTGGATCGTTGCCGGGACTTCATCAAGAAGAACGACCTGCAACTGACGTCCATTCTGATGCCCGGTTGGTTTGAAGAAACGCTGCCGACTTTTTCGAAGGAACAGAAGTTTTCGCTGATTCACATCGACTGCGACATCTATCAAAGCACGCTCACCTGTTTCGAGAACCTTTACGACAAAGCGAATCCTCGCAGTCCCATCATCATGGATGATTTTTTCATTCCTCCCGCTGGAGAACGGATGGCGGCTATGCAGTGGTTGTCCGAAACGGGAGAAACCCTGAACATGGGGCCTCTTTCGCAGGTCTATGTCCGAAAAGACGTCGATGCGCGGGAAGAGTCCTGGCTCGTGGAGGATGCGGAAGGTTTGACGATTTCTCTTCAAGAATTGTCGCGAAATGCGCCCTATCAAGCGTTTCTCGAAGGCGTTCGGGAACGATCTTTGCGGGAACTGCATAATCTTTCCAACCTGCTCGGGTCTCTGAGCGGAAAGAACAACGTCGGCGACATTGACCAAAAACCAAAGAAAGTGTAGTATTTCAAGATGGTTAGCCCTCAAGATGACCCGATGCTCCTCATCTGGGAGAAGGTCTCTGCCATCGAGCCTAAGATCTCTTCTCTCGAGCCTGACGGAGCTCGTTGCATCATTTGGAGGAATCGGAACGATTTGGACTATCTCTATGATTCCGGCTTTGTTGACACCGACCGGTTCAAGAAAGAACAATGGATTGACGCCTTCCAAGAGGCTCTGCGTCCTGACGGCAGTTATCGGCTGACGCGCGATCAGTGGCTTGCCAAAAGGCCCTTTCGCTATATAGGCCCCACCAATCCGCCTTTTGATCCGCTGACGCTCAAAGAAGGCGAATGGGATAAAGAAGAGTTTGAAAAGGTTTTTCGCTACAACATCCTTCCGTCGACGACGATTTCCGAAGAACAATTTCGCAAAGGTTTTGAGAAGGCCAGAAAGACGGCGTTTTCGCACGGCAAGGTCGTCATCAACAAACCGTTCAAATTCAGCCTCAAGCAGGCCCTCCTCCTCTACCCTTCGCCCCGCAGAGTCCGGGAAATCAATGTCGCCGAACAGCGTGAAAAACTGACGGCTTTGACCGCGCCCGTGTCTGCAAAGACCGCGACCGCCGCAAAAACCGCGCCTTCACAATTTTCTTCCGGACCTTCGAAGGAACAATCGATCCAAGACCAGCTCAATCGACTCTTGAGGAAATGATATGAATGACACCTCTCAATCCCTGACGGTCATGGATGTCACGCTGAGGGACGGCGCTTATCTCTTTCAGCACAATTATCCTCTCGAGCTTTTCCAAAGCGTCGTCTCATGTCTGGA
>Ga0315281_10013782_pt1 | contig 10926 bp, 9 predicted proteins | sample YL17G07_0_MG_FD_204540 | JGI IMG/M metagenome (GOLD analysis project Ga0315281, IMG submission 204540) | Sediment microbial communities from Yellowstone Lake, YNP, Wyoming, USA - YL17G07_0 | ecosystem: Environmental > Aquatic > Freshwater > Lake > Sediment | place: USA: Wyoming | collected... | reverse complement strand
GTCCTCGCGGCGGCGCAGGCCTCCGCGCAGCAGCCGGCGGCGGTCGCGGCCGCGGCCGCGCCGCCACAGGTCGTAGCCATCCGCGCCGGCATGCTGATCGACGGCAACGGGGGCGCGCCCGTGCGCAACGCCGTCATCGTGATCCGCGGGGACCGCATCGAGGCCGTGGGGCCTGCTGTCGCGGTGCCGCAGGGCGCCCGCGTGATCGACCTCTCCCGCGCCACGGTCCTGCCCGGCTTCATCGACTCGCACGTCCACCTCGCCGGCCGGCCCATCGGCGACGGCGACTGGCCGCACGGCTACCTCACGGACTCCCCCGCCGACAACGCCATCTACGGCGTCGCGGCCGCCCGCGCCACGCTGATGGCCGGCTTCACCACGGTGCGCAACGTGGGGGCCGCCGGCTTCGCCGACATCGCGCTTCGCAACGCTGTCAACGCCGGGCGCGTGCCGGGGCCGCGTATCGTCGCGGCGGGACACTCGTTAGGCATCACCGGTGGCCACTGCGACAACAACGGGCACGTGCCGGGCCTCTTCGGAGCGGAGGCCGGCCCGCTCGAGGGCATCGCCGACGGCGCCGACCAGATCCGCCAGGCGGTGCGCCTCCAGGTCAAGTACGGCGCCGACGTCATCAAGTTCTGCGCCACCGGGGGCGTGCTGTCGCAGGGCGACGAGATCGGCGCGCAGCAGTACTCCGAAGACGAGATGCGGGTCATCGTCGAGACCGCGCACCTCCTGGGCCGCCGCGTGGCCGCGCACGCGCACGGCACCGAGGGGATCAAGGCGGCGGTGCGCGCCGGCGTTACGAGCATCGAGCACGGCTCGCTCCTCGACGACGAGGGCGTCCGGCTCATGGTCGAGCACCACACCTGGCTCGTGCCTACGCTCCTCGCCGGCGAAGCGGTGGGTGGGCCCGGCGCCGAGCAGCGGCTCCCCGCATGGACCTACGCCAAGGGCCGGCGGGCGTACGAGGGGATGCAGCACGCCATCCGCATCGCGGTCGCCGGCGGTGTCCGCATCGCGCTAGGCACCGACGCCGGCGTCTATCCGCACGGCCGCAACGGCCGCGAGTTCGAGCTGCTCATCACCATGGGCGGCATGACCTCCATGGCGGCCATCCAGGCCGGCACCATGAACGCTGCCACGCTGCTGGGCCTGGAGCACGATATCGGCTCGGTCGAGGCCGGCAAGTTCGCGGACCTGGTCGCGGTCTTCGGGGACCCGCTGGCCGACATCACCACACTCCAGCATCCGGTATTCGTGATGAAGGGCGGCGAGGTCTTCCGCGCACCGTGATGACGGCGACACCCTACACCCTACACCCTACACCCTTTCTTTGAGGCGCTATCCCGCCTACGACCCGCCGGAGTATGTCGGGTGGACCCCCGACCCGGCCCTCGTCGCCGAGTTCGGCGAGACCGCGCGCCGAGATTCGGCGCGGCGCAAGGTCCTCGAGGCGCTGGACGCCGCCGCCCTCCTCGAGCTGTACGCGGGACTGCTCCGCACTCGGCTGCACGACGTCGCGCTGAAGCGCTGGGTCCGCACCGGCGTCATCTCCACGGCGTGGCTCGGCACCGGCGAGGAGGCGGCCACGGTGGGGCCGGTGCACGCGCTTGACCGCACGCAGGACATCATCGCGCCGATGATCCGCAACGCCGGCGCCTGCGCCGAGATGGGGATGCCGGTCGCCGACAGCTTCCGGAGCTATCTCGGCACCGCGGACTCGCCGTCGGGCGGGCGCGACCTGCACCACGGCAGCCTGGCCGCCCGCGTCCTCCAGCCCATCTCCCACGTCGGCGACATGGTGCCGGTCATCGCCGGCATCGCGCTTTCGGCCCGGATGCTCGGCCTCACGCGCGTGGCCCTGACCTGGATCGGCGACGGCTCGACCAAGGCGGCGGCCACCCACGAGGGGTTCAACTTCGCCGCCGTCCAGAAGGTCCCCGCCATCTTCATCGTCCAGAATAACCAGGTCGCGTTAGGCACCCGGCTCGGCCAGCACCACCTTGCGGAGACGTTCGACGGGCTCGCCGCGTCGTACGGGATGGCCGGCGGCGTCTTCGACGGCAACAACGTGCTCGACGCGTTCGCCGCGACCCGGCTCGCGGCGGAGCGCTGCCGCGCCGGCGCCGGTCCCGTGATGCTCATCGCCGAGACGTTCCGCATGGGCGGCCACGCCACCCACGACGAGCGGGAGGCGCGCGAGACCTTCCCGGCCGAGTGGTTCGAGCGCTGGGGGAAGCGCGACCCCATCGGCCTCTACGAGGAGCACCTGAAGAAGGAAGGGATCGCGGCCACGAGGCTCGAGGCGGTGGAGGCGCGGGTGGAGGCGGAGATCTTCGCGGCGGAAGCGGAGGCGTTGGAGAGCCGCGAGGGCGCGGTCCCGGCGCCGGAGTCCGCGTTAGGCGGCGTGTACGCCGAAGGGTGACGGGGCGGGCGTAAGGCTGGCCCTGGTCACTCTGCTCGTCCTGGTTTTCGCCGTCGCGGGCGCCGCGCGGGCCCAGCAGTACGGCATCGACGTCGTCTCGTATCACTTCACCATCGCACTCGACTCGGCACCCGGCGTCCGGGTCCAGGCCACGGTGGCCTTCCGGCGCAGCCCCGGCGCCGGCACCAGGCTGTTGCTCGACCTGGTTGGGATGACGGTGGACTCGGTGGTGAACGCGGCCACCGCCACGCGCGTTCCGTTTGAGTACGACGGCCGCCGGCTCAGCATCCCCATCACGTCTCAGGCCGAGCAACGCGTCCTCGTCGGCTATCACGGGACCCCGGCGGACGGGCTGATCGCGCGGGCTACCGCGCGGGGCCGGCCCGCGGCCTTCGGGGATAACTGGCCGGAGCGCGCGCGGCTCTGGCTCGCCACGGTGGACCATCCGTCCGACAAAGCGGAGGTCTCCTGGCTCATCGAGAACATCCCAAGCGGCTGGCGCGTCGTGGCGAACGGGGCGTGCCATCCGGTGCCGGGCCGTCCCGCGGTGCGGTGCGCGGAGCGGCGCCCCATCCCCACCTACACCATGGTGCTGGGCGCGACGGTGTTCGCGGTGAGCGCGCACCGGCCGGCCCTGAACGGCCGCGACACCATCCCCATCGAGGTCTGGACCTATCCCGAGGATTCGGCGTTCGCGGACTCCGTGCCGTTCCGCCGCGCCACCGAGATCGTCGAGACGATGCAGCGCCTCGTTGGTCCGTTCCCCTACGAGAAGCTCGCCCACGTGCAGTCGCCCACCCGCTACGGCGCCATGGAGAACGCCTCCGCCATCTTCTACGCCGAGGGCGCGTACCTGACGCGCCGCATGCGGGAGGGCACGGTCAGGCACGAGACCGCGCACCAGTGGTTCGGCGACGCGGTGACCGAGCGCGACTGGCACCACGTCTGGCTCTCCGAGGGGTTCGCCAGCTACTTCGATGCCGTCGTCGGCGCGGCGCTGGACGGCGACAGCGTCATGGCGCGCATCATGCGCGCGGACGCCGGCACCGTTATGCACTCCCCGGTCGTCGACCGGCCCATCATCGACTCCGCGGTCGCCGACCCCAACCAGCTCCTCAACGCCAACAGCTACGAGAAGGGCGCCTGGATCCTCTCTATGTTGCGGACCGAGATCGGCGACTCCGCGTTCTGGAGCGGCATGCGCGAATACTACCGGCGCTATCGGGATTCTACCGCGCTGAGCGAGGACTTCCAGCGGGCGATGGAGCGCGCCGCCCGGCGGCCGCTGGGTTGGTTCTTCCACCAATGGCTCTACCAGCCCGGCTACCCCCAGCTCGATATCCGCTGGGTGAACGACAGCACGTCGCGGCAGGTGGTGCTGTACGTCCGTCAGGCCCAGTCTGAGGCGTGGGGCCGTTTCCGGCTCGCCGTGCCGCTCCGCTTCGTGGGGGTTGAGGGCATCGCGTGGCGCACCCTGAATCTCGACCCGCGGTACCGGGAGCAGGTCGCCAGCTTCACCGTGGACCGCATGCCGTCCGACATCCTGGTTGATCCCGAGGGCCGGCTGCTGATGACGGCCACGGTGCGGCGGTAGCCCCGACCGGCTAGCTTTCCCGCTCGCGCGTTCGGGGGCTGCGCCTGACGTTTGCCGCGACTCCGGACGCTGAAACCCGGTACCTCCGTCACTCTGGACCTTCCATGCGTTTCCTCGTCATGGGCGCCGGCAAGCAGGGTTCCGCCTGCGCTCTCGATCTCCTCCTGCAGCCGGGCACGACGTCCGTCATCCTGGCCGACAAGGACCTCGGCCACATCCCCGCCTTCCTCGACCCGTACCGGGGCGGTGGCACGCTCGACCTGCTGACGCTCGACCTCAAGGACCAGGACGCGGTGCGTGCCGCGATGGGCCGCGCCGACGCCGCGACGTCGGCGGCGCCTTACTACTTCAACTTCGACCTCACCAAGCTCGCGGTCGAGACCGGCATCCACTTCTCGGACCTGGGCGGGAACACGGAGATCGTGCAGTCCCAGAAGACCCTGCACGCCGAGGCGGCGAAGAAGGGGCTCAAGATCGTCCCCGACTGCGGCCTCGCGCCCGGGATGATCAACATCCTGGCGGGCGAGGGCATCCGCCGGCTCGATGTCACGGAGAGCGTGAAGATCTACGTCGGCGGGCTCCCCCAGCATCCCGAGCCACCGCTCAACTACATGGTGGTGTACTCGCTGGAGGGCGCGCTCGACTATTACACCACGCCCTCGTGGGTGCTGCGGGGCGGGAAGCGCACCCAGGTGGAGGCGCTCTCGGAGGTGGAGACGGTCACGTTCCCAGCACCGTTAGGCAGCCTCGAGGCGTTCCATACCGCCGGCGGCATCTCGACGATGCCGTTCGAGTACGAGGGGAAGATCGCGACGATGGAGTACAAGACGCTCCGCTATCCGGGGCATGCCGCGATCATGCGGCCCATCCGCGACCTCGGCCTCCTCTCCAACGAGCCCATCGACGTCAACGGCTTCAAGGTGCGGCCGCGGGCCGCGTTCATCGCCGCCGTCTCGCCCCGGCTGACCAAGCCGCAGGGGAAGGACCTGGTGGCGTTGCGCGTGGACGTGGTGGGGACGAAGGACGGCATGCGTGCCGGCACCCGCTGGCAACTGGTGGACAAACAGGATGAGCGCCTCGGCGTCTCGTCGATGATGCGCACCACCGGCTACTCGCTCTCCGTCACGGCGTTGATGCAGCTTGACGGCCGCATCGCGAAGGCGGGCGTGTACGCGCCCGACGAGTGCGTGCCGGCCGCGTCCTACGTTGCGGAGCTGGCCCAGCGCGGGATCCTCATCGAGGAGACGGCATTGTGACCCTCGGCGCGTCCGCCTAGTGCCGGCGATCCATATCCAGTCGTTCATCGCCGCGCCGTCCGGCCAGGTCTGGGCGGCGCTCCTTTCTCGGCCCGATCTGCTCCTCGACGGCCTGCCGGCGACGGCGTGGCCCGAACGGCACGACCAGCAGCCGCCGTTCCATTTCCATGTCACCTGGCCTCACACGCCCGAGCCCACTGAAGTCTCGCTCACCCTGCACGAGCTCTCCGGCGGCACGCGCGTCGATCTGGTGCATGCGGGATGGGGCGATGGGGGCGTGTGGGAGGAGCCGCTCCACGGGCATTTCGCCGGGTGGCTCCAGGGCCTGGCCGCGCTGGGGTTGTGGATCGAGCGGGGGACCGATGCACGCGCCGCGGACCCCGGGCTCCGGGGGAAGGAGCGTTACTTCGCCTCGGGCGAGATCCCCGCTTCGGCGAGCGCGGTGTACCGCTCGCTCACCGCTGCGGACGTCCTGGAACGGTGGGGCGAGGGCGTGCTGGCCGGTGCCGTGCGACTCGAGGCCGTCGAGAACGCCGTGCTGCGGTGGTCGCTCCCGAATCGCGCGGAGCTCGTCATCATCCTTCGCCGAACGCCGAGGGGTACGCATTGCGCGCTGGCCGAGTACGGGGTGGTGGACCAGGCGGCTTCGGCCAGGTGGCCTGCGATGTTCGAGCGGCTCACGAGGTTCCTGGAGTAGTTCCCTCCGCCCGCATTGTGGCTCGTGATCCGGTACTATTGACCGGGGCCACCAACATGCGCTCGAGGCCTAGGTTGCGGAACGGAGGGCGGTCGTGACCAGGCTGGCTATTCTCATCCTCGTCATTCTCCTCACCGTCACGACCCGTCAGTTGCTCGTGCTGCGGGCGCGAAAGCGGCAGCGCGGGATCTTCCGGCCGTGGCCCATCCCGAAGGCACGTATCGACCAGCTCAACAGCCGGTTTCAGCCCGACGAGCTCGGTGCGACGCCAGCGGCGGAGGTGACCTTCGTGGGACGGGGCACCTTCCGCGTGCCGGGCGGAACCACCGACACCGAGGCCTGGATCCTGGCGGTGCTCGCCAAGGATGCCCGGCAGCTGTTCGAGTTCGGCACCTGCACCGGGAAGACGTCCTATCTCTGGGCCCGCAACCAGCCGGCCGATGGGACCGTCACGACGCTCACCCTCGGGCCGAATCAGCTCGACACGTACCAGTCGGCCGCGGGCGATGACCAGGCCGCCGAGGCGAGCGCGAGGCAGGAATCCCGCTTCACTCGTTTCCTTTATACCGGCACCGAGGTCGAAGGCCGGGTGGTCCAGCTCTACGGGGACAGCAAGCAGTTCGACGACGCACCCTACGCCGGTTTGTACGACGTGGTCTTCGTGGACGGCTCGCACGCCTATTCATACGTCGTCAGCGACACGGCAAAGGCGTTGCGGATGGCGCGGTCGGGCGGCCTCGTGCTCTGGCATGACTATTCGCCGGAGTGCCGTGGCGTGTTCCGCGCCTTGAACGAGCTGGCGACCCAGCTGCCCCTCGTGCATCTCGAGGGCACGACGTTGGTGGCGTACCGCAAGGGCCCTTGAAGCGGACGAGCGCGCCGGGCAGCGGGGACGACCTCACCAGGGCGTCAGGCTGCCGGTCCGACGTGGTTCGTGCTATTGTCCGAGCGCGGTGACGTCGGTGAAACGGGCAAGGGCGATAGCCGCCGCGTCCCGCGGCTGAAACCGCTCCGTTAGGTGACGGCAGCGTCCATGGGGAGGGTCCGTGTCGATACGGCCAGTCAAGCGAATCGTGCAGGCGAAGCCCACGATCGAAGGCGCCGGGGTGAGACTTCGTCGGGCGTTCGGCTTTGGGGACACGCGCGAGTTCGATCCATTCTTGCTGTTCGACGACTTCCGCAACAACAGCCCCGCCGACTATCTGGCAGGCTTTCCGTGGCACCCGCATCGAGGCATCGAGACCATCACGTATGTCCTGGCCGGCACGGTGAAACACGGCGACAGCCTCGGCAACCAGGGAGCGCTGGGATCCGGCGATGTGCAGTGGATGACGGCCGGAAGCGGGATCCTGCATCAGGAAATGCCCCAGGGCGACCAACAGGGACGGATGCATGGGTTCCAGCTTTGGGCGAACCTCCCGTCCGCGCTGAAGATGAGCGCCCCCCGCTATCAGGACGTTTCGGCCCGCGACATCCCTGAAGTGACCGACGACGACGGCACGAGGGTGCGGGTCGTGTGCGGCAGCTTCTGGGGCAAGACCGGTCCGGTCGATGGGGTCGCGGCGGATCCGCGCTATCTCGACGTGTGGGTCCCGGCTGGGCGGCGCAAGACCCTCGCGGTGGAAACGTACCGGCACGCGTTCGCCTATGTGTTCGAGGGCAGTGGCGTGTTTCGCGATGCGTCCGAGCCGGTCGCGGTCCGGACGGAGCGGGTGGGCACCGCCGATTTCACCGAACCGGCGGCGGCCGAGAACCGGTCGCTCGTGCTCTTCGACGACGGTGACGAGGTGACCGTACGCGCCGGAGATGCCGGCATCAGATTCCTGCTCGTCTCCGGAAGGCCCCTCGAGGAGCCGGTCGCGTGGCACGGCCCGATCGTGATGAACACCGAGGAGCAGCTGCGCCAGGCGTATGCCGAACTGCAGGATGGTACGTTCATCAAGCAGCGCTGACGCTGCGGAAGCTTCGCATGAATCCCGAGCATCTCAAGGAGGGCGTATGCACGGCACCACCGCAGCACTGCTGCTTCTTCTGGGCGGCGCGATTCCCGGCGGCGTCGCTGCCGCCCAGTCCGCCCCCGCGCCTTTCACCAGTCCGGCCACCTCGATGCGTCCGTCGCGCACTGCCCCGTTGCTTGCGTCGGTGCCGGCCGCGGCCGCGTACCGGATCGCTCTGCGGCGGGAGATCCGGCGGGCGGCCTCGGGCAGTCGGGAGGGTGGGATCCTCATGATCGTCGGGGTGGCCGGGTTGGTGACCGGGCTGGTGGTACACGAGGACCTGGTCACGATCGCCGGAGCCGGGGTGGGCGGGTACGGGCTCTACCTGTACCTGCGGGCCACGCGCTAGCGCGCGCCGCCATGAAGACACTGTTCGGAAGCCTCCTGATCATGGTGCTGGTCGCTGCGTGCGCCAAATACAGCACGGGCCCCGCCGTTGGGCAGATCGTCTTCAAGCTGGATCCCGTCACCTGTGTCGATAGCAGCCTCATCGATCTGTTCATCGACGCGGACAGCCTGGGACGCTTCAGCTTCGGTCCCGGTACCCAAAGGCCCTTTACCGTCCTGGCCGGCAACCACACCACTCGTGCCAACGCGGTGCCCGCTGGGGGGCTCGTCTGGCCCACCCAGAATGCCGCGGTAACCGCCAACGCAGCCCATGTCGCCCTGTTGGCCTGCTGAGTGGTTGCCTGATGGTCTTGCATCCGAGCGCCATGCAGCAGCACGTGGATCTGATTCGCGCGTTCTATGCCGCGTTCGCACGCCGCGACCACCTCACGATGGCGGCCTGCTACGCGCCCCGGGCCGCGTTCTCCGATTCGGTCTTCCCGGAGCTCGCCGGCTGGAGGATCGGTGCGATGTGGCACATGCTCTGCGCGCGCGCCACGGATCTTGAGCTCGAGGTCGCCGATATCGCGGCCGATGCGACCGGGGGCTCGGCGCATTGGGAAGCCCGCTACACGTTCAGCGCGACGGGGCGGCGGGTGCACAATGTCATCGAAGCGTCGTTCCGTTTCTCGGACGGACTGTTTGAGCGCCACACCGACGCCTTCGATCTCTACGCGTGGTCTCGGCAGGCGCTGGGGCTCAAGGGGGTGCTGCTGGGGTGGGCGCCGCCGGTGCAGCACGCGATCCGGTCGCAGGCGGCCCGCGGACTGGACGCGTTCATCCGGAAGCAGGGTCTGGGCGAGGGCACCGTCTGACGAAGCCGCGACTTTGCCGGACCGTCGCCGCCTAACGCGACGTGGGCCGCTGGTGCACCGGAGGTGTCGGGTCAAGGAGAGGAACCGCTGATGAAGTTCGACCAGACCCACAGCGTGACGATTCTCGAGCGCACGCCGCGCGTGGCTCGCGACTACAGCCGCATCCTGCCGACCAGGGCCTCGAACCGCGCCCGCCCGCGCAGGGCGTCCACGATCGGGTTCACGATGAGGTACGCCAGCCAACCGCGCCGTTCCTCGAGCGCCCGCTCCGTCCAGTCGAGCGCGCGATCCCAGTCCTCGAGCCCCAGGTGCACGGTCGCGAACGCCACCGGCGAGATATAGTCCTGCCGGGCAAGGGCTTCGAGCTCGCCCAGCTCGTTCGCGGCCTCGGCGCGGCGTCCGGCTCGGGCCAGCACGTACGCCAGCGTGGCCCGATTGTACGTGCCTCCTGCTGAGAGCACTGTCGCCTCCCGGATTGCCCGCTCGGCCTCCGGCCACTGCCCCTGCATGGCGTGGGTGAGCGCCAGCACCCGGTACGTCTCGTCGGCGGTGGGGTTCATCGTGACGGCCCGCAACAGATGGTGGCGCGCCTGGTCGTAGCGCCGGGCGTAGTAGTGGACCCAGCCTACGCTCCGCCGAATGGACACCGACGCTGGGTCCAGCTCGGCCGCCCGCTGGATCTCGGTGAGCGCCTCCTCGTGACGGGCCTGTGCCGCAAGCCAGAACGCGTACCATTGGTGGGCCGTGGCGTACTGCGGGTCGAGCTCGATCGCGCGCCGGAACTCGCGTCCCGAGGTCTCCCAGTCCCAGTCGTACACGAACACGCTCCAGGCCAGCGAGGCGTGCGCCTCCGCCACGGTCTCGTCGAGCGCCAGGGCTTGGCGCGCGTACTCCTTGGCCCGCGCGAATCCCTCCGCCACCGGGACGCTGCGGTAGTCGATCTGGAGCGCGAACGAGTCGGCGAGTCCGGTGTAGGCCTGCGCGTAATCGGGATCCTCCGCGATGGCCTGCTCGAAGTACCGGATCGCCTCGACGATCCCCTCCCGGGTGCGCTTGTTCCACGCGTAGCGGCCCTTGAGGTACAGCCCGTACGCGGCGACACTCGAGGTGCGGCGCATCACGACCGGCTCGGCGAGCTCCGCGAACGACGTGGCCCGCAACGTCTCGACGATGGTCCGCGCGATCTCTTCCTGGATCGCGAACACGTCCTCGAAGGTGCGATCGAAGCGCTGGGACCAGAGCAGTCTGCCGTCCGCGGTACCCGTGAGCTGCGCGGTGATGCGCAGCCGCTGGCCCGCCCGCCGCACCGTGCCCTCCAGCACCCACGCGGCGCCCAGGAGGGCGCCGATCGCGCGCACGTCCTGGGCCTTCCCCTTGAGCGCGAACACCGAGGTCCGCGAGGCGACCTGCAGGCCGTTCACCTTCGCGAGCGCGTCAATGAGCTCGTCCGTGATCCCGTCGCTCAGGTACTCGGTGTCGGGCTCGGGGCTCGCGTTGACGAACGGCAGGACCGCGATGCAGCGCGGCGCCGACGGTGTGCCGCTGTCCGGCCCCGCGTCAGGCCCCTCGGCCTCGAGCGCGGCAATGAAGTCGTTCACGGTCGCGAACCGCTGCGCGGGATCTTTGGCGAGGGCCCGGGCCAAGGCCCGCTCGACCCCGACCGGTATCTCGGATCGCAGCGTACGCACCGGCCGAGGCGTCTCGGTGACCTGCTTCGCCATGGTGGCTCGCGCGCCGGCGCCCCGCAGCGGC
>Ga0315281_10013781_pt1 | contig 10926 bp, 10 predicted proteins | sample YL17G07_0_MG_FD_204540 | JGI IMG/M metagenome (GOLD analysis project Ga0315281, IMG submission 204540) | Sediment microbial communities from Yellowstone Lake, YNP, Wyoming, USA - YL17G07_0 | ecosystem: Environmental > Aquatic > Freshwater > Lake > Sediment | place: USA: Wyoming | collected... | reverse complement strand
GCCACGGCCAAGATCCTCGACCCCTTCAAATCGCTCAAAAAATCGGGCTTTCGCTCCGGTCAGGAGATCCTGGAGGACCTGGCCCAGTTCGCCAACAGCCATAACATCAGCTTTTACGCCCTGGACCCCGACAATTACCTCCGTTATGTCCTGGGCGACATGGCCTACGAGAATTTTGCCCGGGCGGCCTATAACGTGGGCGGCCAGAACGCCGGGCTGTCATTCCGTCAGGACGAGATCGCGGAGATCAAGAAAGTGGAGCTGTCGAGGCTCAAGAGTCTCTGCGGCGACACGGGCGGCGTTTCCTTCCTGGGCGGCAGCAAGTTCGAAGAGTTCCAGAAGGTCATCGAGCGCGACCTCAGCTTCGGCTACGAGCTGAGCTATACGCCCCCGAGAAAGCAAGCCGACGGCAAGTACCACAAGATCGAGGTCCGGACCAAGAAGCCGGGCCTGGACCTTCGCTTCCGCCGGGGCTACATGGACTATAACGATACCCAGAAGGAATCCCTGGTGTTCGCCGCGGCGGCCTACAACCCGTCCCTCTTCAAGGACATCCCCTTTGAGGCCCGCATCATTCCCTTTGTGCACGGCCCGTCGAGGTACTCGCTTTGGGTGCAGACGGCCCTTCCGCTCAGGCAGCTGACGGGCGAGAACCCCGCCCCCGAAAAGCCGATCGTCCTCAAGCTGAAGATCATCGTGGACAGCGTCGGACGGGACCAGGGCCTGCTCAGCGAGGTCGCCGTCCCCTTGGTCTTGAGCCCGTCCTTCCTCCGCAAGAGCCAGGCGGCCGAGTTTGCCGGCTTCGCCTGCAGTTCCCAGGAGCTGGAATTGGGGCAGGAGCAATACCGCGTCACCCTGGCCCTCTACAACGAAACCCTCGGCCAGGTCGGCGCCCTGGAGCGCCTGGTCAGGGTCCCCGCCCCGGGGAACGGTCAGGAGTGCCGGGTCGTCAACGCGGTCCTGGGGATTCTCAGCCAGGCGCCGTCTTCGATGTCCTCGTCCTACTCGATCTCCGCCCAGGACGGAACACTCGACATCCCCGGCTATAAATTCTATCCCATGGCCGTCAACACTCTCGACCATTCGAAGATCGCATCGGCTTTCTTCCAGGTTTGCGCCCCGAATCAGAGCGTCGCGCTCCAGGCCGAATTCTCCCTGGAACAGGACGGCGCGCGGGTCAGCGTCCTGTCATCGAAGCCGGTTCAGGCCGCCTGGAACAAGAAGGCGGCCCTGTGGAACATCGCGTACGCCTTTGCCCTCGGGGATTTTTCTCCGGGCGACTATCAGCTCAAGGTCCGGATGATTGATACGTCCGGGACCGCCCGGGCCGAGACGCTCATCCCCCTGAAGCTCTATTAGAGGAGTCGCACACCGGACAATTTCCTGTCCCCTGGAGATAAGGTAGTCTCTGAGCGAAAGGAACGCCATGAAAGCGCTGGTGGTTTACGATTCAATTTTCGGCAATACTCAAAAAGTCACGGACGTCATCGCCAAAGAGCTTGAAGCCAAAGTCCTGCCTGTTTCGGAAGCTCTGCCCGGCGATGCCCGTCAGCAATCTTACCGGGGGCGAAGAATTGCCAACCAATCAACCCGGGGGCGCTATTTTTTTTTGACCGGGATGTAGCGAATGGTCAGGACCCCGGAACCGATGACCTCGGGAATCTTGAACGGGAACTCGTAAGTGACTTCCTTCCCGGCCATGAGTTCAGATTCGGGCAGGATTGAACAAAACTTGATGTTGGTGAGCTCGGGTTTTCCGTCGCTTTGTTCGAGCGTGACCTCGGTTTGCTTGTAAAAGAAGGCGTCGTATTCGAAGACGCACGGCGACACGAGGTACGCGAGGGGAACCTCAGGAACCTCATCCGTTGGGTGAGGCTTGGGAGCCGCCGGGTCGAGGATATTCTTCTTGCGGGCGATATGGCCGATGTCCACGGGACTCATCCCGGGCCTGAACTTGTTCTTGATTTTGACCAGAGTGCATTTCAGCGGCTTGCCGTGATTGTCCACGTTCCAAAACGGACAAAGATCGGCCAAGCTGATATCGCCCTCCCCGAACGACCCGATCAGGGCCGGGGTGGCGACGGCGGGCGAGACGTCGAGAGAGGCGAACCACCAGTTGTATTTTTTGTTCCGGACGCTCGCATCGCCGAACTCGAACCGGACATCGCGTATCGCGGAGTCGAACGAGAACTTTTTAAAATAGGCATTTCCCCAGCGTGGAGGCGGGCACGGACCCGTGGCCAGGAAACCGATGTAAACATTGTAACGCGGCGAGATCTTGCGTGCCGGGCGCGTCGCGCCCGGGCTCAGCAGAGCGAAGAACGCCGAACAAATGAATATCCATTTTTTCATCCGTCCCTCCCGACATTGACGCTGTCCAGGGCCATCTCCAGGCTTCCGGGACCTCGTGTCCTTGCCCGGCCTATTTCGTGAACGTGAAGGTTTTTATGAAAGAGTTGTTTCTATGGTCGATGTCCTTGTGGTCCAAAGTATTTGTTCCAGTGAGTTTGATGAGGAGGGTGCCCTCGAAATAATAACTCGTCCTATACTGCAAACAATCCAGCTTATGGTTGATCGTGTACAGTATCTGTCCGGGGATGATCTTGACCGTGTTGTCAAAATTACATGCCCCGCTGTGGATGAATTGGAATTCCTTGCCCGAGCCGATCGGACCCTCGATTTTGATCAGGATCGAGACCGTGTGTTGGGTCCAATCTGCGGTGATATTGTTGATCATGGCATCGTAGCCGGTTTGCAGGGCCATCTGCCGGAGGTTGCGGGTATCCGAATCGCTCTCCATGCCCCCCACTTTGTTCTCATTGATGAACACCGTGAGCGTGTTGCCGAGGTGCCAATTCAGGTCAAACCCGCCCGAATTGGTGCCCGTGGAAAACTTGATGGTCCCGCCGTGGAAGGTGTCAACCGCCCAGCCGGGCGGGGCCGGGGACTCGGGGATGAAGAGGTTACCTTGGGAGAGCACCACGTTATCGATCAGGACCCGGTAGGTCGGCTTGACCGGCATCTCGGACGCCTTGGGGAGTGACCCCGTGCCGGAATTCTTGTAGCCGAAGGTGATCACGAAGCCCTCGTTGTTGGAGTTGACCGCGACGTTGGAAATGGTCAGCTTGGGTCGCTTGAAAAGGTTGGCGGCTTGCTGGGCGGCCTCGGCGCGAACCTGGACCAACTGCACTTTGGAGATTGTGAAGGGCTGGCTGTCGCCGGCAACGGCGCCGATCAGCGTTCGCACCCGGATCTGATAAGTCCCAGCCGCCAGGGTGGTCGGCACCGTCCACTGGAATGTCCCGGTATTGGGCGCGCTGTCGGAGATCGTCAGGATATGGTTCGAACCCTGGTGGAGGTTGATCTTGACGTTCGTGTCCATCTGCCCTGTTTTGGTCCAGGTGATCGTGTACGTTCCGCCGGAGTTCCAGGTGACTCCGGTCGTCGGCTGGGTGACGGTGATGGTTTGACCGGATAAGATTCCCGCCAAAAGAATCGATGAAAATACCAAGAACAAACCTCTTCTCATGATATCCCTCCTAAGGAAATCCTCTATAAAATATTGTATACCAGAATTGAGGGAATAATTCAGCCCCCGGAGCACTGTTTTTGTATAACCGGCCACGGTTCCGGGGATCGAATCGCTTGGCCGTCGGGGGACGGCCGCGGGGCCGGCAGGGAAAGCCCGTTAGCGCCGGAGCCGCGGCCGCATATCTGGAACCGACCAAGCCCTTGCGTGCTCGATGCTATTTAGTCCGGGGGGAGGATTGACGCTCTCCGTCATCGTACAGCCCGACCAGGCCCGTCACCTTGCCGTCTTTCACCTCAAACTCCACGCGGAAGTAGTCGAGACCTTCAACCGCGAATATGGTCGCGGTCAGGGGGATGAGCCGGTACCTTGGGCCCGTCCTCTGGTACGTGAGGCTGCCCTTTTCGTAGAAGACTTTCCGTTCTCCGTATTCGCCGGCGTAGGACTTCAAAGTTTTGTCATCGATATGCACGGGGCTCTGCTTGGCCTTCTGGGCAACCAGGATCCACTCATACTCAGCCTTCCGGTCGGGGTCAGACGCCTTGGCCGCCAGCTTTTCCACCGCCATCCCGTAGGCGAGATCGAACGCCTGGGGGGCCGGCACCTGGATGTCGGGAGTCACGCCGGTCCCTTCCCAATTGGTCTTGGAGATGGGGTTGACCGCCCGGGCGAAAGGAACCCCCAGGACATACTTGTCCTGGACGATCCTGGTCTCCGTGGGATGGGCGCCGCCGCCGGTCGTCTCTCCGATGAGGGTCGCTCTTTTGAGGTTCTTCAGGTTGTAACTGAATTCCTCGGCGCCCGAGAAGGTGCCGGTGCTCGTGAGAACATAGATATCGGCCTTGACCGGCTTGGGCCCCGGGACATAGGGCAGGGTCCAATAGTTCTCGGTCTTGTCCTCGGACCTGTTGTAGAGGTCGTTCAAGTGGGTGGGCTCATCGAAAAAATAGGAGCACATGAGCTGGATCTGGGAGGGGTCACCTCCGCCGTTCTGCCGCAGGTCGATGATCAGCGCATCGCAATAGGCCAGGAAATTAAGCGCGGCGATGGCCGTTGGCCCGGCCTGGTCGGCTGAAGCGAACATCCGGAAATCGAGGTAGCCGATGTTTCCCGGCAAGCGCTCGACCCGGCGAAACCCGAAATCATCATGTCGGGCGGATTGGAGGCGGCGCTCCTGGGCCGCCCGGACCTCGTCCTGGTTCCGGCTTTGGAATCGCTTGATCCCGGCCGCCATCTCGGGGGCGTACTGGAACCTCAGGTGCTTGTCCTTGCTTACGGCCGCCAGGTCTAGGTGGACGGCCTGGGCGAAGGCCGCCGGGTCGGAGAACTTATCGTACGCGCCGGACGCGAGCCGGCTGCGGACCAGCTCCTCCATTTTCTTGGCCGTCTCGGCGAAAACATAGTACTTGTTCAGAAGTTGTGAGACCTCATCCACGATCGCCTGCTTTTGGGCGGCGTCGAGGGCTGCCGCTTTCGCCTCCTGGCACGGTGCGGGAAGCGCGGCCAGCCAGGCGAGGGCGAGGGAAATAGGAATCCAACGAGTTGCCGTTTTGGTCATAGCGAACCTCCTTGAGTTCAAACCGAACGATGGGGACGTGATTTTTTCCGGGCCGTTTGAACCACCGGGCGGCGGACCAGGCCTAGGAGAAGCACATCGGCGATGCGGGAGACCCGCGCTTGGAGTTCTTCGCGTTTGCCCAGCTCGCGCGCGGTTAGGCTGAACGGGAGCAGGGAATTGGTGGCCCAGACTAGGACCCGGGCCGTTTGGGGGCAGTCCGCGCAGTCGAAAACTTTAACCTTGCGGCCCTCCTGAAGAACCGCGGCCAGGACCTCGGCCTCTTTTTCAAAATGGACCTGACGCCGCGCCAGAAGCTCGTTCCTGATCGAGGACAGAAGGTCGTTCAGGTTCTGGGAATAATGATAGACGCTGTCGAACCGGAACAGGACGCGCGTCACGAGCATCTCCCGAAGTCGCGCCTCCGGAGAGCCGTGAGCGCCGGCGATCTCGCGGAGCCGTCCCGCCAGCCGCTCCGCGATGCGGTCGATGTGGGCCAGGGCCACCTCCTCCTTGCCGGGGAAGTGGAGGTAGATCGTGCCCTTGCCGATCCCGACCTCCCGGGCGAGGTCGTCCATGGTCATTTTCCGATAACCGAACCGGGCCAGGAGGGTATCGACCCCGTCCAGGATCAGGTCCCGGATGTCGTCGCGCCGCGCAATCTGTCTCATTTTGACTTATGACTAATATAGTATTTGGGTCATATTATGTCAAGCGATGTTTTCTCGGGCCCCCGAGGATTCCGCGTCTGAAGCCGCGAACCCGCTCTCGGCGGACGCCCCTTCGGCCGAGCCGGCTCAAAGGCCTTGGTCGGCCTATCGCGACGATCCTCGGGCGCTTTTTGTTCAGCCAAAAGGAGCGTCACGGACACCCGGCTCGCTCCTTGACAGGACCGATCGTCTTGGACATCATCTGAATATCCGATTCGTCGCGATAAGGAGACAGGGCCCCATGAAAGTCATCAAGCCTTTGGCCGTGCTGGTCATGGTATTCCTGGCCGGAGCCGTTGTCGGGAGAGTTACTATCCCCAGGGAGGCCAAGGAGGCCGTGGTCAGGGCGGACCTGCCGCGACTTGCTTCCGAACTTCCCGCCGGTATCCCCGATGTTCGCCAGAGCACCGGCTACTCATGCGGCGCAGCGGCCCTCCAGGCGGTCCTGGCCTATTGGGGTACGAGCGAGCGCGAAGACAGGCTCATGGCCCGCCTCCACACCACGCCCCAGAACGGAACGAGCCCGGATAACATCGTGCGCGTCGCCCGCGAATACGGGCTCAAAGCCGATCTCCGGGAAGGCTTGACCCTGGAAGACTTGGAGTCCGCCCTCCGGCAGGGCCTGACGGTCATCGTGGACCTCCAGGCCTGGCGGGGGAAAGACGAGAAGCTCTGGACCGAGACCTGGGACGACGGCCACTACATGGACCTCCTCGGGATGGACGCGAACAATCTCACCTTTGAGGACCCGTCGCTCCTTGGGTCACGAGGCTTCATTCCCCGCGCGGAATTCATTGACTGCTGGCACGATTATGAGGGCGAGCCGCCTCTCGACGCCGGTGACAGGAAATATGTCCACATGGCCATTTTTATCAAGGGTGAACATCGGGTTGCCGCGGCGCCCCTTGTGGCGGTCAAGTGAGGCGGGGGGAGTTGGCTCAGCCCGAAGACAGAAAAGTCGCCCTGGCCAATCGTAGCCTGTCAAGCAGAGGGATGAGCGATGCTATCCGAGGCTCCAAGATAGCCGGGAGGAATGATGGTTGTTACGATTGAACGACTTGGAATAGAGGATGCGGGGGGCGCCTTGGAGATGGTCCAGCGCCTCCTCACGGAACTCGGCGAAGAAGGGGACGAGCTGGGGACGCTCGATGCGCCCAAGGTTTTTGAAGCCTGGACTCGAAGCCGGGATGCCGTTCATACCTTTCTTGCCCGCGACTCCGGCGGCCGGCCGGTCGGGATTATGACCGTCGTCGAATCATTCGCCATCTATGCCAACGGGAACTACGGGATCATCAACGAGCGGCAAATGTGCCCCGTAGTATGCCACGGGGCATACTGCGCGGAGCCGCTCGAGAGGGTTCCAAGGGGGAGTCGCCCCCTTGGTCGCACACCGATCAAGAGATCGGTGCGAGAAGGGGAGGAGCGAGCCCTGACTTTTGCGGCGAGCGTGGGAAGGGGGAAACGCGGAGCGGGTTCCCCCTCCCAGTTGACGAGATGTACGTCGTCCCTTCGCACCGGTCGTCCGGCGTCGGGCATCAGCTTATCCGGGCCGCGAAAAAATTCGGAGTCGAGCGGGGATGGACGCGCATCGATGTCACCGCCCCCGAGTCCGACCGATGGGCCCGGACGCGGGCCTTCTACGAACGCGAGGGGTTTTGCTACGCCGGTCCGAAGCTCAAGCTCCTTCTTCAGGAGGGAATCCCTGTTGGTCCCCAATCGTCGGACGGCGGGCGAACCTGTTCCTGCGACCGAAAAAGCAAACCGGCCTTTGAGTTCTTTCGGTTGCCGGCGCCGCAAATTTCCCTTAAGATGAACCCATGACAAAGATGACAAGTTTTCTTGATCGGGCGTGTTTTTTCGGTTTGACCCTGATCGCCGCTTCGGGCGTTTTTCTGACGCCGGGTCTTTCGGGCCAAACCCCTGATAGCCGCCCGGGCCTGGTGATCGTCGATATCCAGAATTTCTACTTCGCCGGAGGCCGTCTGCCCCTTCAGGGGAGCGTCGAGGCCGGTCTCAACGCTAAGCGGATCCTGGAGTTGTTCCGGTCGAAGAAGTGGCCGGTCTTCCACGTCCGCCATCTGCCCGAGACCATGGCCGACGCCGCCCTCGCCGGGGACCCGCAGTGGAGCTTTCAGGCCAACGTCATGCCGCTGGCCGGGGAGCCCGTGATCACCAAGCATGAGGTCAACGGCTTCCGGGGCACCGACCTCCTCGCCCTCTTGAACGGCCGTAACCTCAAGAACCTGGTGATCATCGGCATGCAAACCCACATGTGCCTGGAGGGCGCAGTCAGGGCGGCGGCCGATTACGGCTTTGCCGTAACCGTGGCCGAGGATGCCTGCGCCACGCGCGACCTGGAGTTCAACGGCCACAAGATCCCCGCCGAGCAGGTTCATTTTTCGACCCTGGCCACCCTCAAAGGAAACTATGCCAAGGTCGTGACCACGGACGAGCTGCTCAAGGAATTGAGCGGGGAAAATTCTCCCGGCGTGGCGAAATAGGGCGCCCGGAGATCCGTCCGGAAAAGACTTCGACCATCGACCGGTCGGCGCTCGCCTTACGCGCTCTAAAGAGCGATCTCAAAAGAAACCGAGAAAAGCGGGGGCAGGACGTTGAACGACAAGGCCGAAGGTTTGTCCTTTTTGTTGTCCCATCTCCTGCGGAAATCCCGTCCCACGGTCGAGCCGATGGCGTAGCCCATCAAGGTTCCGGCGACGGCGTCGGAAAACCAGTGCATCGACGACTTCCCGTGGGAAATGACGCTCAGGAACAGGTAGCCGAGATAGGTGCCGCCGGCGATGTTCAGCCAGGTGTTGTCCTTATAAAAGGCGAGCAGGCTGGTGACCGCGGCCGTGTTGGCCATCATGTGGCCGGAGGGCCAGCCGTGAAAGACGCCGCCGCGCAGGATCCCGAAACGAAAGACCGAGCTGGCTTCGTTGTCGTCATAGATGACCGGCCTGGGGCCGGGCCGGCCGGTCAGGGCTTTGAGGGCGGTCGTGGTGCACAGGGCCAGGAGCGAGGCCTGCAAAACGGCGCCGCCGGCCGAGGCGAGCTGTGAGGAGCCGCCGACGAGGCCCGAGCCGAAAAGGCCGCCCCCCAGGATGACCGGAAACAGCGTGCCCCAGTGAACGGCCGTATGCGAAAAGTTCTCAAAAAAAGTGTTCCGGACAAAAAAATTGTGGACTTGCCTGTCCAGGCCGCTTTCCACGATCAGCAGGGTCCCGGCCACGGCCGAAAGAGGAAAGATGACTTTGGAGCCGGAAAACATGGCCAGGGCGTTCCCCGGCAAACCGGTCCAGGGGAGGACGAGGAAATGCCGCTCATCGGCAGTCTCCGCGCCGGCCGTCGAGTTCGTTCCGGCGAGGCCGGAGAGCAGGAACCGCCGGCGATGATCCTGATCGGCTTGTCCGGGTGCGGGCGTTTGATTCTCTGTCGGTGCGGGTTGAGCCAGGGTCTGTCCCGCGTCAAACACAGCGGCCGCAGTGGGGTTAACGTTAATGCCCAGGAGGCAGGTGGCCAGCACGAAGAGAAGAGCAATCGGACGAAAGCGGAGTCTAGTCTGCTGCGAATTATCAATGAGTCTCATAGATTTATTTTATCATGGATCGGTTTTTTCCCTTGCCTCCCTCTTGCGGCATTTGATTTAATTCCCCCCTCCGTTTAGAATTGGCATGCTAAAGGACATCGCATCAGGCCGTAGTGAGGAGAGTGCCATGAATCGACCTCGCATCCCCCGCCGTGATTTTCTGAAGGCCTGCGTCGCCGCCGGCGCAGCCGCAAAATCCGGCTCGGTCAGGAACCTGTTCGGCTCCGGCCCGAACCCCACCCTTGACTCCAAGGGCTTGCCCACCACGACGCTCGGAAAAACGGGAGTCCTCGTGCCCAGGATCGGAGTCGGACTGGGCAGCCGGTTTTGCGCCGTGGAGGACCGGGACAAGGCGCTCGCCATCCTTGAATCCGCGCTCGACCACGGGTTCTATTACTGGGATACGGCCTACAGCTACCGCAACAAGGACATCATCAGCGAAGAGCGGCTGGGGCTTGTTCTCAAATCGCGACGGAAAGAAGTTTTCCTGGCGACGAAGTTCGAGTCCCGGACCTATGACGGGGTCATGCGGGAACTCGAAGAGAGCCTCAAGCGGCTTCAGACGGACCATCTCGACCTGTACCAGGCGCATCTCATCCAGTCGCCGGCGGACCTCGACATCCTGGGCGCGCCGGGCGGCGCCCTCAAGGCCCTCCATAAGATCCGCGACGACAAAGTGACCCGGTTCATCGGCTTCTCCGGGCATGTCCATGCCGAAGCCATGGCCGAGGCCGCGCGCCGCCACGACTTCGACACGATGCTCATCGCCCTCAACCACTACGAGGAGCGCGTGGGCGACCTCGAGGGAGGCGCCATCCCGGCGGCCGCGGCACGGAACATGGGCATCATGATCATCAAGGCCATTCGGCCTCGCGAGACCGTGAAGGACATCGCCGCCGAGGACTTGCTGCGATACGCCCTCAGCCTGCCGCATGTCCACTCCGCGGTGGTCGGCGCGGACAGCGTCGAGGTCGTCAAAAAAAACGCCGCGCTGCTTCGGAACTTCCAGCCTTTGACTCCGGCGGAGATGAAAAAGCTGACCGTCAAGCTCGCGCCCTTTTTCGCCGGAAGCCATTTGCCCTGGATGCAGCCGGGTTATCGGGACGGGGAGCCATGCTGACCGCCGCGGCCGATACCGGAGCGGCCCGCTCCGAGGCGGCCTTGTTTCCCTTCGAACAGGCATTGCCATGAGAGTGAGAATATGTGTCGTTTTCCTTTTTTGTTCTTTCCTGGCCGGCGCCGGCGTGCCGGTCCATAGTCCGGGGGTTCCCGGTTTGGTCCACCTGGCACGCAGCGGCTTCGAGACTGGTCGGGCCCGGGGCTGGCAGCCGAGCGACCCTTCCCATTGGCGGGTTGTGAAGAAGGACGGGGAGATGGTCTATGAGCTCACCGCCGCCGGCGAGCAGGGTCGGGTTCGCGCCCCGACGTCATGGTCGTTATGGGCTGGTTTCGATGTGACGTCCTTCGAGTTCAGCGGCCGTCTCCGTTGCTCAGCCGACCCCTCCAACGCCAAGCGCGATATGTGCCTCTTTTTTCATTTCCAGGA
>Ga0315281_10013780_pt1 | contig 10927 bp, 11 predicted proteins | sample YL17G07_0_MG_FD_204540 | JGI IMG/M metagenome (GOLD analysis project Ga0315281, IMG submission 204540) | Sediment microbial communities from Yellowstone Lake, YNP, Wyoming, USA - YL17G07_0 | ecosystem: Environmental > Aquatic > Freshwater > Lake > Sediment | place: USA: Wyoming | collected... | reverse complement strand
CCTGAAGCTCCTCTTTTGGAATAATTCTCAAGTTTCTCTACAGCGTCTTTGTCAAATTGGTCGACGGTTACAAAAATCAAAAATCTATCAGGATATTTTTCCTTTATCCTAAACAGCTCTTCTGCATTTTCATCATATTTCTCAAATTTATCAGTTTTTTCACCAAAGGTTATGCTTGGTGTGGCTAACAGCACCATTTTTTTGATTTGAAAAATGTCCATTATTTTCAATATTCTTTCGGCCTGTTCCAAATTTTTCACATGCTCATGAACATCTATTTTTTCTATCAAACTAGCTTTAAAAGAATAAACTAGAAAAACAATCATGCATAAAAGTAAAAAATAACTTAATATTTGTTTTTTCTTCATGAGAAAGCATTATCATGCAAAATAAATAAACTACACACCATCAATCAATTCTTCCACTAACCCACACTTCGAGCAGATCATCTCAGTGCTGTTCCTCACCAAAGCAGCACCGCAATCCGTGCATTTCTTAATCATTTGCTTCATACGAATCTGCATAACAGATAAACAGTTAAGGATTAATACCTTTCGACAGTGCTGAAACCTTCAGGAGAAATTAAATTTATTTCTCTGGTATAATTCTAAAGCCAATCTTTTCTTCCTGGATTATAACTTTTTCTCCTGGCTTTATTTTCTGTGAAACTACAATTTGTTTTGGTATCCTAAACGCCAAGGCAGTTCCCCATCTAGAAATAGTGACTGAATGTGCTTTTTTCAATTTTCTGTATTGTTCTGCAGCTTCATGTAGTTGCTCCATATCTAAAACCTTATCTCCACACTTTGTGCATTCCCAATATTTATATGTAACCTCATGAGAGTCTACACCAACAAACTCCTTCATTGGACTTTTGCATTCCCAACATTTTCTCTCTTTCATAACGGCTTCCATTCAACTGTCATGATTTTAATTTTATTTTCAGCCTTTTTTTCTCCAACACAAACAACTTGACCTCTCTTGTATTCACAGATAAATTTCATCATGTTCTTCCCAAATTTTTCAATTTTACCATTTATGACTGTGGCTTCGATTATATCTGAAGTTATATTTCTCTGATCAGCCTTCATATAAGCATGCTCGCTAATTTCAATTTCCCAATGGCTTCTATATATCATATGATATCACAAAGATATATAATGATATCTTTTATTACATTCCCCTAAGAAAACATTGAAGAATAAAGAATGATATAGATTTAGAACTCATGGCAGTGGTTAATTCAAGCAATTCTCCAGAAAAAATGGAGAGAACAAGAGGCCTTCACAAATCATCTTACCCGAAACATGATCCCATCCGGCCTTTTGCTCTCAATTTACAGATGGTCTCAAGTAGTTAAAAGATTTTCTATCCGATAGAAACCATGTCCAGAATTAAATTCTCAGGATTATTTTTTCGAGTGATCGTTAAGAATGACTTCCAAATCTAATTTCTTCCCGCAGTGAGGGCATTTCAATTCCCAAAATTCATCGAACTGCTTTTCAAGGGGCATGACAAAACCTCTTTCTGCCGTATGAGTAATTATTCTTTCACAAACTAATAAAGAATTTCTTGTCACTTGCGAGTAATATGTATAGAAAGAAGAAAAATGTTTTCTACCTGATAGGAAAAAACATCAGCAACCATTTATTTTGAATTTGCCGAACTGAAAAAATTAAATCTGGTTTCAAAAAGTTTTTCAAGAATAATTTCTCTAGAAAAAAAAGAATAGGTTTAAAAACATTCATGCAAAAAATAAGAAACATTAAAAAGCTTTTCGAACATAGACATAAAAACTTGAATTAACCTCTTATTAGAGTAGATAGAGATGAAATCCAGAGTGTTGATTACATTTGTAATTCTAGTGTCGATTCTAGTTTTCAGCTCTGTTGAACTCTCGGCTTCTTACGCTCCGAGACTTTACAGATCTTTCAGGATTGAAGTCCCGACTGAAGTTGTGGCTTCACCTGGCGACACCATCACGATAAACGGGTCGATATACAACACGGGGCTCTGGTGGTTGCATGATTTCAACCTTACTCTTTCTGGCTTTGACTATGACTACTTTGTAGTGCCTAGCCACTTCGACAACCTGAGGATATTGAGAGGTTGGGATTCGGACACGGGAGTATACATCATGCCAGAGACTTTCATTTTGACAATAAAAATCCCTGAGGATGCGACAGGCCCAAGTTTCGTGACAATCAAAGGCCAGGAATTCCAGTCATGGAAGCTAGTCTCGAACACGACAACCTTTGTCCTGAAGGTCGGAAGCTCAGCCGGAGGTTCAACCCAAACTAAATTTTCAATCACAGACTTGGTGATACCTGAAAATGTCACCGAGTTCAAGCCATTCAATATCAGTTTTACTGCTAACAACGAAGGTTCGGCCGCAGGAAACATCACAATAACAACAAGCGCTTCAGAGGATTGGACAATTTCAGAAAAGGTCATGGCACTGACTTTGGGAGCAAACAGCTCCAAGAAAGTTGACTTGACAATCACACCAACCAACTCAAGCGGGATAATCTCGATCTCAGCCGAATATCCGTACAACCAGACAATAATCCACATCACCAAAGTCGGGAACATGCTGATACCGATGTCACCTACGACACCAACCACTCAACCAAACAAACCATTGCTGCCTTCGTATGTGGTATTGCCTTATTTCAACGTGGCAGTTCCTCTCAACAGGATAACGCTCCTGATAGTGATTATAGTGATAGTCGTCCTTGCGATTCTCTGGAAAGTCCTCAGCATGTACCAGTTCAAGGTCAGCAGGGGAAAGCCAGAAGAGATGAAAAAGCAAATAACTCCAGCAGAGGCATCATCTCCGCTACCACTTTAGAATCTCAGAAATTTTTTAACTGTTTTTAATTAAATCTTAAATTATATTCAAGCCTTGGCTGATCTTCTTACTTTGCGAGTTCTCCTTCTCAAGAAAAAGTATGCAAGAAATCCTATGATCACAATACAGATAATAGCCATTGCCAGGTTTGATTGCATCAAGATCGGCAGGGAGTATTTTATGCCTGCTGACACGACTGGTATTCCAAATGTTTTTGTATCCGAATATTGAGTGTTCCCTTCTTTCCATCCCAATGTCATGTCGAGCGGAAACATCTGTGCTGCGGCCGAAGAATCCACATCAACATGGAATATCGCTGCCTTGGTTTCGCCCGGTTTTATGCCATCTATGAAATAAGTTTTTCCTGTTGGCGTGAATGGATATTCTGCGGCCAAGTTCAATTGGACCTGATCGGCCGTATTGATCCCGAAGTTCTTGACATAAAGGATTATCTCACCATTTTTCATGTCAGGGACTATTGACTGAGGGAAAGTCGCATTGACTATCTCAATGTCAACACCCTTGTCGACCTTAACAGTTGCAGTCATTGTTTCAGAATTGACAACATACGAAATTTTTGTGACAGAAGGATCGTAAACAGAATAACCCCCCTTGATCTGAAGGGAATATTGCTGGCTTGTCGCATCATTGTCTATCGTGAGAGGAATCGAGAACTGGAAAGTCTGGTTCGGAGCAAGTGTGCCGGCAGCGAATGATGAAATGGGGGATGTTTTTGAAAAGGGAAATCCTCCTTGGATTGTTATCCTGACTCCAACCAAACTTCTATCGGCAACATTTCTTATCGTACCTGTTAAGATGAAATTCGATCCAACATACACTCTATTTGGAATCGTCGCCACATTCTCCAGGTTCAAAGGATTTGATATCGATTGAGCATTTACAGTGGATACCGACAGCAAAGCAATCAAGAATACAAATATTGCAATTATTTTTTTCATCCTATCACCCGATTGTCCTTCTAAAAGATCTGACACCTACGTAAAGTATAATTGCCGCAAATGCTATTAAAACCAGTATGTCAGGAGTTATCGACATTATGCTACCGCCGCGAACCATGGCCGAGCGCATGCCATCAACAGCGTATGTCATCGGATTGACTGAGGCAAATGTCTGCATCCAACCTGGCATAGAATATATAGGATAGATTGCCCCCGACACAAACCATAGCGGCTGGATCAGAAGTTGCAGAACTAAAGTAAACTGCACAAGATCTTTGAGCCTTGTCGCAATCAAAGTGCTCATGCCTATGAATGCAAAAGCTATCAGTATCATTATCAATGGCGCAATGACAAGCAGTGTCATGCTGTATACAACTTTTGCACCAAGAAGAATTATGAGCAGCAATGTTACAAGACCGGAAATCAAAGCCTGAATCACGCCTCCAAGTGTCTTGCCGATAATTATTGAAGTTCGTGAGATTGGCGCCATCATCAGCAGCTTCAGCGTCCCAAACTCCCTGTCCATGATGAGTGAGATCCCTCCTGAAAACATCGCTGAAAAGACTATTGTTTGAATTACTAGACCAGGCGCAAGGAAGTCAATGTATCTTGCTTCCTCTCCGTAAAAAACTGTCTCATCCACATTTATTCCGGGTTTTGGGACAAGATTATTCTGGACAAGATTTATCTGCTGGGAAACTTTTTGAGCTGATATCTCCACATTTGCTTTTATTGTCGCGTACAATGTTGGATTTGTCTGATCCAAGGACAGATACATTTTGGCATTGCCGCTTGGTATGTTTGTATTGAAATCAGACGGTATGTAAAGCACTGCAAAAACTTTTGCAGCTTGAAACATTTCCAGGGCCTTGTCATAAGGAAGGAAGTGGATTATAAAGGTGTTGCCTGTAGCAATGTTGTTTACTATATTTTGCGAGTAAACCCCGTTTGCATCGTTGACTATTGCAATTGGTATCGAGTGTAGTGTCCCGCCAAAACCGTAAGCAAAGAATATAATCCACACAAGAGGAAAAATCAGCGATCTTGTTATGCCGAATATCGGTTGCTTTAAAAAAACAACTAACTCTTTCCTAGTTATCGTAAGAGTGTCTTGAATTGTCGAGTTCATCTTCTAAACATCCCCATAATTCTCTTGGCGGCTGAACCGTCAGCTTCATCTCTGATTGCTTTTCCTGTGTAATGTATGAAAACATCTTCGAGGCTTGGCTCGTGCATAGCTATCGACAGTATTTCTATTTTCATTTTCTCGGCATCCCTGAACAATTGAGGAACTATTCTTTTCCCGTTCGAGACAAGTATTCTTACAGTGTTGCTGTTTCTTAGTTCAGGATTGAGTCCGCATCCTTGCAAGTATTTTACAAACTTATCCCTCCCTGCTTCGACGTGAAGATCTATTATGTTGCCTTTAACTAAATTTTCTTTCAGCCTTGCCGGAGTGTTCATCGCCTGTACCTTTCCCTTGTCTATTATCGCGACCCTGTTGCACAGGAAGTCCGCCTCCTCCAGATAGTGAGTTGTTATGAAAATAGTGACATTTTTCTCACTGTTCAAAGTTTTTATATATTCCCAGATGTGCCTTCTGGTCTGGGGATCCAACCCTAGAGTTGGCTCGTCCATGAAAATTACTTTGGGGTTGTGCAGGAAGGCCTTTGCAATCTCAAGCCTCCTCTTCATCCCTCCAGAAAATGTCTCAACAACCGAGTTTGTCCACTCGCTCAAGTCAACAAGTTTCAGCAGTTTGACAATAGACTCGTCGGACTCTTTCTTTGGTATGTGATAAAGGCGCGCATAAAATTCCAAATTTTCCCTCGCAGTCAGTGCATTTTCCAAGACAACTTCCTGTGGAATCACCCCAATACATTCCCTGACCTCATTAGGATTTTTAGCCACGTCATAACCAGCAACTTTTGCACGCCCGCTAGTCGGCGTGAGCAAAGTGCATAGTATGTTTATTGTTGTTGTTTTACCTGCCCCGTTTGGGCCAAGAAAGCCAAAAATTTCTCCATCCTTGACCTTAAAGCTGACGTCGCTTACAGCAACAAAATCTCCAAACCGCTTGCATAAGTTAGAAGTCTCTATAATCCACACATTTAATTATTTTGTTTGAATGTTTATTTAGATTTGCAAAAGCCTACTAAAACCTGAATTTTCTAAAAAATTTCCCAGGCGAAAAGAATATTAAGGTTAGAGAATATATTTAGAAAGTTGGATATGGCGATTATAGAATGCAAAGATGTTTGGAAAGTGTACAATGAAGGCATGCCTGCAGAGGTCAAGGCCTTGCAGGGAGTGGACATGAAAATCGAGGAAGGAGATTTCGTCGCGATCATGGGGGCTTCAGGAAGCGGCAAGTCGACCCTTCTGAACTGCATCAGCTCACTTGACAAACCAACAAAAGGAAAAATTTTCGTCGACGGCCAGGACATCTCCAAGTTCGACGAGAGCGAGCTGGCAACCTTCAGGAGAAACAAGATCGGTTTTATCTTCCAGTTCTTCAATTTGATTCCAGGGCTGACTGTCCTCCAGAACGTGGAACTGCCGATGATCTTCAAGGGAATTCCAGATTCCGAGAGGAAGGAGAGAGCTGCAAATATCCTGAAGCAGGTCGAACTAGAGAAAAAAATCGACAGCAAGCCGAACCAGCTCTCAGGAGGAGAATCCCAGAGGGTGGCGATAGCGAGAGCGCTTGCAAACAATCCTGTTGTTATTTTCGCAGACGAGCCCACGGGAAATTTGGACAGCAAATCAGGGAAGAATGTGATGGAAATCCTTAAAAAGCTTAACGAAGATAATAAGACTATTGTATTGATAACCCACGACCAAACCATCGGGAATCAGACAAACAGGATAATAAAAATGATTGACGGGAAGGTGTGTCAATGAACAAAAAGATAATTTCAATTTTCCTGATTTTGCTAGCATTGCCGGCATTGGTCAGCGCCTCTGTTTCTTTTTCAATTTCCGGGAAGACGGTTCCAGCAACTGCCGAGCCAGGATTAACAATCAACTTGATAATGACGATAGCAAACTTGGGGACAACAAACGCGGAGAATGTGGAGCTAGTGTTCAGCCCGAACAGCTACATTACACCGGGCCAAAGCAGTTATTCTCTCCAAGTAATTCAGGCAGGCAGCTCTGTCCAAGTTGTGATCCCTTTGAAAATCTCCGAGATAATTCCAGAGGGGACGAATGCCTTGTTCTTTTCAATAAATTATGTGGAGAGCGGCAGCTCAGGCACAAAAACAATACAGAACTCGGCAACGATTGTCGTGACGAAGAGGTCATTGATTGAAGTGAGCAACGTGACATACAGCGAGAATTTCATCCAGCCCGGAGACACAGTTGTGATGAAAGTCGAGCTGCAGAATCTTGGAAAGGGGAATGTGAAGGACATGGTGGTCTCCCTAGACAACATTTCATCTTTGTTCGTGCCTGTCGGATCCGACACAGATTTCTACTTGGGAAGCCTGCCTCCGAGGTCTAAAGGGGTGGCAAGCTTCAGCCTGGTCGTCAACAAGGATGTGAATACTCTGGCTTACAGCATTCCAGTCACCCTTACGTATTATGACGAGTCGAACACTCTCGTCGTGGATCAAAAGTTCGTCGGTATAAAAATATCCGGAAAGCCGGATTTTGTCGTGAGCATGGAAAAGGAAACCAACATGTTTTCAGGCGGCACAGGAACTATGTCAATCACCATCTCAAACAGAGGGACTTCGACTGCCCAGTTCCTGACTTTGAAGTTTGACTCAAACATGTACGTGACGCCAAGCGAATACTATGTCGGAAATCTAAACCCTGACGACTCCTCGACAATTTCACTTGACTTGAACCTTGCAGGAGTGCCTGCAGGAAAGCATTCGTTGAACATGACGATGTCCTACAAGGACCCTTACAACAAGGATTTCAGCGAGACAAGAGTGGTCCAGTTTGACGTGACAAGCAGACCAATACAGATCTCGACAAACATGCAGATCATAATCGGACTTGTCATAGTTGCAATTGCCTACTGGAAAAGGAATTTTCTTAAAAAATTGATAAAGAGAAAGTGATTCTTCTGGCCCTTGAATTCGAAAAGGAAAGCCTGAGGATGGCTTTCGATAGCATCAAACAGAGAAAATTGAGAAGTTCTCTTACAGTTCTTGGGATAGTCATAGGAATAGCCGCGATCATTGCTCTAGTCTCAATTGGCGAGGGGACGAATGCCGCGGTGAATGAAGCTCTTGGCAGTCTGGGCGCGAACACGATATTTGTAGCTTCGGGTGGAGGCGGTGGAGGATTTGGGATGTCGGGCGCGACCGAGTCTCTGGCAAAGAAAGATCTTAATGACGTGCAATCGACCAGAGGAGTTGAAGCCGCAGTTGGGATTTTTGTGAAATCATCACCAGTGACATTCAAGGATCAGATAAAAGTTCTGAGTTTCTTCGGGGTTGACTCGAAAGAGTCGCAGAAATTTTTCACGGACATAGGAATAGTTCAGGTGGATCAGGGAAGGTTCTTCAAGCCCGGGGAGAAGCATGTTGTTGTCATTGGAAACGTGATAGCTGCAAAATCGTTTGACACTGCCTTGAAGGTCAACGACAAACTTACAGTAAACGGTGAAAAGGTCCAGGTCATTGGGGTTTTGAAGGAGACAGGCCAATCGACTTATGACAGCATTATAATCTCACCTATAGAAGACGTTCAGTCTGCCACGGAAAAGGACCATTACACGATAATCTTCGCGAGAGTCAACGATCCGAACAATATCGACGAAATAGCAAGCAGCATACAGAAGAAGATGGACGATGCTCATGGAAAGAAAGTTTTCCAGGTTTATACGGCGAAGCAGCTGACCGAACAGATCGGAGCTGTGACCAACATGCTGTCCCTTGTCCTGGGGGGAATCGCAGGGATTGCACTGGTCGTCGCAGGGATTGGGATAGCAAACACCATGTACATGTCGATAATGGAGAGGACGAGAGAAATCGGGATAATGAAAGCTATAGGAGCATCGAACAGAAATGTTCTGGAAATATTTTTGATGGAAGCCGCGCTGATTGGAATAATAGGCGGAATCGTCGGCGACCTCGTGGGGACTGGACTGTCAGAAGCTCTCGGTGTCGTGCTAAAGAGTTACGGGCTGAGTTTTTCAACGAAGGTCACTCCAGAACTTTTGGGCCTGGGTGTTTTGTTTTCTGTCGGTGTGAGCGTTCTGTTCGGATTCCTGCCTGCCAGGAAGGCTGCGAAGCTGAGGCCGATTGAAGCGCTGAGATATGAATAGCCCTGAGATATGAATAGCCATATGGGCATATGACCTTGTGGGTGTATGCCATCCGAATGTAAAAAATAATTATCTACCGCAAAACTAAGCCCCATAGCTTTATAAAAAGATATTTAGCTAGAAAATAAATTAGAATAATGGGAAATAAGAATATCTTGGTGCTAGTTTTAGCAGTTATTTTAATTGGTGTTGTTATTTTTGCCGGAATAATGTACAATAAAACTACCCTCTTGAATTCAGAGATTGACAAACTCAATTCACAAGTTTCTGGATTGAATGATGATAAATCAAAACTTGTTGAAGAAAGAGACTCTCTTATGTCAAATCTGACAGCACTTCAGTCTAAAACAAAAATGCTGGAAGAGGATGTCACTGCGATATATAGTAAAACCTGCCATCTTGATAATGTTTGCAAAGGTCACTATCCTGGACTAAGATGGTTGTGCAATAATGTTGGAGATTTGGCAGATAATAATACGGCTTCCCATACCTGCATATGTGATGTTAGTTGCCAATTGAATGCAACTGAGATAAAGAGAAGTTGAATATGAAAGAAATTCACTTTTATGTTTTGGTTGCAGTAACAGTTGCATTGGAATGCGGATTAATTCTTGCTGGAGTTCTAACTCCTTTATCTTCTTATTCGATTGGAAATATTATCTTTGGCTTGGCCGTGATTGCAATTGTCATATACATGGGTTGGAATTTTTCTAAACTTGGTTTAAAAAAAGTTGCGATAAAAGCAGTAATTGCCGTAATAATCAATATTGTTGTAATTTCTTTAGCAACGTTAATAGGCTATAACATCAAAAAACCCATATTGGGAATATCTTTACCTTCAATAAACTATCTACCTATTGCTTTACTGTCTTCATCTGTGGTTAATATTTTAATTTTCACATTTTTTGCAGTTTTAGGAGCTTGGCTTTCACAAAAATTAAAACCCCGACAAAAATCTAAGAAGAAAAGATAGAAATTTTTATTTTCTAACATTTCTCTAATAAAACTATAAATTTTTTAAATTTGAAATGAACCCAACAATTAAAACCAGCCGATACCATAAATTGCCTCTCCCAAACCATTCCTGTTAACAAGAGACACCCAATTAACGAACATCTTATCTCTGATCACAACAACTCCGCTATTAGAGAAATTCGTATGTGTGACGTCATTATTATATTCAGTTATACTGACCGTACTATTATCAAATGGCAGGAACATAACCACGCCCCCTAAGGAGATGTTCGTGAGTATTAGGCGTCCGTTATACCTGACAGCAATGGAGTACACCCATTCACCGCTCGTTTCATTAAAGTATCGTTCCGTCTTGTCATTGTTTATACCTATGTCGGTAGCTTGCGCGGTCACGATAGATGGATGGCGCAGATTCGGATTTGTTACTAATCCGGGCGGCAGCACAAACAAAATCATCGGTACCATAAGAATCACAGCACACGTCTTCGCGGTAAAAACCTTCGTCATTGTCTTCTCTATCCTCTTGATGCCCGACAATGCGCTAAAAAGCAACATGATGACGCCCGAAAACATCACCACGGAATAAAACATCCACCACACGTTATACCCCAACGGGCCGAAATACGGCGGGTTTTTTATGGCTTCCGTAAAAACTTGGGAAAAATGTATCGGCGACAATGGAACCACAGATACCGGAGTATTACCATAGATACCAGAGAACGAGAAATACCACAGCACCAAGAAAAACAACGACACGACTAGATTTCGTTTTCCCTTCAATACATAGATGAAGAAAATGATGTACGGAATTAACAACACTAATCCGAAAAGCATGAGAGGACTCCACGTAAGCACAAG
>Ga0315281_10013779_pt1 | contig 10927 bp, 8 predicted proteins | sample YL17G07_0_MG_FD_204540 | JGI IMG/M metagenome (GOLD analysis project Ga0315281, IMG submission 204540) | Sediment microbial communities from Yellowstone Lake, YNP, Wyoming, USA - YL17G07_0 | ecosystem: Environmental > Aquatic > Freshwater > Lake > Sediment | place: USA: Wyoming | collected... | reverse complement strand
CGAGTATGATCCGACGAGTCCCGTGGTGCGCTGTGGCCACCTTGGTGTGTTTGGCGACGCCGGCAACCGCGCAGGTGCGGCCCGGACTGGAAGTGCTGCTGTCCGACTCCCTTCATCTATTGAAGGGGCAGCGCGTCGGCCTGATCACGAACCACTCGGGGCGCGATCGGGCGGGCCGCAGAAACATCGACCTCCTGTACCGTGCGCCCGGAGTGCAGTTGGTGGCGCTGTTCGGCCCCGAGCACGGCATCGCCGGCGTGGTGAAGGGCGGCGACCGCGTTGGCTTCGGGCGCGACAGCGCGACAGGGCTGCCCGTGTACTCGCTGTACGGCGAAACACGCGCCCCGACCGCGGAGATGCTGCGCGATGTGGACGTGTTGCTCTATGACATCCAGGATGTGGGTGCACGGGTCTACACCTTCGTGTGGACCATGGCACTCTCGGCCGAGGCGGCGGGCAAGCTCGGCAAGCGGTTCATCGTGCTGGACCGGCCGGATCCGATTCGCGCCGATGTAGTGGAGGGTGGATTACTCGAGTTGCCCTTCCGCTCGTTTGTGGGCCAGTACGACGTGGCGCTGCGGTACGGCCTCACGCCGGGCGAGCTGATGCGTTTTCTCGTGGGCACGGGCCGAGTAACGGCGCAGGTGGGTGTGATACCGATGAGCGGGTATCGTCGCTCAATGTGGTATTCGGAAACCGGCATCCCGTGGATCAACACGTCGCCGAACATGCGTGATGAGGAAACGGCGCTGCTCTATCCAGGCACGGTGTTCTTTGAGGCAACGAACCTGAGCGAAGGACGCGGAACGGATGCGCCGCTCAAGCAGGTTGGCGCGGCGTGGCTCACGGACGCGGCGGAGGTGGCCGATGAGATGAACGCGCACGCGATTCCGGGGATGCGCTTCGAGGCGGCGACGGCGAGCGTCGCCGCAGGAGAGAAATTTGGCGGCCAGACGATTCCGATGGTGCGCATTCGCGTCACCGACAAGAACACGGCCGAACCCGTGACGGCTGCCGCGTGGCTCATGCGGGCCATTTTTCGACGCCATCCGGCCGAATGGCGGTGGCGGGAGAACGGTATCGAGCGCCTCTCGGGAACCGCGCAGCTGCGATCGGCGGTTGAGCGAGACGGAGTCGCGCCATTGATCGAGCGCTGGAAGCGGGAATCGGCAGCGTTTCAGCGCGACGTTCGAGCGTACCTGTTGTACTGATCGCGCTGTTCGTATGAAACCGGCCCTCGGGGCCGGTGGTAAGTCGCAGCATGACCTTTTTCGACGACCTGCGCTACGGCGTCCGTTCCCTGCTCAAGGCGCCGGGCCTGATGCTCGTCGCGACTCTGGCACTCAGCGTCGGCATCGGACTGTTCCACGCGGGTTGAGACCGTGAGTCCCCCATCGGGAATGGCATTGCCGCGCTCGACGTCACCGACCAGTCCGGCCGAGCGCCTTGGCTAGTTGTCCGGCCGTCTCCCGGGCGGCGGCATCCGTGGAGTCGAACGCCAGCCCGCGGCGCAGCTCCCGGAGCGCCTCGGGGTACTTCCTGGCCAGTATCCAGACCCGCGCCAGCCGGAAATGGGCCACCGCGATGCCGGGGTCGAGCGCCAGGGTCCTGAGGTACAGACTGTCGGCCTGGTCGAGCTCCCCGCGGGACAGGTGGATGTTGCCGAGGTTGAACGGCGCCAGCGGCTCCCACGGATCGATGGTCGCCGTGCGGCGCAGGACTTCGATGGCTCGCGCCGTGTCGCCGGCTTCGCCCAGCGCAATGCCCAGGTTCACCATCGTCAGTACCGCCGCCGGATCGTGCCCGAGTGCGCGCTCGTAGGATCGGATCGCGGCCGGGTAGTCGCCGGCGCTGCGTTCGGCGTTGCCCAGGCTCTCGAGCAGCCGCGCATTGTCCGGTTGGACTTCGAGCGCGCGTTCGTACGCCACCCGCGCGAGCGCGAAGTTACCGCCCTCGGCGTACCGGTCGCCCATATAGCCCAGCGCCACGGCCCAGCGAGAACGGAGCGCGAAGTCGTGCGGTCCCTCGCGCGCGGCGGCCCGGGCGAGGTCGCGCCGCATCGAAGGATCGTTGCCCGCCGCCAAGTGCAGCGACGCGAGCGCGAGCGCGCGGATGTCGACGTCGGTGCTTCGGGAGAGGGCTCCCAGGCGCCGACGCACATCGCGCGTGAGCGCGACGCTGTCGGGCGCGGCGATGCCCTCGACGAATCGGGCGAGCCCGGCAAACACCGCTGCCGCGTGGCGCGGAGGGTTGGTGGTGTCGGGAATCCATGGCGCCGACTGCATGGCCACCTGCCACGCCACCGGCTTCAGGCCGCCCCACCATGCGTGCACTTGATCGTCGAGCTGCCGGATGCTCCGGTTCGCGTGGCACGACGCACATGCCGTCGCCACCCCGAGTGCGCTGTCGGCCCGCGGCCGGGGAATCGCGATGCTGTGATCTGAGCGCGCGTACCTGATGGGCGCACGCCCGGTCGTGGGGTCGACCGTCTCCGGCTCCTGGAGGTACGGCATGTGACACGACGTGCAGCGGCTTCCCGGCGAGGTCACCGCATGGTGCGTGTGCTGGGCCACACGGTCCGCCTTGCTCGCATGGCACGAAGTGCACTGGCGGTCGTCAAACCGCCCGGGGATCGGTTCCTCGGTGACGGTGCGATAGCCCTGCGAATGCGGGTCGTGGCACGACGTGCACGTCATCCCACCGTTCAGGTAGCAGTCGCTGAACTGGTGTGCCTCCTGGTACGCGAAGGACCGCACGCGTCCGTCCGGATGCAGCGGTCGGTCACCAAGCGCCGGGTACTTCAGCGAATAGAAGAGTTCGAGCGAATCGCCCGAGGCATAGCCGTCGCGCAGCCGGTCCTTGACCGCGTGGCACTGGTAGCAGACGCGGAGCGACCCGTCCTTGTCGAGGGTTCGGAGTGACACCAAACCTACGTCTTCACCCTTGCTGAGCGAGCCGTTCTCGGCGAGCTCCACGTGGCGGCGAGCGGGACCGTGGCAGCTCTCGCAGTTAATGGAAAGCGACGCGTAGGCCGTGGTGCGACCGGTGTCGGTCTGCGTGATTCGCAGCTGGCTGGCGTGGCAGCTCTGGCAGTTGGCCCAGCGCGACGCATCGCCGAGCACGCGGGCAGGTGGCCAATCGCCGCAGTCGGCGAGGTTCATGCGGTCGGAGATGGGCACCCAGCCGCGGTCGGCACGCTGGCTCGTGTTGCAGAACCACGTGCGGCCGTGGCGAGACCAGTCGAAGGGCAGGAATCGGATGGTGCCGTCCGGACGCTTGGTGACAAACCCCTGAGTCCCGCCTCCCTCCATGTGGCCGCGGCCGATCACACCGTCCACGCGGAACACTTCCGCGGTGTCGGCGGCTGGCGCCACAACGAACTCGTACGCGCCGTCGCGCATGCGCGGCGTGACCACTGCGTCGCGGAACCGGATCGGCCGACCGTCGAACGCGGCGATGACCACGCCGGGCGACGCCGGGCCGCCGGCACGGCCGTGCACCGATGCCTTCCACTTCGCGTACTCGGCGGCATGGCAGGTGACGCAGCGTTGGGCGCCCACGAAGTCGGCCTGCGCGACCCGCGACTCGGGCGGCTTCTCACGCGGCGGCGGAAGCGAGGCAGCGCCCGGCAGCCCCGGCAGTGCGAACCGGAACATGCGCCACAGGATGGTGATGATCGCGGCGGCCAGGAGCACGATGCCGGCGACGGGCGCCAGACGCCGCCTTGAGGGTGCGGCCTGTGCCTTGGCGTGCGAGTCCGGTCTCGCATCCCCCTGCTTGCTGCCCGGGTGCTTTCGCCGGCCGCGACTCACTTCGCGGCCGCCGGCCGGGACCACGCCGGGCCCTGGCATCCGCAGAGCGTGCGGATCCAGGCGACGAGCGCTCGGATCTCCGCCGGGGAAAGCGTCGCGCCAAATGCCGGCATGCGCGCACTGCGGCCGTAGGGCACACCACCCACCGCGATGACATCGAACAAGGAATCGTCGGGACGCCGCGACATGTCGACTGTGCTCGCGTGACGCGCCGGCTTGATCGGCAGATAACGGGCATTCGGCCCATCACCGTTTCCGGTAGTTCCATGGCAGCTCGCACACCACTTGGCGTAGAGCGATGCGCCATTCGCTCCGGCGTTGTTCAGGGCACGAGGAGCCGACACAGGTGCCACGGTCGCACCGGTCGCACCGGTCGCACCGGTCGCACCCACGCTCAGGAAACGGAAGATGAGCTCGCGAACCGGCGCCGGAATCATCGGCTTCGGCATGGCGGTGCCGGGGATAACTGCCTGCGGGTCGGCGAGCATGGCGCGGATGTACGCGGCCGACCGGCGCGTCCCGACGCTGCTCAGTGACGGTCCCACGTGGCCTCCCTCGCCCCCGAACTCATGGCACCCGAGGCACGGGAGCGATGTGCGGAGCAGGGCCAATGCCTTGCGCGCCTCGTGCGGGGCCACCGGCTGCTGCGCGCCGAGCGACCGCAAGGTCAGCAGGGAAAGGAGGAGCGCGGCGAATCTCACGGGGCCCAAGTGTACGGGGCGTGTTGCCGGCTGGGAAGTGTCACCGACCAGAGGACGGCGGCGTGCCGTCTCGGAGCCTCGTCAGCCCCGCGCCGTGCTTGAACGATCCACGTCTCTGCACACCGAGGCACGCCGGCTGCTCACACGCACTAGAATTATTCTAGCCGGACGTCCGCTGAGCGTCCTCGACGGGCCCCCCGGTGCGCCGCGAGATGGGCGGCCCTCGACAAGCGAAGTGTCCGTTTCCTTTACGTGTGGGGTTTGCTCGCAGATGCGACCTGTCATGGCCCTGATCGCCGCGCTTACGCTCATCGGTTGCTACGCCTACCATCCCATAAGCGCCAGCACCGCCTCAGCTGGGACAGTTGTGCGAGTCGATCTCTCCGACGCGGGCAGCCTTTCCGTCGCGCCGGCGATTGGCCCATACGCGACCGTGATCGAGGGCGTGATACGCGATGTCAACCCGACGGGGCTCACGATCGGTCTTCGCCGCGTGAGCAGGCGCTTCCTCGACGAGTCCATCTGGAACGGCGAGACCATCGTGCTGACACGGGCGGACATCCGCGACCTCAACGAGCGCGTACTGTCACGAGGCCGGACGGCCACAGTCGCTTCGGTTTTCTCGGCCGGAGGAATTGCAATCCTCTACGCGGTGATCTACGCCTCCGCCCACGTGTCCGGGACGAGCGGTCGCCTGCCACCCCCACCGCCGTGAGCGTTCGCGGATAGCAAGAACGCACAATGGGGGAGCCCGAAGCGGGCTCCCCCATTGTGCATCTCCTACATGAAGGTACTTACTTGCAGACAGTCACGCCCGACAGCAGCTTGTTCGAGTCGATCTCGATCTGCGGGATCGGGAAGAAGCAGCCCGGAAGGCGGAAGGCCACGCTGTTAGCCAGCCAGAGCGGATCCTTTACCCCGAACCGGTACATGTCGTTCAGCCGGCGCCCTTGGAAGATCAGGTTGATCCGGCGCTCCCACTGCAACAGCGCAAGACGCGTTGGGCCAACGCCGGTGTACGCCGCCTTGCCATCCATCGCTCGCAGCCCGTTGATGGCCGTGTCGAAACCCCCGGTGTTCCCGGTCGCCAGCGCATCCTCGGCGATGATCAGGCGCATTTCACGTTCGCTCACCTGCGCCATCGGCGGGTTATTGATGTCAGGATTGGCCGCGTGGATGATCCGGTTGATCTGCTTCACGGCTGCGGCATCGACCAGCCCCGTAACCGGGTCAGTGGCGATGACCGCCGTGGGCTTTCCACTGTTCGGATCGATGGTCGCCAGGTTCTGGTTGGGCGTGTACTCGATGCGGGAGTTCATCTCGAACCCGAACCCGCCGCCCGAACCGTCACCGCGGTTCAGGTCCGTGGTAAGTGCTTCATAGCGGTAGTCCCCGCTCATCAGCGCCAGCGCAGCCGTTGCATCGGCGGCGAGGGCCACACCACTCACGAGCGGACTGGCGGGCGTCGTGCCCTTCGGGTTCAGCTTCTGCCACACGGCCTTCGAGTGAAGGACGCGGGCCCGCATTCCCAGCACCGCAGGCTTCAGGCTGCCCAAGGCCAGCGGCTGTGCCTTTGTGAGCCAAGCCGCCGCCGAGTCGTACACCGCGGACATCTGCGCCTCGCCGTAATCCGGCCCGGCGACCGTACGATCCGAGAACGCGACGTTGTTGTAGATGTCGCCAATGAGCGTATAGATGATCGCCGCGTTCAGGTAAGCCCGCACGAGCAGCTGCTTGTCCAGCAGATTGCCCGCGGTGTTGAAGCCCTCGATCTTGATGATGGCTTGGTTCGCCATCCAGCGTGCCTGAGACACCTGGATGTAGCCTGACTGCACGTACTCGTTCGCGACGGCGTCGAAGCCGCCGGAGTCGAGCAGGCGGTAGTCATCGCGCGATCCCACCCAGTAGGCTTCGTCCGACGCCGGAACTGCGGCGTTGTAGGCCGATGACAGAGCGTTGGCCGTGAGGTTTTCGCCGCCGTTGATGATCGCCCCAGCGGCCCCCGGCACGTCGAGGGCGTCCGCACCGACGCTGTTCGGGTTCTTGACGTCGAGGAGGCTCGAGCAAGCCGCAAGCAACAGCAGCGCCGCGGCGCTCATCGTGCCGGCGGCACGCACCATTCTGAAGTTCAGCATGTTGGTAGGTATTCTCATGAGAGGTTGATCTCCCTTAGTAGCCGAGGCGAACAGAGAAGCCGATGCGCCGAGCAACGGGCAAGCCAAAGGCGTCGACGTTCTCCTGGAAGAAGTTGTCCGCGCTGTTGCCGGTCGCGCGTCCAGAGTTCGTGACTTCAGGATCGACACCGCGGTACTTCGTCCACAGGAACAGGTTGCGCGCATTGATCGTAACGGCCGCACTGCTTGCTCTGAAATATTTCCGGCCAACCGACGGCGGCGCCGTGTAGGTCAGGCTCACCTCGCGCAAGCGCACGAGCGAGCCGTCGCTCACTTCGTTGAGGCCCTGGTACGGGGTCAGCGAGGCGAGGTGCAGCCAGCTCTTGGCGGCGACCAGCCGCTGTGCGGGCGTACTGGCAGGGTTCTTCAGCGTTCCCTGCACGGTCGTGAACTCCTGCGTGTTCGTGCCGCGCGGCGAAGCATTACGGAATCCGCAGATGAGGCACCAGTAGGTATAGTTGCCGCCCTTGTACTCGAACAGCGTGTTGAGCTTGAAGTTGCGCCGGATCGTCGCGCCAGCGCCGAACGCACCGGTGTAGTCGGGCGTCGGCTTGCCAAGATCCGAGTTCAGGCCGTCCTCGAGCATGATGATATTGCCGTTGAACAGGCTGGTGTACGACAGTGGATTCGCCAGGAACGCCAGCATCTGCGCCTCGGTCGCTGGCGTGCCTATTGGATTCCCCGGCAGCTGATACGGCAGCGAACCGGCCGGGACCGTCTTCAGCTTGGCACCGAACATCTCGCCCGGCGCATAGCCAACCTTGAGGAAGTTGCGGATACGCGCATAGTTCGCGGCGATCTTGATCTGCGGCGAGCCGCCGAGCGACGTGATCTTCTGGCTCAGCAGGGCCGTGTTGGCGAAGAGATCGACCGACAGGTTGGGCCTCTGGTACAAGAATGCCTTGACGCCGAGTTCCGCACCGTGCGCTTCCATGGTGCCGACGTTGGTGAGCTGGGTGGCGGTGAAGCCACCGGATACCGGGTACTGCACGGCAAAGAGCAGGTCCTTGACGTTACGCTTCCAGTACGTCGCCTCGAAGCCGAGACGATCGTGGAAGAAGCCGAGTTCGGAACCGCCTTCGATCTCGGTGGCGATTTCCGGCGTCAGGTTCGGGTTGCCGATGTTAGATGGTGCGAGTCCAGCGCCCGCCGGACCGCTCGCGGCCCCGAACGTGGTGTACTTGGCCAGCGCGTCCGGCTGCCGCCCCGACTGTCCCATCGCAGCGCGCACGCGCCACGAGGAGACCGGACCAAACGACCAGCCGGGCACATCCGTCGGTACGAACGAGACGGACACCTTGGGATACATCACGCCGGCTGCCGTCTTGCCGAAGGCCGATGCGTAGTCGTAGCGCGCGCCGCCCGTGAGGAACAGGTAGTCGTTGTAGCCGAGCTGCTCCTGGACGAAGTACCCGCCGTTGACCTTCTCCAGCACGCCGTCATTGGCGAACTGATTGCCCGCTGCGTTGGTGATGCCAATGCCGGGACCCGGGAAGTCGTACCCGTTCGATCCCGGGAACGTCTGCCTGGACAGGAATCCCTGCACGCCCACCACAGCCGTCGAACTCAGGGAGCGGCCGAAAAGGCCGAAATCGCGCACCCAATTCGCCTTGGTGTCAACCGTGATCTCGCGGTCGTTGCCCTGATAGATGCCCTTGGACCCGAACACGTGGTCGCCGATGACGCCGTCCACGTTGTAGCCGAAGGGCTGATAATTCGTGGTCGTCTCGCTCGTGTAGTCGATGCCAATCGTGGACTGCACGTTGAACTGGCTCGACGGGATGTACTGCAAATCGAAGGACGTGAGGTACCGGTTCGCTTCGATGATCGATTGCTTCTGGGCCGTCTCGGTCGGCGTGCCGAACGCGCCCGGCGATCCGGTCGCGTTGCCGCCGAACTTGCACACGCCCTTCGACGCAACACCCTGATTCGGGTCTGTACCGAGTGGATCGGAGTGCCGGCAGTTCGCGATATCAGGCTTGGAGAATATCAGCAGCGTGACCGGCGAGTAGATGTTGTTGCCGTACTCGGGGCGGTCGGCAAGCTGGCTGATGTACTGTCCGTGCGCCGCGATGTGGATCTGCGCCGTCGGGAATGTGCTGAGGCTGTACGAGACCGATGCCCGCTTGGAATAGTCGTGGGCCAAGCCGCCGAGCTTGTCGGCGTTGAACGCACCGTCATCGTAGCTGTAGCGACCGGAAACGAAGTAATTGAGGTTCGGCGTCCCGCCGGTGACCGACAGGTTCAGGTTCTTGCCGATGCCGGCGTGGAAGTAGTTTCTGAAGATGGGCTCCGAGAATGGGACGAACGGCGTGATGTCGTTCCGGGCCCACATCTTCTTGAGTGAGTCCGCCTGACTGGCCGTGGTGGCCACGCCCCAGTTGTCCTCCAGCCGGTTGGTCGGGAAAGTCGAAGAGGAGATGTCACTGGAGAAGTCCCATTTGGGGGCCCCGGAAACGCCCCTCTTGGTGAAGATCTGGATGACGCCGCTCGACGCTTCGGTACCGTACAAGGTCGCCGCAGCGGCACCCTTGAGGATCTCAATGCGCTCGATCGACGAGGGGTCGATGTCGTCAATACGGGAAATGGTGGACCCGGCGGAGCCGGAGCCTTGCGAGTTGATGCGGACACCATCCACGAACACGACCGGCTCGTTCGACTGCGTGAGCGACGCGTTGCCTCGGATGTGAATGCGCATGCCCTCGCCGGCCAGGCCGGACGTGGTGATCGCCTGCACGCCGGGCTCGCGGCCCTGCAGCAACTCGGAGGCGTTGACGATCGGCGCATTCTTCGGCGGGGCGATCATCGCGACCGTGTTGCCGAGTCGCTTCACCTCTGTGGCGCCGGCCGTGCCGGTGGTCACCACTGCTTCCAGCGTGATCGCCGACTGTGACAGCGAGAAGTTCGCGGTGGTCGTCTGATCGGCCGCTACCGTCATCGTCTTCACGGCGGGCGTGTACCCGACCAGTCGGACCTTCACGATGACCTGACGCGCCGGCACATTGGCCAGATGGTACTCACCCTGCGCGTTCGTGACGGCGCCCAAACCGGCGTCGGAGATGGTCACCCGCGCGCCTTCGATGGGCTGACCGGTGCCCGTCTGTCGAACGACACCGACAATCGTGCCGACGCCCGGCGCCTGCTGCGCCGCGAGCGGCATCACGAAGGCACTGATGTGCAATACGCCCAGTGCAACAAGGGCGGCTCGGATGAAACCCGACGGTACCAGTGTTGATCGAATACGTGACGACATGGACGCCTCGAGATAGGGGGGTGCAACAGGTGAATAATTCACTGAGGCTGTAACCCACTGCTGCAGCCTTCGGGTCACAACTGCAGGGCTTGCCTGACAGACATTAAGGGCTCACCTGACAGACATATGAGGCCCAGCTGACGGACGTCAAGCTTGCGGCAAGCCATTGCGTATGTCAAGAGTGCCACCCTGGGGGGAACTGTCGCTGGACACCAGGAGCGGCACACGGGCGCGGGACTGCAACAGGTTGAGCTTGTGCGCCACCTCGATCGGCGTGCCAAGCGACACTGTGATGCCGCCCACCCTGTCGCGTTCCACCCAACGAATCACCTGAGCGAACGTCGTGTCGTCGAAGCTCGTGTAGTCGCCCACCGCCCAGACCATGATCATCGGGCCAACCCGCTAGCGCAGTGAGAGCGATGCGAGGGTTTTGTCCACCCACGCTGTGGTGTCGAACGGGTGCGGCCGCGCAAGCGCGGCGCGAAGGACGCGGGACGGATGTGCCGCTCAAGCAGGTTGGCGCGGCGTGGCTCACGGACACGGCGGTGGTGGCCGATGAGATGAACGGGCGCGCGATTCCGGGAATTCGTTTCGAGGCGGCGACGGCGAGTGTCGCCGCGGGAGAGAAGTTTGGCGGCGAAGCGGGAATCGGCAGCGTTTCAGAGCGACGTTCGAGCGTACCTGTTGTACTGATTGCGCTGTTCGTGTGAAACCGGCCCTCTGGGCCGGGCGTAGGTCGCAGCATGACCTTTTTCCGCGACCTGCGCTACGGCGCCCGCTCCCTGCTCAAGGCGCCGGGCCTGATGCTCGTCGCGACCCTGGCGCTCAGTGTCGGCATCGGACTGACGGCCACGATGTGGTCGATCATCTACGGGGCGCTCATCAAGGGCCTGCCGTACGACGAGCCGCAGCAGATCGTGGCGCTGTTCCGCACGAGTCCGACGCGGGACCCCAGGAACCGGTCGGGTGTGACCTTGCACGATTTCA
>Ga0315281_10013778_pt1 | contig 10928 bp, 9 predicted proteins | sample YL17G07_0_MG_FD_204540 | JGI IMG/M metagenome (GOLD analysis project Ga0315281, IMG submission 204540) | Sediment microbial communities from Yellowstone Lake, YNP, Wyoming, USA - YL17G07_0 | ecosystem: Environmental > Aquatic > Freshwater > Lake > Sediment | place: USA: Wyoming | collected... | reverse complement strand
GTTCGACACCCTGCGCAGCGGGCTCAAGGCTTGTGTGCTAAACGGCGACCTCCACGCGCCGGATCTCGACGCGACGGCTCAGGCCCTCTGGGCGGCCATGCACGGGATCACCTCGCTCCGCATCACGATGCAGGGCTTCCCATTCGTGGACCGCCGCGTGCTGGTCGACCGTGCCATTGACACGCTCCTTGCAGGGCTCCGGCCGCGCGGGCCCGCCACGACGGCCTCCGCCACTCACAAGGCCGCCCGCCTGACCTTCCTGGACTAAGAACCTTACCGGAATAGCTCTGCCATCTCGGGCGCCGATGCCTCCCGTCGTGCTGCAGGCCATGGACTTAACGGTGTTATGTATATGTGCGATGTTTAGCCGCGCCTTCAGGTCCGGCGTCTGGGCTACGTCGTCAGCAGCAGGCTCGCCCAGGGCACCACGGCGCCCAGTATGTAGATCGCGGTGAGGACCGCGATAATGCGATGCACGCCGACGAGGTGGAGCGAAATGCCGAGGGCACCCGCGACCACCTTGGCGATGGTCACCCCCGCGCCCTGGCCGACAATCCCCATCAGCGTCGCGAGCAGCGGATTCGCCTCGATGTGCAGTCCCATCGTCGTCACACCGACGTAGGTCATGACGCCGTCGGCCGCCTGCGCCAGCAGGAAGAGCACGATGACCGTGTTCCCGAACGCGGGCTGGGAGATAGACGCCGGCCGCCACCGCATCGAGTGACCTCCAGACCGAGACGCGACCCGCACGAGTCCGCACCGCGTCGATTTTGACCCTGACCCTTCGACGCAGCCGGTTCACGTGACCTAATTCCCGCCACTGCAAGAAGCGATCACAGCGGCGTCCGGGCGCGAGGGTTGCCCGGATCACGTCAATCATGCAGGAAAACAGCTCGACTTGTGAAGGGGGGGCCAACAAAAATTGAAGAGTTGTGCATTTGTGGGCAACGCTGTGCAGGGGGCCGGTCTATTGCGCTGCATGGGAAGGGGATAGCGGCTCGGACGCCGCACGGATCCGCCCGACCCCCAGAATTGTGTAGCCTTCTGGCGCTCCAACTGGCCTGGAACAGCTGGCTCCGACCGCGCCGTCGGTGTTGAGCGGCGCAGCGCGGCCGTCTCGTTGAAGGACCAGGAATCCGTGTGCTACGATGCGCTGGCTGTTCCCTCTTTGCGACGCGCACACCACTCCTGCCGAGATGGATCCTTCGTGAGATTGCGGGCATTTGTTGTCATCCCCGCCTACAACGAAGCCGCCAGACTGCCACGACTGTTGGAGGAGCTGGCCGGCTATCTGCCACGCGACGTGCAGACCACCGAGCTCGACGTCCAGTTCTGCATCGTAGACGATGGGAGCCGGCAGGAACAGTTCGCGGCCGAGCAACGACTGACGCGCGAGGCCGGGTTGGGAGACGCCGTCAGACTGGTTCGCCTCGAGGCCAACCGCGGGAAGGGTGGCGCCATCCGCGCGGGCCTCGAGATTGGACTGGCCGAAGGATTCGACTACCTGGGGTTTTTCGACGCGGATTGTGCGGTCCCGGTGCGGGAGCTGCACCGAGCGCTGATGTACCTGGTCACCGCCCATCGGGACGCAGGCGTGACGGGCGTCGTCGGCTCTCGCATTCGCATGCTCGGCCGGCGGGTGGAGCGCAATCCGCTTCGGCACTATCTGGGACGTGTCTTCGCGACCTTCGTCTCGTCGTGGTTCAGCCAGGACATCTACGACACGCAGTGCGGTCTCAAGATCTTCGAGCGAGAGGCTCTGCGGCGTCACCTGCAGATCCCGGACGATGAGCGGTGGGTCTGGGACACGCAACTCCTTCTGTCAATGCTGCACGCGGGGGATCGGATTCACGAACTGCCCGTTGACTGGCGGGAAACGGGCCACTCGAAAGTCTCCTTGATGCGTGACCCTCTGACGATGATCTGGCATCTGGTCAGGTTCAGGCGGCGACTTCGGGCGCGCGGTGCGTCAGGTCGGTCAGAGCGCGTCTAGTGGATCTCAAGGAGGCCGGCTGCGGCGTTGACACGCGAACGCACTGGTACTATCGAACCAAGCGGAGGCCGCTGGATCGCTACGTGGCGACGGTCCTGGCCACGAACACGCGCGGGCTCGACATCGTCGACGTCGGGGCCGGATCCGGTGCGTTCTCCGAGGGACTCATCGATCGTTTCCACCACCGCATCCGCCGCGTCGTCCGGGTGGATCTTCACTACGCGGAGGTGGGCCAGATTCAGGACCCGCGGGTAGCCGGCGGCGTGGTTGAGCACCGCCGGGACCTTCCCGACGCGATCGACGGCGCGATCGTGCTGCTGATGGACGTCCTCGAACACGTTCCCGACGATCGCGGATTTCTGGAGTCGGTCGTGGCGAAGTGCTCCGGGAATAGCCGCGTGTTCATCACGGTTCCCGCGTTCGAATCCCTGTGGTCCGGCAAGGATGAATTCCTGGGCCACTACCGGCGGTACTCGCTGGCGTCGCTTTGTTCGGTAGCGACGGCCTGCCACGTCACCATCACCCGCGCGTACTACATGTTCGGGGTCTTCCTCCCCGCGGCATACGTCACCCGACGGTTCTGGCACGGGGCCGACGCCGACTCGGATCTGCGACCCGCGCCCGCGTGGGTGAATGCGCTGCTGACCGGCATTGGCGCCTGCGATGCGGCCGTGTGTCAATGGAATCGCATCGGAGGAGTCACCGCGGTGGTTGAGGGGACCATCGATGCGTAACGCGCTCCGTCCTGCCCGGGATGCCGCGCGCGGCACGCTGACGCCAGGCGTCCTCTGGCTGGTGCTGGTGGGCGCGCTCTTCTGCCTCCCGCTGTTCATCGGGCTTGGGCGCACCGACCTTCAGAGCGACGAGGCCATCTACTCATTCGGAGCCGACGTGATGGTGGCCGACGGAGACTGGCTCACGCCCAAGAGCAGCCCGTCGGCCGAGGTTGCCTTCCTCGAAAAGCCGCCCCTGAAATTCTGGATCGTGGCCGCGCCGATTCGTCTGGGCCTCCTGCCGGACAACGAATTCGGGCTGCGTTTCTGGGACGCGGTCTTTGGCGGCGTGGCGTTTCTGTACCTGTTTGCGATCGGTCGCAAAATTGGCGGCCCCATGTGCGGCATGGCGGCCGCGTTGATGCTCTTCGTCCACCGGCCGCTGCTGGTCGAGCACGGGCTGCGCAGCAACAACATGGAAGCGTCCCTGCTGCTGGCCTACTGCGGGGGCATCTGCCACTTCCTGCTCTGGAGGGAATCCAACGAGCATGCGCGCGGGCGGCTCCACGTGCTTGCTGTCACGTTGTACTTCGTGCTGGGGTTCATGACGAAGTTCGTCGCCGCGCTGTTCCTGCCCGCGATCATCGCGGCGGTCCTCATGCTCCGACAGACTGACCGTTCGTGGCTTGTCCGGCAGTGGCGCGCGCTGTTCCCGGCAGCGGCGCTGGCCGGGCTGTTGATCGCGCCGTGGTTCGTGTATCAGCATGCTCGCTTTGGCGCCGTCTTCTGGGAGGACATCCTTGGGTCGTCCGTCTTCACGCGCCTGACGACGTATCTCAATCCCGAGCACGTCCAGCCGTGGCACTTCTACGTCACCACGATCTGGAACGAGCTGGTCGCCGCCAGGATCGAGCTGTGGACCCTGGGCGGCCTCGGGCTGCTGCTCTGGCGGACGTTGCGGAAGGGGTGGTTTGAGGGAGCGACGATCCTGCTCTGGTTTGCCTTGCCGATGGGCGTCATCTCCATCGGGACATCGAAGCTCTATCACTATGCGTACCCGTTCCTGCCGCCGCTCGCGCTTGCAGGCGGGTACCTGGCCGCCGGCGGGCTCAGGGCGGTCGCGTCAGCGCTCTCCTGGCTGATCGGGCAGGTGGATCGGCGGCTGCCACGCGCCGCGCGAGCCGCGCTGGACTCGGGGGTGGTGCGGGCAGCGCTGATAGTGGTCCTGGTGGCGAGCGGCCTGATGGTCGCCACCATCCTCGTGCTGGGGCCGTTCAAGCTCGCCCTCTGGGGTCACGAGCTGCTGCGCGCCTCGACGCCGTATCGCGTGCTGCCGGTCGTCGTGCTTGCCGTCATCCTCTGGCGGCGGATCGGCCCGATGACAATGATGGCCGCCGTACTGATTGTCGCCACGCTGCTGCCGGGCACGGCCTATCGAGAGGAACTGGCGCAGTTCACCGTCGAGCGCCATCCCTTGCGTTCGCTTCGGGATTGCATCCAGCGGGTTGGCGCGGGCCATGAAGAGGCATCAGGCCGGCCGCCGGTCTACGTGGAAGTCGGCAAGATGAGTCATCCGGTCGCCTTCTACCTGCGGACGCTCGGGCGATGGTCGCGCGTCGACCCCTCTGACTCCGAGGTCTATACCTCTCTCTACCAGAAGCCTCGTCCTGTCCTGCTGGCGCCGTCCCGCTTCCATGCCCTCGAGGCCGCGTGGACGGACAGGGGGCGTCTGGCAGACATTCCTGCCGTGCCCGCGATAGACGGGGTGCTGCTCCTGCCGGGTCCGTACGAGGCGTGCGCCGTCGACTTCCGGCGCGCGGAGCGACGCTGACGCCCGCTCGCCGCGGCACAGGGCCTAGGCACTGCAGATGAACAAACGCAGCATCTCGATTCTGTGGGTCCGCCATAAGGGCCTGTAAGCGAACAACTGCTGCTACCTTTGTTCGTTAACAGGCCCTTATCTGACAAGCTCGTAGATCCGGGCCTCGTATCCGCCGGTGACCGCGCGCGCCTTCTCGTGCAGATCCGATCGTGCGCCCACGGCCGCGACCACCCTCCGGTACGCCTCGCGGCCGTAGAACTCCTCGTGCAGCAAGACGTAATTGGTGCCCCGGTCGCAAAGCAACCGCATAGACGCCTCGTCGGGGAACGTCGCCATCGATCGCTTGAACTCGTAGTAGGACAACGGCGCCGCGCCGCTGTACCCGTTCAGGATGCGCTGCCAGTGCACGGTCGAGAGATACGTGTAGAGGGCTTCCTGATTCTCCTCCGCGGGCAACTCAGCCAGGACGTTCGACGGCCGCCCGTCGAACCAGCGATACACGTCGTGGGTTGGCGGCACCCGCTCGAGCGTGAGCACGGATCGGGATTCGACGAGCAGCACCACCGAGACAACAGCTGCGAAGACATACGTCAGCCACCCGCGACGCATGTGTGCGGTCACGCGCGCCACGCCATAGCCGCCAAGGACCGCGAGCGACAGACCGACGAACATCGACATGCGCCCCGGGGCTCTCAGGCCGCGGAATGGCACGATCTCCCGATAGAGGACGGGAAAGACGTATCCGTGCGATCCGAGCGAGACGTCAAAGGCAAAGATGAGGCCCACCGCGTACGCCATCCGTGGGACGGAAAGAGGCGGCCACAGGGCGACCAGTGCCAGCACGACGATCACGACTCCCGGAAACGAGTCCTCTGGACCGTGAGGCCCGCGACCAAGCAGATCCCCCCAGACCATGTTCGTCTTTGGTGCCACCAGGTAGTCCTGTGGCCTCGAGCTGAAGGCTTGTACTTCAGCCGGCGACCGGTCCCCGAGTGCCTGCCGGGTGTAGACGTAGGGCAAGAGCATCGGGAGCAACAGCACCGTGGCGAGGATGGCGCCGGCCGCCAGAGGCGTCACTGCGCGGGAGAGGCGTCGGGAACCGAACGCGAGTGTTCCCCCGACGGGCACCAGGTACGCCGCGAGGAACAGCCCGAAGTACACGCACGACAGCATCTGCGCCGCGAACGCGCCGCCGGCCACCACCCCGTCCCGCCATCGGCCCCGTGCCAGCGTGCGGTGAACGGCCCACAGCGCCAGCGGGATCCAGCACACCCACATCAGCTCCATCTGGGGGTGCTGGAACCGGAACGGGTAGAACGCGAAGGCGACGGCTGCGACCCACGCAGCCGGAGCCTGCCCCGTCAGCGAACGCACCAGCAGGTACATCGCCACACCGGCCAGCACGAAGGTGGAGAGCAGCGCCATGTTGTAGAGCGGCACCGTCGGGACACCGAGCCAGAAGAACGGGGCGGTCATGATGCCCGGCAGCACCATGGCGTCCGAGTAGGCGAGCGTGAGCCGGCTGGGATAGTACAGGTTGGCCTCGAACAGATTCAGCGGGTCGCGCACGATCTGATGGGCCACCCAGGCGAGCCGCCAGATCGAGAACAGCGGGTCGCCGAGGTCCCTCACTGAATCCAGCTGCTGCACCTGCGGGTAGGTCATCACCAGCGTGGCGGCCATCATCAGGCCGGTCACAACCGCGATTTCGCGGGCGGTGAGGCGAGTGGCGGCGTGGCGTTCGAGATAGGAATCGCCGAGAGGGCCGAACTGCCGTCTCAGCCGCTGCCACAGACTGTCGCCCCGAAACGCGGCATGGCGGACGACGGTGACGAGCGCCGCGCACAAGGCCGGACGCCACGCACCGGTGAGTGAAATCGTGACGCCCCAGACCCGCGCGCGCAGGCCGCCAGTCACGACGATCACGGCGGCAAGCGCCACCAGCGCCAGCGTGATTGCGTCTGCCAGTGCGACCCAGCGTGCGACGGACGAGGGGCGGGGCACGTGCGTCATCCTCAGCCCTTCGTCTGCAGGCGGTAGATGATCGTGCCCCTGACCCCCACGACGGGGTCCAGTGAGACGTTCGCGAGCTCCCGGGAGAAGCGCTGCCGGAACAGGCGTTCTTCCTCCTGGCCATCGATGGCAGCAAAGCACGCGATCCCGCGTCCTGCCAACGCGCGCACGGTCGCGGCAAGCTCGTCCTGGGGCAGCGCGGCGAATCGAAGCGTCGTGCGGTGCGCGTAGAAGCGAAGACTGCCGCTGTGGATCTCGGACAGCACGACGGCCTGCGGCGGCGTGTGATCGCGGACCCAGTCGCCGACCGCAGCGTACCTCGACTCCTGCGTCACGGCCTGAAACGTCCCTTCCGTGGCCACGACCCGGTACGAGTAGGACGCCGAGGCGATGGCAAAGACCGACAGCGCGGCGGCTGCGACGGTGCGCGAGAGATAACGCGTCATCAGGTCACCGACGCCGATGACCGCGACAAGCAGGCAGGGAATCAGGGCCGGCAGGATGTAGCGAATGAGCCCAAAGTCGTCGAAGTACGGCGCCTTGAACAGATACGGCAGGATCCCCAGGACGAACCCCGCGGCACTGGCCGCGACGAGTCGGCGCGGGGCCCGCCACACGCCCAGCGCATACGCGACGAACACGAGCGGACTGTGCACGATTGCGATCCATTTGGCATAGGTCGGCGCGTTGTACGCGACCATCGAAACGCGGAACAAGCCCGGCGGGGCCCCGTAGCCGGTCTTGAGCGGACCGCCGTACAGATGCCACTGCATGCCCGCGATCACGGCGCCCACCGGTACCAGGCCCGCCGCGAACCGCAGCCACGCTTGGCGGGTTCTGGGAAGGAGCCAGAGCAGGACAGGCAGCATGACGATCATCGTCGGCCGGGTCCAGACACACAGCCCGGCAGCGAACCCCGCGACCGGCAAGTACCGGGGCGCGGCGAGCAGTACGTACACTGCGAGCAAGTAGCAGAACGCGGCGGGCACGTCACTCATCGGCTGGATCACCATGTTCGTGACGACCGGGTTGAATGCGACAACCAGCGCCGCCACCGCGGCAATCCTCCAGTCAGTCAGCCGTCTCGTCAGCCGATAGGTCAGGACGAGTAGGCAAATCCCGGCGGCCAACGGGACGTAGAACTCGGCGCCGGGGCCAGCCACGAGCATGAAGAGCGCCATCGCGACCGACAGGCCGAGCGGGTATCCCGGCACGATCGCGTTTCCTGACGGTGCCGGGGACCAGCCCAGCGGTGTCGCCACCGGAAGCGCATCGGGGAACGGAAGCCACTGGACCATGGGCTGCGGCAGGACGACCTGGCCACTCACCAGCGCATGGGCGGCGCTGACGTAACCGTAACTGTCCGACCCTCCGCAGAAGCGGATCTGGAAGTTCGCCCACAGGAGAACGGCAGTCGCGGCTGCGCACCAGCAGACGACCGAAAAGGCCGCGTCGGTCGTCGATGACTCACCCTGGACTGCCGCGCCTCTCTTCGCCGCACGGCGCACCAGCAGCGCGCGACACCCGAGCAGCGCGGCCGCCAGCACGATCGGCCGCCACACCTCTCGAACGGGTAGTGTCCATGGGCCGATCCGAATGCCGCTGCCCGTGATCGTCGCCACAAGAGCCACGGCCAGAGCCAGCCCCGCGGCGCCTTCAAGACCGCGCTTCACGGCCTAGCGGCTCCGAACGTCGCCGTGCAGGTAGTCGGCGGTGAACGCCGCCATGATGTCGTAGATCTCGCCGAGCTCGGCCGGTGAGGCCAGGAACACGACGCGGAAGTAGCCGTCCTGGGCCGGCATGCCGAAGCCCGAACCGTGCACGCACAGCACGCCCGCCGTGCGCAGGAGCGCGAGCACGAAGTCTTCGTCGGTCCGCCCCGCCGGCAGGTCGACCTTCGGCATCGCGTAGAACGCGCCGGTCGGCGCCACGCAGCTCATGCCGGGAATGGCGTTGAGGCGGGCGGTCGTCAAGTCGGCCCGCTCGCGCAGGGCCACGCGGAACGTCACCTGGTGCGACCTGTCACCCCTGAGCGCGGCCGTGATGGCGAACTGCATCGGCACGGTGGCGCAGAGGCGGCCGTCGGCCAGCTTGCGGATGGCTGCCATCACCTCAGTCAGGCGCGGGCTCGCGCCCACGGCCATCCACCCCGCCCGCCAGCCCGGCGCGAGATACGCCTTCGACAGGCTGCCGAAGGAAATCACCGGCGCCTCGAGATCGAGCCGCGCCATCGGCGGCGTCGGGCCGTCGTAGGCGAGATCGCCGTAGACCTCGTCGGCCAGCAAGACGAACCCGTGCCGGGAGGCGAGCGCAATCAGCTCGCGGCGGACGGACTCGGGATAGACCGCCCCGGTCGGGTTGTTCGGATCGATCACCACCAGGGCGCGCGTCTTGGGCGTGATGAGCGACCGGATCTGATCGACGTCCGGCATCCAGCCCCGGGCGGGGTCTGCACGGTAGTAGACTGTCTTCGCGGCGATCTTGGCCGTGACTGCCGTGTAGAGGGGATAGGTGGGCATCGGCACCAGGACCTCGTCGCCGGGATCGACCAGGGCGTTGAGGACGATTTCGATGCCTTCCGACGTGCCCGCCGTCAGGACGATCCGCTCGGGCGTCATCGGCACGCCGCGCGCGGTGAAGTCGTCGGCGACGGCCTCCCGGGCCGGGAGGATGCCCGCGGAAGGCCCGTAGCCGTTCTGGCCATCCCGCATCGCGCGCTCGACGGCCTCCACCAGGTGCCGGGGAGTCTGGAATCCAAACGGCACCGGGTCGCCGATATTCAGGTAGCGGACCTTCCGGCCGGTGGCTTCGACTTTCTTCGCTTCGGCGACGATATTCCTGATGGCGTAGGTGAAGCCGTGCACCCGGTTTGCAACCGGAATGGCGGCGGCAGAACGGTCGGAATTCGGCATAACTGCAGGCTCCGGGAGGGGCGTTTCAGTATGCCATATGAGCCTAACGCCTCGGGGGCTTGGGGCCGATACAACCGAGGAACGGGACCGGTGCGGCCGCTAGCAGCCCGTGGTGGAAGTCGGTCGTCGCACCGAGACCGGCGATGCGCCCGGATCGCAAGGCGCGAAACGTGAGAATATCAGGCAATATTCGAGGGTTGAGCAACGCAGCGAGGCGGGATGCAGCGTCGGTCGGATGCAGACGGACTTGCACCACGGGCTCTAGGCCGCTGGAGGCATACATGGCGGGATTCGGACGGATGCGGGCGGCGGCGATCGGGCTGATGGTGGCGATGGCGATTGGCGCAACCGCCCGGGACGCCCAGGCCCAGGGCATCGGGATCGGTGCCCACATGGTCTTCGTGACCGGGGCCGACAGCCCGCTGCAGGACCCGGCGTCGTCGTCTTCGACGAAGCTCACCGGCGTGTTCATGCGGCTCCGCGCGTCGAAGCGCATGGGGATCGAGGTCTCGTACGACTGGCGGACGGCGAGGGATGCCGAGAACACCATCGAAGTGAAAAGCACGCCGATCCAGGTGTCGGGGCTGTTCTACCTCCTCAAGGGCTCCGTGTCCCCCTACGTCGTCATGGGCGCGGGCTGGTACAAGACGCGAGTCGAACTGCTCGGCGGCGCCACGGCAACCCCCGTTGCGGACCCGCCGATCGTCACGACGGCGGAAACGACCAAGTTCGGCTATCACACGGGCATCGGCGGCGAAGCGATGCTCGGCAAGCACGCGTCGATCTTCGTGGACTACCGCTACACGTTCGTCGACATCCAGGGCCTGGGCGGCATCCTGGGCACGGCAACCTCGCTGCTGACAGGAGGGCTCGGGTCGCTGTTCACGTCGATGACAGGCCTTGGCGGCCACGCGGCCAACGGCACGCCGACCATCCCGAACGCCTCTCATCTCGGCTCGATGTGGACGACGGGGATGACGATCTACTTCTAGGAACGGCCGTTCCCATGGCCATCCGAACCGAACTCGCGCTCCGCCTTCAAAACACCCCGGGTGCAGCGGCCCGCATCTGCCAGCACCTCGCCGACGACCGCGTCAACATCCTCGCCATGCAGCTCGAGCACAACGGGCTGATGCGCCTGCTGGTGGACAACCCGCTGCACGCCGCCGGACTGCTGCGCGAGCGGAAGTTCCAGGTGGAGGAACGCGAGGTGATCTACACCATCGTGCCCAACGACGCCGGCGTGCTGAGCCGCATGGCGAAACTGCTGGCCGACGCGGGCGTGAACGTCGAGTACCTCTACTCGACCGTCGTCGAAGGGCACGCGATGGCGGCCGTCGTGATCGGCGTGCCCGACGCGGTGAAAGCCTCGTCGCTGGCCGGGCTCTAGGCGCAATCGGTGTTACCCTAGGACCTGTCAGGCAGTCTAAGGTCTACAGTGATGCACCATCCAGGCCGGAGGGGTTCCCTGGCAG
>Ga0315281_10013777_pt1 | contig 10928 bp, 16 predicted proteins | sample YL17G07_0_MG_FD_204540 | JGI IMG/M metagenome (GOLD analysis project Ga0315281, IMG submission 204540) | Sediment microbial communities from Yellowstone Lake, YNP, Wyoming, USA - YL17G07_0 | ecosystem: Environmental > Aquatic > Freshwater > Lake > Sediment | place: USA: Wyoming | collected... | reverse complement strand
ATATTTGAGCGGCTTTTTTCGCTTGTAAGCGAAAACCTCAGAGGTCGATAAAATTGAGTCCGCCTAAGGCGGAGAGCGAAAATGCTATGCCCTGTCTTTGTATTATAAGTTTATGCGCTTATCAGTAATAATCATATCCACTCTCACATCATGTTTCTCTGACGGGATTGAATCAACGAGCTGTTCTTCATATGCAAGAGCGATTATTGGTATTTTCTTTTTTCTTTTTGAAAGCAGAATATCATAGTAACCTGCTCCATATCCAAGCCTATTGCCTGAGGAATCAAAAGCTGCTCCAGGAATAATAACAAGGTCGATATCATCAAGGGTTATAAGTCTATCATCTCGCATAGATGGTTCTGGTATTCCCATATAACCAGGAGATAATTCGCTCATGTCTTTTATTTCATATAACCTGAGCCTGTGCCTTTCTTTGTCTACTTTCGGAACCACGACCCTTTTACCCATTTTGAGTGAGTCTTTTATCATGCTCAATGTCTCTACCTCTGACCTGAACGAGGCATAGAACAAAATTGTCTTAGCAACAATAAACTCAGAGAGTTTGAGGAGCCTTTCTTTTATGAGCGAGTCTTTTAACATTTTTAAATCTGGAGATATCTCATCCCGTTTTTTAAGGACTTCTTTTCTAATGGCTTTTTTCATTCCACTAAATTTGTTTTTTAATTATAAAGCGGATAATAAATGATTATTAGTGTACATTTAATTGATTGTTTTTTGTAGTTTATTGCAAAAGTTACCACTAATCTACCCTCTTCCATTTGACTGTTTTTCTACAATTTGATATAAAGAATAAAAGGGGAGTGATAGGGGATGCTTAGGATAGTAGTATTGTTATTATTGATAGCAGTTGTTGTTGGTTGCTATCCACCGTCTTATTATGACCGTTGGAATGCTCGTTCTGTGGAACGATATCTGGAGAGTTATGATTATTACTATCCTTACACATATTCAAACTATTACCCCTATTACTACTTGTATTCTTATCCCTACTTCCCGTTCTCTTTTTCGCTCAACTATTCGTACTACAAGTATCATAATGATTATCCTTATCATAGAAACTATCTCGGACGGGAGCCTTATCATAGACACTATCGTGGACGGGATCCTTAAAAAATACATAGCAGCAAGCATAAGCCCGGATCCAATGATGTAAATCGCCCCGCACCATGCAATCGCATCGCTCATATTCTGCATTTCGGTTGGTTTGCTACCGTACTTTGAGGCAATGCCAACGAAAAGCGGGCCGAGCGCCCCACCGCCCCAGCCAACGGTATTCATCAACCCTGCGGCAGCGCCGAGACAGGACTTTCTGTCCGCCTCACATTAGGAGCAGTTCCCGTCAAACCAGACTACTTTTTTGAGTTAATATGGCTACGTTAAGAGATAGAACCCTTGTTTATACTGAAGTTGCTATCGCATTTGCTGTGTCGTGGAAACTGCTTATGAAATCAGAAATAATTGCAGGAACTACTAAACTGAGGAGTAAAAAAGGTATCATGCATTTTTGATGGCTATAGATTCTAATATATCAGCAACATCTTCACACTTATCAGATGCATTTTCGAGATGTTCATATATCTCTTTCCATTTAATAACAAGGATTGGGTCGTTAATTTCATCAAACAAATGTCCGAGTGCGTCTCTAAAGACTCTGTCCATTTTGTTTTCAAGTTTGTTGATCTCAATACAGTATTCCTGCATATGGGAGTAATTCTTTTCTTTCAATTCCTTTATTGCTTTATGTACTAATTCCGCAGTTGTGAGGAGTTCTTTTGACATGATGACAGCCTCTTTCGTGGATTCTTTCATTTTAAATACAGCAAGCCTTGCAGCTGTACCCCAGATAAAGTCAAGAATGTCATCTAATGTTGATGCCAGAGCATGGATATCTTCCCTGTCGATAGGTGTGATATTGGTTTTATTCAGTTTCTTTATGATATCATGAGTTAATAGATCTCCATCCTTTTCTAATTCATGTACCTCATTACTCCAATTATCTAAGTTCGTAAAGTGTTCCATAATGGCAACTAAGATGGTGGCTGCGTGAGAGATGTTAGCTGCTACTTTATCAAATAATTCAAAAAAGTCTCGCCCTTTTTGGAATACTCTCATTTATTGCTCTCCTTGAAGGTGGGTTACTTTTAAGTAAGAAAATTGGTTAAAATTTATTGAAAATTACCACTATCATAGGCGGTCAAATTATCTCTTAGTCCACTCTGCCATATTTTATAGTAATTTCATAAGTAATACTTGCATGATCAGAGGCAAGAGTATCACTTTTCCCATTACAAAGGAGGTTTCCCTTTCCCGACCTCTCATGGTTTTTGATCATGAGAGAAATCACTGAAGTGAGATCAAAACCACCATCAACACAGTCTTTCGACATGCAAGCCATATTAAAATAAGCATGCTGCGAGGGCCAGAAATTGACAGTGCGAACCATCAAAATCGGATTTGCCGCTTTCTGATAGTATGTCATAAGGACTGTTATGTCTGAAACTTCAGGAAAGCGTTCAGAAACCAAACCAGCTTCAAGCCTGCGTTGTTTGTTTAGTTCCAGGCTTTCCACATAATTTTGTTTGTGTGCCATTTCACCTCAAAATATAGAATGCCCCCTAATAAATAAGGGGGCATTCTATCGTCAATTATTGTCTAACTACATTGATTGCCTTGAGACCTTTTGGGCCATTTTCAGTTTCAAAGCTGACTGAATCACCTTCGGCAAGGGACTTAAATCCGTTGTCCTGGATCGAAGAATAGTGGACAAAAACATCGGTACCGTCTTCTCTTGTGATAAAGCCAAAACCCTTGGACTCGTTGAACCACTTTACTGTTCCTTTAGCCATCTCTTCTACCTCCTTACTTATAAACTAAAATCTCAGAATGACCACAATAAAAAAGGCCTCAAAGCTAAAAGTCTTTGTGGCCTCATTAGTACAAAAACTTCTGAAACTTCGATATAATTTTGACATATAAATACAATAAAAGTCAAAATTATATTACATTCGTCCTTAGCATTAACAGTGAACCCATAAAAATCTTATTGTTGGTTGTATGTGTAAAAAAATAAAAATCTCGGCTAACTCAATTCTTTCTGAAAATAATGGGTATTCATAGAGGTATCTTGACTAAGAATTCAAGCAAAAAATACCTTTTAAGATTTATATTAATAATGAACCTTTGAGAAAGGATACAATATTAGAAGAAACAAGCTTAATTTTTAAACAGGATCATTTAATACAAGGAGGACTATATAGAGATGAAAAACTTGAAAGCAAAAGACGTTATGACAAGACCGGTTATTTCTGAAAAGAAGAATACCTCTGCAAAAGATATTGCCATACGGTTGGTATCAGGTAACTTTAGTGGTATGCCCATTACAGATGATGAGGAAAGAGTTATTGGCGTCGTCACTGAACATGACTTATTAAACAAAGTTCGAGAGGGGGAAGACCTTGTTAACCTCACAGCAGAGAACATAATGGAAAACAATCCAGTCACTGTAGATGCAAGCCAGCCATTGAGCGATGTGTTAGATATCATGATCGAGCACGGCATATTAAGAATACCTATCACAGATGAACTTCGTCTTGTAGGAGTTATTTCACGGAGCGATATCTTAAGGCATTGCATAGAGAAATAATTGCAACTGGTATATATCCACGGATTGCTTTATTTCTCAGATCAGGTTGTAACCTTAATCTGAGAAAACATTCAACATTGAATTTTATCAGAATAAATACTCCAGATTTATCATCATTATGAATTCAGTACAATTTGGGTTACACTTGATCATCAAGTTTAGCATCTAAAAGAAAATCTCTATCTATTCCCGATAATCAATACAACCGCATATATTAAATACAGCCCTCCACCGAGAAGCATTGTGAAGGGCGAAACCCTTTTTCTGATAGTTATCTCCAGGAGCACAATGAATGCTGATGCCAGTGCAATTACTGCTGAGAAGACAGCCATACCTGTGAGCTTCCACTCCGTAAACAACAACCCCACACAAACCGGGAAGGTGGACTGAAATACCATAGCACCCGTTATGTTTCCAATAGCCAGTGTATCCCTTCCTTTCCATGTCCAGGTAATACTGTTGAATTTCTCCGGTAGCTCTGTTGCAACAGGAGCAAGGAGCAAGGCAAAAAGTAGCGGGTTCATACCAAATCGTGTAGAAACATGCTCAAGGCTCCTAACAAATGTATGAGCACCTGCTATCATAACTGTCAAAGAACCGACTACCTGCAATAGTATCAATATGAGATTCGGGTTTTCCGCATTTGTTAAGCCTATTTTCCTGAAAAGTTTACAGAGGTACATCTCTTCAGAATGTTCAATATCTGCACTTTCACCTCTGAAGGTTCGATATGCATAGAAGATATAACCTCCGATAAGAACCATAGCAATAAGTATGGAAAATGATTTACCGACCACAATCGGCATTAAGACCGCTATTGAATACATGGGCAAGAAAAAGAGGAGATCCCGCTTTGTAGAATGGCTCTCAACATGAATCTCAAATTTACGTCTTTTTTTCATATACGATACCAATACAGTTATGCCAACAAGGAAGAATGCCAAAGTTGACAGCATGAATGGTGCACCCAGTATTGCACCGATGCCTATGTCCTCAGCTGCCTTACCGCTGTAAAAGAAAATTGCCACTATTGGAAGTATCGTTTCCGGCAGAGCAGTACCCACTGCAGCAAGCAGGCTGCCCACAACAGCCTGAGAAAGGGAGAATTTTCTGCCGAGAGTCTCTATGCCATTTGTGAAAACTTCTGCAGAAAGGAGGATAATTAAGAGGCCTATGAGTAGGAAGAAAATCTCAGCGACCATCAGTGAATTACAAGTACCGGACAGGGAGATGATTTCAGGACAGCATCAGTTACACTGCCTATGAGCATGCCTTTTATAAGGCCTAAGCCACGGGCTCCCATTACTATCAGATCGACATCGTGTCCTTTTGAAAATGAAACTATTCTTTTGTCGGGTTCTCCTTCATCTATTATCCCCGTATCCTGAATATTGTAATCACAAAAAATTTTATCAAGTTTATCTTTTGCTTGCTCTTGCAACTCCCGTAATACTCGGTCTCTTTCTTCCAGTATTTCCATTTCCCTGATGAGATAATCCGGAGAAATATAAAGAATATCGAGCCTCGAAGCCAAAATGTCCTTTAATTCTCTGGATACCTGTATGGCCTTCATCGATATCTCAGAAAAATCGGTAGGACATAGAATTTTCCTGATTTGTATTGTGCCTGTTTTTGCTGACCCAGCTTTTTCTCCTCTGACAACAAGCATAGGCATTTGCAATCCTTTGATCAATTTCTCGGAACTGCTTCGCCTCAATGCATGTGACATAAAACCGAGAACAAGCATATCTGCACCTGTCTTTTTCACAGCAGCCTCAAATGATTCATGGAGCCTTCCAACTGTAACCTCGGTTTTTGTCTTAATTCCTGCATCCGTTAACTGTTTTTTCCATATAGTGAAATTCTTCTCGGCAACTTTTTTTTCTTCTTCTATATAGGGGGTAAGATAAGTGGGAGGGGTTATAATATAATCAATTACATAGAGAAGGTTTAACGATGCACCAAAAACCTCAGCAAACAACGACGCATAAGCAAGTACTTTCTCTGTATCTTTCCCAAAGTCAATGCCTGCTAAGATTTTTTCTATCTTCATGTTAAGGAAGACAAACTCTTTTCAATCTTTTGTTTCAGATTATTTACCTCTTTTACTGTTTCAGGTGAAAATATATAAGGAGATGCCCCCTTGATATCAGCCTCCATAATAGCGTGGTTGAATGTAATCGATCCGACAACTTCCATATCTCCAATATTATCTTTTATGAAAGAAAGATCTTCAGCCCCTCTCACCTTATTTGCAACAACAAAAACTTTCTGGATGTCGAGTTTATTTGCCATTTCAAAAACTGCTCTTGCTGTCTGCATGCTCCTTTGTCCTGGCTCAACAACTACAATAAATGCGTCAACAGACTCTGCCGTACCCCTTGTGAGATGCTCAATCCCTGCCTCCATGTCAACAATAACTACTTCGCTTCTCTCAACTATGAGGTGTTTAAGCAGACTCCGCAAAAGAACATTTTCAGGACAATAACAACCCGATCCTGCAGCCTTCAATTTACCCATTGTCAGTAGAATAATCCCGTTGAATCTATGTCCAATACCTTCTGGCAGATCATCAACTTTTGGATTAAGTTTAAACACTCCCCCTATACTGCCCGGTTTTGCACCAGTTCTCTCCTCAATAAGCTCAGCCATATCTGCTATCGGTCTTATTTTTTCTGCCTCTTCCTTAGAAATACCAAGGGCTGAAGCAAGGTTCGCATCAGGGTCCGCATCAACTGCAATAACCCTTTTCCCTTCTTCTGCATAAAGATGGATGAGTAGTGAGGCAAGTGTTGTCTTACCAACTCCGCCCTTCCCTGTTATTGCTATCTTCATACTTTTCTAAGATACCTTACAATTAATTTAGTATGCAGACGTTAGGTAGGATATGGCATTTAAGCGGCTTTTTTCGCTGATAAGCGAAAACCCCGGAGGTCGATACGACCGAGAATGAGCGAAAATGCTATATCCTGCCTGTACACTCCAAGCTTATTAATTCACCCTTATATATACACTTTACTTTAACAATGTCTACATTTTTTAACCTAAACATTTTTTCGTAGACGGTATCCCTTTAATTCTTGGATCTATTGTCACAGCCTGTTTTAGTGCTCTACCCAGTGCCTTGAATATTGCCTCAATTATGTGATGTGTATTCCTGCCATACAGTGATTCAACATGCAGGGTTATACTGCTGTTGCTCGTAAATGCCTGCAGGAAGTCCTCGATAAGGTCAGGATCAAAATTCTTTATTTTACTTTTCTTCGGAAATTCAACTTTATATACCAGATATGGTCTTCCACTAATATCAAGAGTCACTGAAGCAAGTGCCTCATCCATCGGCACAGATGCCTGGCCAAACCTTGAAATACCTTTCATATCAACAAGTGCCTGCTTTATTGCCTTGCCGAGTACTATACCTATATCCTCTACCGTGTGGTGATAGTCAACATCTATGTCTCCCTTTGCTTTTATCTTCAGATCAAAAAGACCATGCTTGCACATTAAAGAGAGCATGTGGTCAAGAAATGGTATGGAGGTGTCTATAGTATATTTGCCCTCACCATCAAGATTAATCGTTATATTGATATCCGTCTCTTTTGTCTTTCTATCAACCTTAGCTGTTCTCATTGCTTTCTCCTTATACCCCTTCTATTTTTCTCCTATAATCCATTTTTTACTTCTTTATAAAGCTATCGATAAGCTTGGCTGTGTTAGGCAAGATCAGATAATCTCTTTCAAAGCATTGAGAAAAATACTATTCTCCCCTGGCTTCCCTACTGTTACTCGCAGACAACCGTCTACAACTCCCTTCATATTTCGTATGAGTACACCCTTTTTCAGAAGTCCTTGATAGATTCTATCAGGATTTTCTGTTTTGAATAATATGAAATTGGCCTCTGATGGATAGGGTTTAATACTTTTTATCTTCCTCATCTCATTAAAAAGTCTTTCTCTCCCGGAAATGATTGATTTTATATATGACTTCAGAACATTCCTGTTTTTTAATGCCTCTACAGCTAATGCTTGTGAAATGGAATTCAGATTAAATGGAAGCCTGACCTTATTCACTTCATTAATTATTTTTTTATCTGCAATCAAGAAACCTACCCTCAAGCCTGCAAGCCCTATTTTGCTCAGCGTTCTCATGATAACAAGGTTTGCGAAATCCTTTAGCAAAGGCTTAAATCCTTTATCACTCGCAAAAGGCTGGTATGCCTCGTCAACCACAACAATCGATAGCGATGAGGTTGACCCGATTATTCTTAACATCCTTTCTGAGGAAAAACAATTACCTGTTGGGTTATTAGGAGAACTCAGGAATATTAATTTCGGCTTCTGTATCTTTATTGCTTTAAGTATCTTTTCAAGATCAAGGTCGAATTCCTCATCAAGTGGGATCTCGATTCTTTTTTCTCCGATGGCCTGTGTGATAATGCCATACATTGAAAATGTAGGAATTGGATAAAGCACGGGACCGCCAAAGGTAGTAATGAGATAGTAAATCAGCTCATCCGAGCCATTCCCCTGGAGTATGTTTTCTAGCTTTACAGCAAAGTATCTGGAGATTAGTTTTTTTAAGGTCTTTGCCTCAGGATCAGGATATCTATTTGTTTCTATACTTTTTAATACCTTTGATCCATCTTTAAAGCCATAAGGACTCTCATTAGCATCAAGCTTTACTTTGCAAGGAATATCTTTTACTTTATATGCCGATAAAGACTGGATATTAGGACGCATGAATCTTTTCATATCCATTGTGAATGAATTATAACATAATGCCCATTCCCATTAGGTTAAACCCGAATTACGCAAGGTTAATTATAAAACCATTGCAATTTGTCACCCTGAACTTGTTTCAGGACAGATATACGATCGAAATTTAGGAGTAAAATTTGTTTGCGCCCACCTATTGTAGGACAGACACCTACAAAAGAATCAGACAAGAACCTACAAGAAAATCAGACGCACACCGATATTTTTTCAGTGGTTAAAGGACAATAATATTTATATGGGGTTATCAAATATTGATAAGAACGAATATGAAAGAGCGTACTTACATAAATAAGATAAAAGAATTGTTAACAATTTTAATGGAGTCGCCTTTTTATTTGACAGTCCCTTTGAAAGAGAGGCATTTATTGATTAAAAAGATAATAGACGAGTACCACTTTTTAGAAACAAAAGGATAAAGAAGTAGTGTTTAAGTACGAAAAGAGGTGACAGATTGAAAGATCTGAAGGAATCATTTAAAAAAAATTTTCCAAAAGAACTACCTATTGAACTTGACCAAGATTATCCGACCCATATACCAGTGGGAACAATGATAGAGATTGTTTTTGAGGCTTCAAAAAAGGCGGGGATAGACAGTTACTTAGTATTAAAGCATTTCCAGTTTACTGAAAAAGAAATTAGAGACTATTTTGAAAGACTTGAAAAAAGAAATGAAATCTAAACTGTAAAAGAGAGGATTGAACTTACAAAAGAGAGGGAAAAGCTGATTGTGTTTTGAAGTAATCAAGAATGCACCTGATATCATCGAGTAGGTCAAAACCAATCTTTTACACTTCAATCGATGAATGCATCCTTCAGTAGCTTGCTCTGTCTTTCGAACGCCTGCCTGGGGTTACGAGGTTCTTTCATGAGGGAGATCTCCTGTGTGATAAGTCTTGCTAAGTTCAAAGTATGTGTGTCGATCTTTGTAGATTCTCTTTTGTAAAGAGGATGGTCGCGGTTTATATAAATAGTTGTTTCTTCAGAAAAAACCTCAGGGCCATCCTCACCAAAACTATCCACAACACATGAAACACCGGATTCACCAAACTTTATCTTTTTTATAATGGCATTAGGCGTAAGCCTTTTTACCTTTGGTTTCTTTTTTCTCTTCTTTTCAAGTACCTTTAGCTTTTCTTCGACCTTGACCTCCTCCTCTTTGAAACCTTCTTTTTTCTGAGAAACCTCAGCAGCACTACCTATGCCCTTTACCTCATCTCCTATAGGAATTGCTCCAAATGGTGAAAGATCAGGATTTGCTGCCAGTGCCTTATATATCCTTTGAAGTGCTTCCTTAAGAGCGCGGCTTACCTTTTTGCTTTCCTTTTTTATAGTCAATTTTTGAAGAGTTGTTTTAACACCCTCCATTACCCTTCCCATAATACCGAGAAACTCCTGATACTCATTGGAATCTTTTATAAACCCTGTTCTATCACTCGTTATAGGAAGAAAGTCAGCATTAACCTCGCCCCTGACCCTTGCCATGGCTTTACCCCATGTTTCCATACCGAAGAGTTCCCTGCGTATAGTTACCTGTTTGACTTTTACTTCGATACCAAGGTCTGATGCAACAGAAGCTGTTTCAGAAAGGATTACTATCTCTCCACTCACCGGCCCAAAGGAAGTTCCTTCAAGTAATGGAAGTCTATGGCCTATCAGGCTTCTTGGGGTTACAGTGTGATTATTTATTCTCACTCTAAAATAAGGCGCCTTTATCGGTGTCCCCTCAATTATTTTTGCCTCTATGTCTTTTGGCTCAAACCTCCTGTCTAATCCTATTAATATGACGGTTGTACCATTTTGTTTTCTGAAATCAGGAGGGAGTATTTCAAGTGGCAGTTGCCATATATCGCCTACCTTTTCCCATTGCTCTTTATCAAAGATGACCCTACCAACAAAGTCCTCTCTTTTTGTAATAACCTCAAACCGCTTGCAAGCGGAAAGACTTGCAAACTTGCCAATCCCGAATTGTCCAATCCTGTCCCTGTTGTAAATTGGGGACTTTGGAGCATAAAGCTTTTGTTGTGACCCAATATTAAAATACTGTTTAAGACCTTCTCTGTCCATGCCACCGCCATTGTCCCTTATCTCGATTGTATCTTCAGAAACAGTTATATCAATTAGAGTCGCATCGGCATCGTAGGCATTATTAACCAGTTCACGCACGAACTCGATGCTTTCCGTGTATAATCTCTCGCCTATCGTAATGATATGGCTTTTATCGATGGTTACCGGAATGAATTCATGGGATGATTGCATATTTGAGACCCGCTCCTTTTACCAATTTATTAAAGGCTTTCTGCATTTGTTTTAATGGATAGCTCCCGGATATGAGTCTTGAGACGCCAAGTCTTCCTTCACAAAGAATCTTATATGCCTTCTTCACGTCAGAAGGAGTATAGTGGAAAGTTCCTTTAAGAGATATTTCATCATAGTGAAGTCTTCCTGTGTTGTAGGTTACTGTTGTTCCTGATTTACATCCCCCGAATAG
>Ga0315281_10013776_pt1 | contig 10929 bp, 9 predicted proteins | sample YL17G07_0_MG_FD_204540 | JGI IMG/M metagenome (GOLD analysis project Ga0315281, IMG submission 204540) | Sediment microbial communities from Yellowstone Lake, YNP, Wyoming, USA - YL17G07_0 | ecosystem: Environmental > Aquatic > Freshwater > Lake > Sediment | place: USA: Wyoming | collected... | reverse complement strand
CTATGGCCAATCCTGGCAGCGCCGCTACATATCAGGTCATGTTCGCCGAGTACCTCCGGGGAACGAGGATCGATGGAACCAGCTCCCACTATATAGACACGGTGCCTGGCAACTCTTCCCTGTACGGGAGCTGGTGGCCGCCCAACACTATCTGGTGGACCACGCCCGGACATTCTTGGCAACCGTCTCGACCTGAAGACATGATGGATGCCAGGAGGCAATGGAACACAGACAACAACGCCGCCCCCTGGGACGATGTGAAGAGTATAGCGGCCCAGGGCGGCCTGCTGCGTGTGTACAACCATCGGGTCGTACAGTCCAATGCCGCCGGGCTGTTGCACTGGATCATTGATCCGAAAAATGACTTTCCCTATGAGAACTGGAAGGCCACCGACGGGGAGGCAGCCAGCTACGTCTATGCACGCCACACCACTTCGATCAGCAGCAACATCAGCGCCGGACCGATGGCCTACGATCTGCACCGCCAGGATGCCCAGGCCGCGGGCTACTGGCTCGTCCCGGTGACAGTGGCGATCGATCTAATGGACATGCAGGTGAGCCAGGTGCGCGTGGTCGAACACAATTCCAGTGGCGATACCACCAAGGTCCTCAAGCCCCTGTCAGGCAAGAGGGTCATGGACCTGGGCTACGACATCCGGAACGGCACCCTCTATGTGTCAGACTTCTTCAACGCTTCCGCTACGATCATCGTCGACATCATATCGGGCGGCCAGCCCGCCTTGACCGGCGCCACCGCCGAATCAAGTTTGACAGTGCTGACATGGGCCGCCCCTGCCGATATGGGCCAAACGCCGCTGACCGGCTACAAGATCTACTTCTGTACGACTTCGACCCGGGTACACCATCCATCAACGTCAGCGGCTCCGGCCTGGTGATTTGTAACACTAGGCCGCCATCCTGGCGGGAGCGTTCTCCTTCAATCCTCCTTTTGGTTGAGAATTAACCAGTCATCTGAAAGTGAGGTCTACCTACCCAACTTCTGGACTAGAAATAATTCTATACCATCGGCGTCTTGACCATAATCGATGGAAGGCAAGGCCGACCTCCACACCCATACGAAGCACTCTGGTCTCACCCAGGTCTCCATCCTGCGTTTTCCAGATTCGATCTCAGAACCCGCCGCACTCGTGAAAGCCGCCGAGAGGGAAAAGCTCAATGTCCTTTGCGTGACGGATCACAACACGATCAGGGGCGGACTCGAGGCCAAGAAGCTCTCCAGCTCAGTCGAGGTCGTCGTAGGCGAGGAGGTCAACACGCTCAACGGCGATATGATCGCCCTCTTTCTCAACGAAACCATTCCGCGGCACCTCTCCCCCGAGGAGACGATCGACCGCATCCACGCCCAGGGTGGTCTGGCTATTGCAGCCCATCCCTTCAGCGCGGACTGCGATTCGCTCGGGTTCAAAGTCCTCGAACTGAAGCTCGACGGCATCGAGGTCTTCAACGCGGCGCAGAGGGACGGCCTCTCCAACGCCACCGCCCAGAAGCTCACAATGGGTAAGGTCGATGTCGCGTTCGTCGGAGCGAGCGATGCGCACACGCCCGCAATGGTCGGCAACGCCTACACGATATTCGAGGGACAGACAGCCGAGGAGCTCAGGAAAGCGATCATCCAGAAGAAGACGCGCTTCGGCGGAAATGTTACGCCACTTGGGGAATTCGTCTGGCTTGCGACAATCACCTCGGCGAACATGTACGCGATCCTCGCGCGTTCGCTTTTCAAGTTGCCGATGAAGGAGGAGAACGAGGCGGCAATCGCGGTCTCCACGATGAGGTCGATCAGCAAGTTCGTCTCGCTCGTCGGGGCAGGGACCTTCGTTCTGCCTCCGTTCCCGCTGCTGGCTGCAATAGCGGGAGATCGCATTCACAGGTCAAAGGCAAGGATTACAGTCGCCGATTTCCTCAAACAGGCAAAGCTCTGAGACATCATAAGTCGATGTTGTACCTGAGGAGGGCCGCATATCCTCCGAGAGAATCCAACTGCTTCCCTGCGTCGTGCGTATCGCTCATGATCTCGACCTTCCCGGAATTCTCCTCGGTCAACCTCATGAAACCCTCCCCCTGCCTCGTGCGGGCTTCTTTTTCTGTGAGCAGCAGGGTCTCCACGGCGCCGGCATTCACGGCGAGGGACACCTGCTTCGGTCCGTAAGCGACAGGCTGGTTCATCTTTATCCGCGTCAGCACTTCCTCGATCAGCTTCGTCTCGACAGAGATGCGCGACAGGTCGAGCACCTTTCCGCCTAGCCCCTTCTTGATTACCTCATAGACACCGGCTGCCCCGGTCTGGCCCGAGACGGCGCTGGTCATCCTTGCTGCGAGTTCCGGATATTTCTCCTTCATGAAGGTAATCAGTGCTTCCTTTGCGAACCCAGGACCGAGGACGATGATTGGCTCGTTCTTTATCGTCGCAGTGAGGATCTGGACTATCTCAGCGAAGTAGGATTGTTTGTCTGTTTTCGTTTCGTACATCTTTCCGGTGCCTGTACGGGATATGCCGCCGATCTCCTTCACGCTGAACTGTGACATCACGAAGACGTTCGCGTCAGTGTCATCGAGCACGACGAAATAGATGGAAGGCCGCATGGACTGGTCGATGGCCGATCGGACCCTTTCTATCTCGTGCCTCTTCCATTCATCCTTGAATATCGAGACATTGTCCCCAACCCCCAGCATGAGGGCGTGGTGATGCCCGATGTCCTGCGGGCCCGCTTCAATGCGCCCGAGAATCCTGATCTTGTCCTGGTTCTCCTGATACTCTATCTTCTCGACCCTGACTCCGAGGCGCATGCGCCTCTTCTCCGCCCTCTCCGTGCGGAGCTTGTCCGACTGCTCCTCTCCCCTCCGGTAGGTATCTCCCCAGACCAGGTTATTCGGTTCCACAAGATTTTTCAGGTGCCAGAGGTCGTCCAAGCTCTCAAGATAGAGCTTGATCTCTCCCGTTCTCCGGTCCTGATGAAGCAGCTTCATCGGATTCGATGGTCTATCGAACCAGCAATATTTGCATATATCGAGGACCGGGGGAATCGATTCCTTCAATTGCCGGATAGCAGACTTATCGACATTAGAATCTATATTATAAGGACATCACTATTTTAAAAACGCAAAAGCATTTAATAGAAAGTGTGGGTATTACTCGCACGAAGGCTACCAGTAATGGCCTGATGTGGTAAGATGGCCGACTTTGCGCAACTCCAGAGGATCATCAAGGAGATCGAGGAGCACCCGAACGTTCAGGACGCCACGATCGTGTCGCGGAGCGGTATGCATGTCGCCGGCGATATTCCTCGCGGCGCGCACATGGAGACGTATGTGGCCATGTCGGCAATCCTCCTCGGCGCCGCTGAGAGCGCTACATCCGAACTGCACGACCGCCTGAAGTTCATCGTCGTGCACTTGAACGAGGGAAAGTTCGTCCTCGCCCCCGCCGGGAAGAGGGCCTTGATAGTCATGAGATGCACGAACGAGGCCGACCCCAACGCTCTTGCCGAGCTAGCCAAGAACTCCGGCGAGCAGATCGAGAAGGCGATCTGACCTTTTTAGCATAACCAGAATTCGGGTTCATGGTCTATCACGCAACAACGTTTCTGACGACCTCAGAGATTTATTTATGTCCAGAATCCTAAGTCCGGTTCCAGAAGGGACAGACAATGACCAAGAGTTTCTCACCGGTCAAGACGCTTCTTCTCTCCACTGGCGACGTGAAGAAGCTTCTGGATATGAACGATGTTCTGACGGCCGTCGAGAACGCTTTCAGGCTCAGAGGGCTCGGAAGGGTCCAGATGCCACCGAAGATGTACGTTTTCTTCGAGAAGTACAACGGCGACATCAGGACGATGCCGTCCTACATAGAGGATCTCGGCATCGCGGCGGTGAAAATCGTCAACGTCCACGCGGATAACCCGAAGAAGTTCAACCTCAGGACGGTCATGGCGACTCTCGTTCTCATCGACCCGGCGACCGGCACACCCTTGTCGATAATGGATGGTTCAATCATCACCGACATGAGGACCGGGGCGGCTTCTGGAGTCGCATCAAAATACCTCGCCAGGAAAGATTCGAGAACCCTTGGTTTGATCGGGGCCGGAACCCAGTCTCACACGCAGCTCCAGGCCATCGCCCTTGCGCTCGGCAAGCTCGACGAGGTCAGGATCTACGACATCATACCCGAGACGGCAAAGGCGTTCGCGGAAGAAGCCAATAAGATCTATTCGAAGCGCATTGGCTCGGTCAAGGCGGTGTCTGACCCCAAGGAAGCGGTATCTGGCATGGACATCGTGGTCACCTGCACTCCTTCAAGGAAGCCGATCGTCAAGGACTCCTGGGTGAGCAAGGGACAGCACTTCAACTGCATCGGCGCTGACGCCCCCGGGAAAGAGGAGATGGAACCCGCCATACTGAAGCGCGCCAAGGTCGTCATCGATGACTGGGAGCAAGCCTCGCACAGCGGCGAGATCAACGTGCCGATCTCACAGGGGCTTTTCTCCGAGAAGGACGTCTACGGGAACATCGGGGACATCGTCGCCGGCAAGATCCCTGGAAGGATCTCTCACGACGAGATCACGGTATTCTGCTCCACCGGCCTGGCGATACAGGACGCGGTCACGGCGAAATTGGCGTATGATGCCGCAAAGAAGAAAGGCGTCGGCCACGAATTCGAGATGATCCACCCACTCTGATCTAAGCCCTTCGGAAGCCCCTCTGCGCCCATTCGACCGTCAGCTCCATCGAGCCTTTCAGCGAACCGACGAAGCTCAGACCGGTGCCTTTGGCGGTCCCTTTTCCGGCGATGACCGATCTCAGGAGTTCTTCCTCGTTGTCGCAGTCGGGGAGTTCCAGGAATATCCTGCCCAGTTCGTCCTCCCTGTGCGCGTCGCTTCCCGCGGTGGCGGGCAGGCCAAGCGACTTCGCGAGAGCTTCCGATCTGTTGTTCCGCCTTCGGCTCGTGAACCCGTTCCGAACTTCGATAACGTCGAACTTGCACCTACGAACGACCTTCTCGCCGATCCCCGTGCTCATCCGATAGGGATGGAGCGCGACTGCCAACCCTCCGAGGCTATGGATCCTCTCGACTGTCTCCTCGGGAGACAGGTCCCTCGGGATCTCCTCCTCGACCCTAAGAGCACCTATGTGCCCCTCTGCTGAGCTGACCTCGATCCCTCTCACAAGGATGATTCCTATCTCCCTCGCATAGCTCCGGGCCGCGACGGACCCCTTCACGGAATTGTGATCGAGGATTGCGACCGCGCCGAATCCGCGGGCCTTCAGTATCTTCAGAACCTGGACCGGCTCGACGAGCGCATCACCCGAGGCGGTCGAATGGACGTGCAGATCCGCTTTCATTTTACCCTTGCTCCGGGTGGGACGTCCTTGTCTATCGTGATGTTGGTCCCGTCCGCGCATCTCAACGAGAGGGCTTTCCCGTTCTCGACGAAGAATGCGAGCTTTCTCCCCTTCACCGATTGATCGGGGTTGGCGCACGGGATCCTCTTTCCGACGTTCGCTTCAGTCCCCTCCATCTCGCCCACGAGGAGTTCGAGCTTCTGGAAATCCCCGAAGGGCAGTCGCTTCTCTGACTGAGGCAGTCCGCTGTCAACGGGCGTCCCCGGCGGTACTTCCCTCTCAGGGACCAGCAGTGATACGATATCTCCTGATTCGGCCGCCAGCAGCATCCCTTCGGACTTGACCCCGCGCAACGTCGCAGGTTCGAGGTTGAAGACAATCACGACGCTCTTCCCCTTCAGCTGGTCCGGGGTGTAGTGCCCCTTCAGCCCTGAGACGATGTGTATCTCCTTGCCGACGTCGACCGTCTCGAGGTAGAGCTTGTCCGCCTTTGGATGATCTGCGACCTCCGTGATCTTCCCGATCTTGAGGTTCAGCTTCGAGAAGCCCGCGAATTCCCTCTCCTCCTCGACCTCGATATCGACCTTCTTGAACACAGGCTTCGGGATCGGGAGCTTCTTTCCGACGGGGAGCGATTGCTCCAGCGAGCGCCAGCCGACCTCGTCGAGCGGCTCTTCGTAACCGAGGCTGCCCCAGATCTCCTTCGAGGAGAACGGGAGGTACGGATGCGCCATGACAGCAAGGGCGCGGACGATCTGCATGCTGAGGTTCAGGGCGGCGCCGCATTGCTCCCTGTCCTTCCTGAGCAACGCCCAAGGCTCCGCTGAATCGAAGAACTGGTTCCCGTATCTTGCGAGGTCCATGAAAGCCTTCAGGCCGAGCTTGAAGTTGCACGCCTCGATGGATTCCTTGTAGGTCCTCATCGCGCCATCGATCTGCCGCTTCACCTCCGCCGCCATATGCTCCGGGGCTCTGTCTGCCGGAGGTATCTCCCCGAAATTCTTCTGGGTGAACGAAAGGACCCTGTGGACGAAGTTGCCGTACGCAGCGACGAGCTCGTTGTTCACCTTCGCGACGAAATCGAGCCAGCTGAATTCGGTGTCCTTGATCTCCGGCATGTTGACAGACAGGTAATACCTGATTGCATCCGGCTGGAACTTGGAGAGCATGTCCGGGAGCTCGACCCCGGTCCCGGCGCTCTTAGAGAACTTCTCCCCGGCGAAGTTCATGAACTCGTTCGCAGGGACGTCGTAAGGCAGGTTCAGCCCGCCGCGGCCCATTAGGATCGCCGGCCAGATAATCGTGTGGAAGATCGTGTTGTCCTTCCCGATGAAATAGTAGCTCCTCCACGAGGTGTCCGTCCAGCACTCCTTCCAGGCATCGCTCTCCCCTTTCAGACCGGCCCATTCCTTCGACGCAGAAAGATAGCCGATCACAGCTTCGAACCAGACGTAGATCCTCTTGTCCTCGAAGCCGCTCACCGGGACGGGGATCCCCCACGAGATGTCTCTGGTGATCGCCCTGTCCTGCAGCCCCTCCAGCAGGATGTTCTCCGTGAATCCTTTGACCCTCGGCCGCCAATAGTCCTTGTCCTTCAGGTAGTCCTTCAGCCTTTCTTGGAATGAGGTCAGCAGCAGGAAGAAGTGCTCCGTGTCCCTGAGCGACGGCGTGGAGGAGCATAGCTGGCATTTCGGCTCCCTCAGCTCGTCTGCGTTCAATGTCTTGCCGCATTGGTCGCACTGGTCCCCTCGGGCCTTATCATGCCCGCAGAACGGGCAGGCGCCGCCGACGTACCTGTCTGGGAGGAACCGCGCGCAGCTTCCGCAGTAGAATTGAGGTGTCGTCCTCTTCTCAAGGTAGCCGTTTTCCAGCAGCCCTTGGAAGATCTCCTGGACAGTCCTCGTGTGGATGCCCGTATGGGTGTGGGTGTAAAGGTCGAACGATGCCCCTACGCCTTCGAGAGCCTTCTTGTTGATGTCGTGGAACCGGAATGCGATCTCCTCGGGGGAGACGTGTTCCTTCTCCGCCCTCACCGCGATGGGCGCTCCGTGCATGTCCGACCCGGAAACCATCAGGACCTTGTTCCCGACCATCCGGTGGTACCTTGCGAAAATATCGGCGGGCATGACGGTCCCCGCCATGTGCCCTAGGTGCAGCACGCCGTTGGCATAGGGCCAAGCCACGCAGACGAGTATCTTTTCTTCCGCCATCGACCCTGGGGATTGCTGGCGACCGACTTAAACCTAGCCTACAAGACAACCCTCTCCAGACGCGGACCGTCAGATAGTAGGGTTTTATATCGTCGAGGCAATTCTGAATCCAGATGCGAATCGCAATACTGTTGAGGGACCGCTGCCAGCCGAAGAGATGCAACCTTCAGTGCATAAAGTACTGCCCACCGGTGAGAACGGGCTCTGAGGCGATCGTGATGGACGAGAACCTTGCGAAGCCAGTCATCTCGGAGCAGCTGTGCGTCGGCTGCGGAATATGCGTCCACAAGTGCCCTTTCGAGGCGATCAAGATCATCGGCCTACCGGAGGAGCTCGAGGAGAACATCGTCCATCGGTTCGGGGTGAACTCGTTCAGGCTCTACGGCCTGCCGGTACCCAAGCTCGGCCAGGTCATCGGAATACTGGGGCCGAACGGGATCGGGAAGACCACCGCGATCAACATCCTTTCAGGGACCATGCTCCCGAACCTCGGCCGGTACGACGCTCCACCGACCAACGAGGAAATCCTCGACCATTACTCCGGCACGGAGCTCCACGATTACTTCAAGAAGCTTTTCGACGATGAGCTGGAGACCGCCATCAAGCCTCAGTATGTCGACAAGCTCCCGACGGTCCATAAAGGCGACGTCAAATCGCTTCTCACCAAGGTCGACGATTCCAAAGGATTGGACGACATCGCCCAACGGCTGGAGATCTCGAACATACTGGACAGGGACATCAAGGCGCTGTCTGGAGGGGAGCTGCAGAGAGTCGCCATCGCCGCGACCCTCCTAAAGGACGCCGACGTGTACTTCTTCGACGAGCCTTCCTCCTACCTCGACATCTACCAGAGGCTCAAGGTCGCCCGGATAATACAGGAGATCTCTCCGGAGAAGTACGTCTTCGTCATCGAGCACGACCTCGCGATACTCGATTACCTGGCGGAGCTGGCGCACCTCCTCTACGGTTCTGAGGGGGCGTACGGCATCGTCTCCCTGCCCCGCGTCGTGCGAGTGGCCATCAACGTCTATCTCGGAGGATACCTGCGGGAGGAGAACATCAGGTTCAGGGAAACCACGATAAGGTTCGACCCCAAGCCCCCGAGGGATGAGTGGGAACGGGCCCCGTTGATCAAGTTCGACGCGCTGACCAAGAAGCTCGATGGCTTCAAACTGAAAGCGAACGGCGGAATGATCCACATCGCCGAGGTCGTGGGGGCCGTCGGCGCCAACGCGACCGGTAAGACCACCTTCATGAAGATGCTGGCGGGCGAGATCAAACCGGACTCCGGGGAGATAGACACGGCCGCCAAGATCAGCTACAAGCCCCAGTACATCAAACCGACCTTCGAGGGCACCGTCAGGGAGCTTTTCACGGACCAGCTCGGCCCGGGATACGAGTCGAGCCTGTTCAAGTCCGAGATCGCGCACCCGATGAACCTCAAGTTCATGATGGACAGGGACCTGCCGACCCTCTCCGGAGGGGAGCTGCAGCGGGTCTCTATCTCGCTCTGCCTCGCCAGGCATGCGGACATTTACCTGCTGGACGAACCCTCCGCCTACCTCGATTCCACCCAGCGGATGCAGGCGGCGAAGACCATCCGGACCGTCGTCGAGAAGACCGGACGCTCAGCGGTCGTGATCGACCACGACGTGTACATGATCGACCTGATCTCTGACTCGCTGCTCGTCTTCTCCGGCGAGCCTTCGAAGAAGGGCAAGGCGGTCGGCCCCCTCGCGATGAGGGAGGGCATGAACGAGTTCCTGAGCCTGATGGACATCACATTCAGACGCGACACGGACACCCGCAGGCCGAGGATCAACAAGAAGGACTCGAAGCTTGACAGGGAGCAGAGGTCCGCCGGCGAATACTACTACTCTTCCGCCTGAGCCCCCTAGCTCTTTTCCTCGGATTTGCCGTTCCCCCGGAGATACCGTCTGACCAGGACCGCCAGCAACACGATAACCGCTATCACTATTATGATATCGAAAGCGCTGAACCAGGTCAGGACGCTTTCCCAGTTTTCATGCAGCAGATAACCGATGTACGACAGGGCGAAGTTCCAAGGGATCGAACCGAGGGTCGTGAAGATGACGAACTTCTTGAAGTTCATCTTCGCCATTCCGGCCGGGAGCGAGATGAAAGTCCTGATCACAGGGAGCATCCTTGAGAAGAAAGTAGTCGCCTCGCCGTATCTGCTGAACCACGACTCGGCCATGTCCAGATGCTTCTCCCGGAGCAGCACATACCGGCCGTATTTCACGACAAAAGGCCTTCCGTACCTCATCCCCACCCAATATGCGGCGATCGACCCCAGGAGGTTGCCTAGCGTGCCGGCGATGGTGAGGCTTATCAGATCGAAAGTCCCGTCGTGGATGAGAGAACCGGCGAGGGGCATGACGACCTCGCTGGGGACGGGGATGCAGGCGCTCTCGAGCGCCATCAGGAGGATTATCCCGGGGTACGAGAGAGTGGTGATGATGCCCAGGACGATCCCGATGCCCCATTCGATTATTCCCGCCATCTTCCCACCATGATTCGAATTGATAGAAAATCCTGTTGGTCTGACTGTCCGCCCTGGTCAGATGTACTTTACCGAGCCGCGGACGTTCTTTACCGACAATTTGCCCGTGTCCATGTCAAGCTCCACCGTGCGGCCGAGCGATCCTCCGATGTCCTCTGCAACCAGTCTTATGTGGATCTGCTTCAGCGCCTTCTTGACGGCCTCGGAGTTCTCCAGCCCGATGTCCTTCATGGTAGGGCTCACGTTCCTGAACATGTTAGCGCCGCCGGCGATCTTTGCCACGGAGACATAGACGTTCGCCCCCGCCTTCTTCATCTCATCCGTCAAAGCCTTCGCTGCGGTATTGCCGAACTTAGCCGGTGGGCTATCAAGCCTCTTCGGGGCGAACGACTCGTCGGGCAGCATCACGTGGGCCATGCCTCCGATCTTCGTCGAGGAGTCCCAAATGGCTATCGCTACGCAGCTGCCCAGACCTATGCAGAGCAGCCTGGACGGGCTGCGCGCGACCCGCAATTGGCCTATGCCGACGCTGACCATCAAATCCATCTATGCAACTCCAAGCCTCTTTGCCATCTCCTTCTGGGATTCCGGTTCGGGGAGCATCAGGAATATCCCCTCGATCTCGTGCACCTCTCCTTTGAATTCCGTGAGAATGACAAGGGCTGAATCCGCCACCTTGCCGAGCTCGATCAGCGGGAGGTCGACCACCGCTCCTATCATGTCGTATGCTGCGACCGGCGGTGTCGGGATCATGTCGATGCCGACCATCTTCGATATCGCGCCCAGGTACCAGCAGAGGCATATGTTCCCGATCTCGCAGAGCATGGAGTTCTG
>Ga0315281_10013775_pt1 | contig 10929 bp, 8 predicted proteins | sample YL17G07_0_MG_FD_204540 | JGI IMG/M metagenome (GOLD analysis project Ga0315281, IMG submission 204540) | Sediment microbial communities from Yellowstone Lake, YNP, Wyoming, USA - YL17G07_0 | ecosystem: Environmental > Aquatic > Freshwater > Lake > Sediment | place: USA: Wyoming | collected... | reverse complement strand
GCGCGCCTTACCCGGACCGAGGTCTAGGAGATATTGGGGTAGGGGGCCAGGGGTCATCGACCCCTGCCCCCTCCCCCAAACCCCCTCCCCCAACCCCGAAAAGGGTTTGGCGGAAATGGTCAATTCTTCTGCTCTGGAAATGGTGGCCATTAGCTGTAGGGGCGGGGTCCCCCGCCCGCTAAGGGCGAGGAAACCTCGCCCCTACGTGGATCAGACAGCTCATTCTTATGATTTTGGGTGTCTCCTTAGAATATGAATGGCTCGTTCCCAAACTCCCGCTTGGAAACGGCAATCGGCGACCAAGCTCTGCTTGGTCGTGTAGGGTGCGTTTCCGCACCATCAAATTTGGTTGGCGGGCGGGGACGCCCGCCCTACCGCTTTTTAGTCGTGTAGGGTGCGTCTCACGCACCAATAAATCTAATTCATTTGTTGGGGGAGGAAAAACGGGGCAGCAAAAAAACCGAAATTTCTGATTTCCGTTTCCGGCAAAATCATCTATGATGCTCGCTGGTTAGCCACAGAGAAATAGACCCCAGCCCTTGAACATTGGGGAAAAATTCAGGAGGTAGGTATTATGACCGGTTTTGGCAGGATCATGGCCCTTGGCAGCACCATTATGCTCATCGCCGCCCCCATGGCCTGGGGGGCGGATGGCCCCCCCAAGATGGGCACCGTGCTGCGCCTCTCCATCGGCGCCGAACACGGCATCCCCTCCCGCCGGGGCGTGGAAATGGCGGTGGCTGAAGTCAACCAGGCCGGCGGCATCAAGGGGCAGAAGGTGGAACTAATCGTCGAAGATGAAAAAGACTCCCCCATGGCCGCGGTCAACGCCGTGCAGAAACTCGTCAACGTGGATAAAGTGGTGGCCCTGGTGGGCCCCATGACCTCCGGCGACATCATGGCCGCGACCAAAAACATTGATGAAGCCAAGGTGACGACCATCACCCCCACCGCCACCACCCCCAAGCTGAGCGGCGCTACGGCATACGTTTACCGGGGCTGCTCCCGCATCGACGCGCAGTCCAAAGCCCTGACCGACTACGTGGCCAAGAACTGGAAGCCCAAGACCGTGGGGATTCTTTTTTCCAATGAACCTTACGGCAAGGGCTGCGCCGAGGTCTTCGGCAAGGACTTCGAAAAGCTGGGCATCAAAGTGGTGGCCACCGAGTCCTTCATGCGGGGCTCCCGGGATTTCAAGGCCCAACTCACCACCATCAAGGCCGCCAACCCGGATATCCTCTTCATCCCCGGCTACACCCCGGAGACCGCCCCGGCGGCGGCCCAGGCCCGGCAGTTGGGCATGAACCAGCGGATTCTCGGCGTTTACGGCGACATGGACCCGGAGTATCCGAAACTGGCAGGTGCGGCCGCGGCGGGTCATCTCATCGCCGGCGAATATGACGAGGACTACAACACTCCGAAGAACCAGAAATTCAAGGAAGCCTATTACGCCCTGGCCAAGAAAAACAACGACCCGGTGAACATCATGTTCGCCGCCCTGTGCTATGACGCCACCTCCCTGGTCCTGGCGGGCATGCAGAAAAACGGCCCCACCAGCGACGGGGTTAAGAAATTCCTGGATGAAGTGAAAGATTTCGACGGCGTCACCGGCAAACTCTCCTTTAACAAAGAGCACGACGTGCAAAGGGCCGGCACCAAGGGGGTATACCTCCTGGAAATCAAAGACGGCCGCTACGTGAAGGTGGAGTAAGTTGCTTGGGGAAGGGGGCCGGGGCCCTGGCCCCCTCCCCCAGCCAATCCCTTGAGAGACCGGAAACCGTTTCAGAACCAGGTCTTGCGAGGCATTGTCATTCTGAGCGAAGCGAAGAATCTAATCATATCGACGAGTTTTAGATCCTTCACTTCGTTCAGGATGACAAAAGAACCGTTTTGAGACATTTTCCGCGTGTCCGCCCGTTCTCGGAGGGGCGCACACATGGGTGCGCCCCGACAATTCGATCAAAATATTCTTGATGGCTACCTGGCATTAATATCCATTTTCCCAATTAGCCCCGCCCCGGGGCCCGCTCCGGCAATCTTATCTTGACGCTGCCTGGCAGGGTACATATATTAATCGCACAATCCCCCCCAAAGTTCGCCCCGGAGGAAGCCTCTCACGCGCCGTTTCCGGTGTGTCGGACGCACCCTACCTCCTGAGATGGTTGAAGGATTTTTTGTGCCCAGGCCGTCCTGCCGATAATAATAGGGGGGAAGGGAAGATCCATGGCAGTCACTTCTTTGCAGGGGGGAGACAAAATCCGGTTCGAGGTCCCGGGCCTGGAGGATCTGTTCGCGGCCGTGCGCCGCCGGGGCTATCAGCCGGTGGGCCCCACGGTGCGCCGGGGCGACCTGGTCCTGGAGGAGCTGGCCGGGGTCCAGGACCTGCCCCGGGGCTGGACCGACGAGCAGGAGGGGGGCGCCTTTCGCCTCAAGCCCCGGGAAGATCAAGCCTTCTTCGGCTTCGGCGTCGGCCAGGAGTCCTGGAAAAAGTTCCTGTTCCCGGCGGTGCTGCGCCTCTGGCAAGCCAGACGCCGGGGCGCCGGCTTTGAAATCCTTCCCGAAACCGGGGCCACTCCCCGGTTTGCCTTCATCGGCGTCCGGTCCTGCGACCTCCATGCCATGGCCGTCCAGGATAAGGTCTTCATGGAAGGTAAATTCGCCGACCCCACCTACCGCTCCCGGCGGGAGCAGGCCCTGGTGGTGGCGGTCAACTGCGCCGGCTGCACCTGCGGCACCGGTTTCTGCGCCTCCATGCAAACCGGGCCGAAGGCCACCTTCGGCTTTGATGTGGCCCTGACGGAGGTGCTGGCCGGGGGTCAACACTATTTTGTCGCCGAGGTCGGCACTCCGATGGGAGCCGAAATTCTAAGCGAGGTGCCCCACCGGCCCGCCCAGCCCCAGGAGATCGACCTGGCCGACCGCCTGGTGGCGGAAACCGGCCGGCGCCAGGGGCGCAGCCTGGACACCACGGACATCAAGGATCTGTTCTACCGCAACTACGAGCATCCCCGGTGGGACGACGTGACCGCCCGGTGCCTGAACTGCGGCAACTGCACCATGGTCTGTCCCACTTGCTTTTGCCACACCATCGAAGATGTCACCGATTTGACCGGCCAATGGGCCGAGCGCTGGCGAAAATTGGACGTCTGCTTCACCCTGGATTTCTCTTATATCCATGGAGGCAGCATCCGGGCCACCCCCCGGTCCCGCTACCGCCAATGGCTGACCCACAAACTGGCCACCTGGATCGACCAGTTCGGCTGCTCCGGATGCATCGGCTGCGGGCGCTGCATCACCTGGTGCCCCGTGGCCATTGACATCACCGAAGAGACCCGGGCCATCCGGGCAAGCGAAACCTCGGCCCCCTCAGCAGTTTGAGCCCAGGAGATCACCCATGCAAGCCATTGAGTCCATGTTGGCCGAGCACCCATTTTTGCAGGGGCTCGAGCCCCGGCATTTTCAGCTTTTGGCCGAATGCGCGGTCCCGGCCCAGTATAAATCCGGAGAATTTCTCTGCCGGGGGGACCATGAGGCCACCCAGTTTTTCCTGGTTTATCACGGCCGGGTGGCGGTGGAGATTTTTTCCGCCCGACGCGGCCCCATCACCATCCAGACTCTCGGCGACGGCGACGTCCTGGGCTGGCTGTGGTATGAGAAACCCTACCACTGGCATTTTGACGCCCGGGCCATGGAGCCCACCCGGGTGGTGATCCTGGATGTCAGGTGCCTGTTCGATAAGTTTGAACAGAACCATGAACTGGGCTACCAGATCATGAAGCGTTACGCCCATCACATTGCCGTGCAGTTCCGGGTGAGCAAACTGCAACTCATGGACATGTACGGCTCGGAAAAGCATTGGGGGAGGTGATGAATTGAGGGGAGGGCGGGGGCCATTGGCCCCTGGCCCCCTCCCCCACCTCTCTCGCAGAAAGGCGAATGACCATGCAGGCTGAAGCCGAGCCCATGTTGCCCACGCTCTACCGGGTGGAAAAGCGACGCCGGGAAACCTCTGACACCTATACCCTGGCCCTGGCGCCGGCGGAGGGCGGCGCCGACGGTTTTGCCTTTGCGCCCGGGCAGTTCAACATGGTATACGTTTTCGGCCAGGGCGAGATTCCCATCTCCATCAGCGGCGACCCGGGCCGGCCCCAAACCCTGGTGCACACCGTCCGGGGGGTGGGCAAGGTGAGCGAGGCGCTCTGCCGGCTCCAATCCGGAGAAACGGTGGGGGTGCGGGGCCCCTTCGGCACCCATTGGCCCATGGAGCAGGCCCGGGAACACGACCTGGTCGTGGTTACGGGCGGCCTGGGGTTGGCGCCGCTCCGCCCGGCCATTTACCACGTCCTGGCCCACCGGGGTGACTACGGCAAGGTGGAGCTGATTTACGGGTCCAGAACCCCCGCGGATCTGCTCTACCGGATGGAATTGGAGCGCTGGCGGGGCCGCTTTGACCTGCGGGTGCATGTTACCGTGGACTCCGCCGGTCCCGATTGGCGTGGCAACGTGGGAGTGGTGACCACCATCATGCCCCGGGCCCGGTTCGACCCGAAAAACACCGTGGCCCTGATTTGCGGCCCCGGCATCATGATCCGCTTCACGGTGCAGGAGCTGCTGGGCCGGGGCGTCGAGCCGGAAAACATTTACGTCTCCCTGGAGCGCAACATGAAATGCGGCCTCGGTCATTGCGGCCACTGCCAGTTGGGGCCCACCTTCATTTGCAAGGACGGCCCGGTGTTTTCCCACAGTTTTATTCGGGAATGGCTGGAAAAGCGGGAGATCTGAGATGCCCGGTCGCGCCAAGCCCAAGCTCGCGGTCTGGAAATTCGCTTCCTGCGACGGCTGTCAGTTGACCCTCCTGGATTGCGAGGACGAACTCCTTCAGGTCACCGAACTCATGGACCTGGCCTTTTTCATGGAGGCCACCCGGGCCGCGGTCAAAGGCCCCTACGATCTCTCCCTGGTGGACGGCTCCATTACCACGCCCCGCGATGTGGAGCAAATCAAGCGGGTGCGCCGGGCCTCCCGGTTCCTGGTGGCCATCGGCACCTGCGCCGTCTCCGGCGGCATCCAGGCCCTGAGAAATTTTGGGGACGTCCATGAATTTGCCGCCGCGGTCTATCCCCGGCCGGATAGGCTTGAGGTGCTGAAAGACTCGACCCCCCTGAGCGCCCACGTGCCGGTGGACTTCGAGCTGAACGGCTGTCCCATCAGCCCCGTGCAGCTCATCGAGGTGCTGAGCGCCTATCTCCACGGCCGCAAACCCAACACGCCGGCCATCAGCGTCTGCATGGAGTGCAAGCGGCGTCACAATATCTGCGTGCTGGCGGCCCACGGCATCCCCTGCCTGGGTCCGGTGACCCACGCCGGCTGCGGGGCCCTGTGCCCCACCTACCACCGGGGCTGCTACGGCTGCTATGGGCCCAAGGAGACGCCCAACACCGCCTCCCTGGCCGCCTGGTTCGGGGGCCGCCTGGGGGTCAGCGAAGCCACCCTGGTCCGGGCCTTCCGCTCTTTCTATAACAGTGCCGCCCCCTTTCGCCAGGAGAGCCTTGCCCATGAAAAAAACTAGGCGAATCCAGGTGGATTACCTGGCCCGGGTGGAAGGCGAGGGCGGGCTCACCCTGAAGATCAAGAATAACGCGGTTGCCGAAGCGCAGTTCAAGATCTTCGAGCCGCCCCGGTTCTTTGAAGCCTTCCTAAGGGGGCGCAAGTATTGGGAGGCCCCGGATATCACCTCCCGCATCTGCGGCATCTGCCCGGTGGCCTACCAGATGAGTGCGGTGCACGCCATGGAGGACGCCTTCGGCCTCACGGTCACCGGACCGCTGCGGGAGCTCCGGCGTCTGATCTACTGCGGCGAGTGGATCGAATCCCACACCCTGCACGTCTTCATGCTCCACGCCCCGGATTTCCTGGGTTACCCGGACGCCATCCGCATGGCCCAGGATCACCCGGAGGTGGTGAAAATGGGCCTGAAGCTCAAAAAAACGGGCAATGACCTGGTGAAATTCATCGGCGGCCGGGAAATCCACCCCATCAACCTCCGGGTGGGGGGCTTCCACCGGGTCCCGACCCGGCAGGAAATGGGACCCATCCGGGAAAGCCTCAAGTGGGCCCGGGACGCGGCGCAAAAAACCGTGGCCTGGGTGGCCCGCCTCCCTTTCCCCGATTTTACCCGGGATTACGAATTCGTGGCCCTGCGCCACCCCGACGAGTACCCCTTCAACCGGGGGCGGCTGGGGTCCAGCCGGGGGTTGGATATTGCTGTCCGGGATTACGATGATCACTTTATCGAGGACCAGGCGCCCCACTCCAATGCCCTGTACTCGGTGCGCCGGGGCGGGGGACCCTATCTCACCGGCCCTCTGGCCCGCTACCATCTCAACTTTGAGCGCCTGAGCCCCCTGGCCCGGGAGGCGGCCAGGGATGCCGGGCTCCTCCCCACCTGCCGCAATCCCTTCCAAAGCATCGTCGTCCGGGCCGTGGAAATCCTTTATGCCGTGGACGAGGCCCTGCGGATCATCGACTCCTACGAAATGCCGGACCAGCCGGCCCTGCCGGTCAAGTCCCGGGCCGGGACGGGGTTTGCGGTCACCGAAGCCCCCCGGGGAAGCCTCTATCACCGCTACCGCCTGGATGAGGCGGGCGTTATCCTGGAGGCCAAGATCGTCCCGCCCACTTCCCAGAACCAGAAGGCCATCGAGGCCGACTTGGTGGAGTTCGCGGGCCGGCGCCTGCACCTGCCGGACGATCAGCTCACCTGGCAGTGCGAACAGGCCGTACGCAACTACGACCCGTGCATCTCCTGCGCCACCCATTTTTTAAGGGTGGAGAGATCGTAGGGGCACGGCTTGCCGTGCCCTTCAGTCAGTGGCAGCTCAGACATCCCTGCCTGCATCCTCCACTTCCGGTGGAGCGGCTTAGAGGAAGGACCGGGGATGTGGAGCAGGAGCCAACAATTTTTCGCCCAGGCGCGGGCACGGCAAGCCGTGCCCCTACAACTCCCCTCCCAACCCCCTGAAACGGGTTGCAAATGAACCTTCAGACTGACAATTCTCCCGGGCGGTTCCTGGTCATCGGCCTGGGCAATGACCACCGGGGCGACGACGGCGCCGGCCTGGAAATAGTGCGCCGACTTCGGCAAATGCAGCTCTCGGGGGTCACCCTCCGGGAGGCCCCGGGCGACGGCGCCGCCCTCCTAGAAATGTGGCAGGGAGCAGACCTGGTCATCCTAGTGGATGCCGTCCGGGCCGAACTGCATGCGCCGGGAACGGTCTGCCGCTTTGAAGCGCACCGTCAGCCTTTGCCGGAAAAATTTTTTGCGCGCCTCTCCACCCACGCCTTTGGGGTGGCCGAGGCGGTGGAAATGGGCCGGGCCTTGGGCCGGCTCCCACCCAAGCTCATTGTTTATGGGGTCGCCGGGAAGAACTTCTCTCCGGGGGCGAACCTCTCCCCGGAGGTGCGGCAAGGCGTCGAAGAAGTAGTGTCCCTGGTGCTGCTGGAGCTGGAATAATCCTTAAAATGTACCGCAGGCTCTTATATGAAAATGACCGGTAGGGCGGGCCTCCGTGCCCGCCATCCTTATATTTTCATCCATCGCTGTGAGCCCTAGGGGCGTCATTGGCCGTTAGACTGCATGGGCACAGGCTGGAAAGCCTGTGCCACCAAAAATTCCTTTTCTGTTTCCTAAGCAGTTGCACATGAAGCCGGGAATCGCTTATAAATCATGAAAATGTAGCGCCGCCGCCCTCGGCGGCGCAGAAACCGGACACCCGGGGGCGGGTGTCCCACATAATCTTGAAATTTTTTAAACCAGTCATTCACCGGGCTTCGGTTTACGGTAAACAATGGATAAGTCCGGTAAGGCGGCCCTCTGTTCCGCCAGCACTTGAACCTCGAACCTTGAACCTTTCGGAGCAGAAATGGCGCTAAGCGATCAGGCTGCGGATCTCCAGGGCCTCTTTGCGCCCCGGGCGGTGGCGGTCATCGGGGCCACGGCCCGGCCGGGGAGTGTGGGGCGGGCGGTTTTCGCCAACGTCCTCCAGCACGAATACGGCGGCGTGGTCTATCCGGTAAATCCCCGGGCCGCCAGCATCATGAGCGTCAAGGCTTACGGCTCGGTCCTGGAGATTCCCGAAGAAGTGGACCTGGCGGTGGTCATCGTGCCCAGTGACACCGTGCCCCAGGTTCTGGAAGAATGCGGGCGCAAAAACATCAAGGCGGCCATCGTTATCACGGCCGGCTTCAAGGAACTGGGGGAGGAGGGCGCCAGAAAACAAGAGGCGGTGCTCCAGGTCGTAAGAAAACACGGCATCCGCCTGCTGGGCCCCAATTGCCTGGGCATCATCAACACCGAGCCCCAGATCTCCCTGAATGCCAGCTTCGCCCGCCTGATGCCCATGCCGGGCAACATCGCCCTGGTCTCCCAGAGCGGCGCGGTGGGGGTGGCCGCCCTGGAGTACGCCATGGGGGAGCGCATCGGCCTGTCCAAGTTCGTCTCTGTGGGCAACAAGGCCGACCTCAATGAAAACGACTTTCTGGCCTACCTGGGGGACGATCCCCAGACGGATGTGATCCTGCTGTACCTGGAGGACCTGGCCGACCCCCAGCGGTTTTTTGGGCTGGCCCAGGAGATCACCGGGGAAAGGGCCCAAAAAAAGCCCATCCTGGCCATCAAGTCGGGCCGGACCGCGGCCGGGGCCCGGGCCGCGTCCTCCCACACCGGGGCCCTGGCCGGCTCGGATGAGGCTTACGACGCCCTGTTTGCCCAATGCGGCGTCCTCAGGGTCGAGTCCCTGGAGGAGTTGTTCGACTACGCCACCGCCTTTGCCATGCAGCCCCTGCCCAAGGGCAACCGGGTGGCCGTGGTCACCAATGCCGGGGGCCTGGGCATCATGTGCACCGACGCCTCCATCCGCTACGGTCTGGCCATGGCGAGCTTGGAGGATGAGACCGTGGAAAGGCTCAAGTCCGGGCTGCCGCCCGCGGCCAATCTTCATAACCCCGTGGACCTCCTGGGGGATGCCCGGGAGGACCGTTACGCCCTGGCCCTGGACAGCGTCCTGGCCGACCATGGGGTAGACGGCGTCATCGTCCTGTCCACGCCCCAACTGATGACCGATCTGGCCGCCATCGCCGCCACGGTGGCCGAGGTGACCCCGAAATACCAAAAACCGGTGCTGGTCTGCCAGATGGCCCTGGGGGAGATCGAAGAGACGCTGGCCATCTGGACCAAAGCCAGGCTCCCCCATTACCACTTCCCGGAAGAGGCGGCCCGGAGCATGGGGGCCATGGCCCGGTACGCAGCCAATATCGGGCGGCCCGGCTATGATATTCGGGTCTTCACAGACGTTGACCGGGGAGCGGTGGAGCGCCAACTGGCCGCGGTCAGGGCCGAGGGCCGCCATCAGCTCCTGGAACCGGAGGCCCAGGCAATCTTTCAGGCCTACGGCTTCCCGGTGGCGCCCTTCCGCTGGGCGAAAAGCGCAGACGAAGCGGTCCTGGCGGCTGAGGCCCTGGGCCTGCCGGTGGCGGTAAAGATCGTCTCCCCGGATATCGTGCATAAGTTCGATGTTGGCGGGGTCAGATTGAAGCTGGGCACGGTGGCCGAGGTCCGGGAGGCTTACCGGGAAATCCTGGCCTCGGTTGCCCAAGCCCATCCTGGCGCCCAGATAGCCGGCGTTTTAGTGCAGAAAATGGCCGAAAAGGGGAGGGAAACCATTCTGGGTATGAGCCGGGACCCCCAGTTCGGGCCCCTGTTGATGTTCGGCCTGGGGGGCACCTATGTGGAGATTTTCAAGGACGTGATCTTCCGGGTGGCCCCCATCTCGGAGGCCTGGGCCCACCAGATGATCGGGGAACTCAAAGGCTTTCGGATCCTCACGGGCTTCCGGGGGGAACCGCCCGCGGACCTGGAGGCCATTGCCGAAGCCCTGGAGCGCCTGTCGCAACTGGTCCTGGATTTTCCGGCCATCCGGGAACTGGATATCAACCCCTTCATGGTCTTCGAAGAGGGCCAAGGCGCGGCGGTCCTGGACGCCCGGATTTTCGTCGAGTGAGGGGTGATTGGTTGAGGGGAGGGCTGGGGTGTGGAGCAGGCGCCCTCGCCTGCAAAGGACAGCCGAGGGCGGCTGTTCCACATCTTCCCCTCCCCTCCCCAACCCCCTTTAGCATGTAGGGTGGGCGCCGCCCACCGTCAGGGAAATTTGGGGGCAGATCACCAGGACTCCTACTTTTATTCAGGATGGATAAAGATCTTGAAGCGGTCAAGCGGGCGATCTTCCCTATAATAAGGGCAGAGATATTGATAATCTTCTAAACTAATTTCCCGATATTTTTGGCTGCATCCTGGTTGATCGCAAACCGGGGCGACGACTGCTTCTGGATGGTCCTTGTCATACGGAATAGGCCAGAGCAAGCCGGCATAAGAGCACTTTTTCTTTCGGCCGCTAACCATGACAGACTTTGCTGCGCATCAACCATGTTTGTGGCAGTCATATTCCTTTGCTTGTAAACTATTTTATTGAAAATTTAAGCATAAAGAATGAAAATGCAATAGGGCGAAATTTTGTTCAGATCTGTAATTCTTATTCTCGCTGCATGGAACTAAATCTCTATGATCTGTAGGAATTTTGCCGGCCAGCATGTAGGGTGGGCCCCGCCCACTATCATTAAGTTTGGCGGGCAGCCCGCCCTACTTTTCTGCCATTTATGATGCGCGATAACACCTTACAATACGGCCGGAAACTGAAAATCATCTTATACCAAGATGCCCTCAGAGAGGTATTTACTTGTAGGGACGGACCCATGGAACCTGTCTCAAAACCTGGCATAACGAGGCCATGTCATTCTGAGCGAAGCGAAGAATCTAGTCATATCAAGGAGTTCTAGATCCTTCACTTCGTTCAGGATGACAAAAAAACCGTTTTG
>Ga0315281_10013774_pt1 | contig 10931 bp, 4 predicted proteins | sample YL17G07_0_MG_FD_204540 | JGI IMG/M metagenome (GOLD analysis project Ga0315281, IMG submission 204540) | Sediment microbial communities from Yellowstone Lake, YNP, Wyoming, USA - YL17G07_0 | ecosystem: Environmental > Aquatic > Freshwater > Lake > Sediment | place: USA: Wyoming | collected... | reverse complement strand
ATGTCGAGACTTGAGAAATTCGAAAAACTCATCGAGCATCTTCCGCTCCAGAGCGTCATACTGGTCGGCAATGTCGGCCGGTGAAACGCCGCTTTGTTCGGCTGATTTGTGAATCGAGAAGGATGAGGTTTGGCCGGTTGAGAAGTTACGCGCGGCAATCGATGTCACCCGAGGCGTGTGGCCGTCCTTGATGTCATAGAAGGATTCACAAGAATAGTGAAGCACGACAAACATATCGCGCTTCCGATTCAATTCCTCAAATCGATGCCGTGCCTCCCGTCTCGCCTTAAGCTTGTTCAGTTCCTTGCCCACCGCCCCCCCTTTCTGCCGGCATCGCGTGACGCGAGCCCCTGTAACCGATGCATACCGCTGCGTCCCGTCCTACCCCTTCGGCTTAGCGTTCAAATTGAACTGAAGCGCATTGCAAGCGCAGCGCAGCGTTTCAGGCGCTACGCGCGGCGTAACGTACAGCCAGCCCTGACACGCTGGACACTGGAAGCATTCGAGCAGCTCTTTGAAGGCGACCGCAACCGGTTCGAAGTCTTTCTTCCCGAAATTCGCCCACTCGTTGTAATGAAGGGCCTTGTTCACAGCCCACTGCTCGACGTTCGCCGCCCCGTTTGAGGCTGACAGCGCGGCCTTGCGTTCAGTCGCAGCCGTCTTGGCCGCGTCATTTCCCCACGATTGCGCAGCATTGGCAGCCTGCCCGTACAGGTCTTTCAGCCGTTTTAGAACGCTGGGAAGCAGCTCGCCCAGTTCGTAGTTGCCATCGGCGCGAAAACGTGGGGCGGCGCCGAACTGATCCGCCAGATGCCGCGATACATACTCAAGGTGATGTCGAAGCGCGGCGGCGGCGACTTCAACCTTCCCCTTGGCCAGGGCAGTCCCAATTTCCCCCCATATTTCGGCGCTCGATTCGACGAGAGGGCCGGTATCGATGGTCCAGCTATGAAAGCAGAGCGAAGTCTTACTGGTGATCAAACCTGCCGATTTCATCTGCTCGGCCCACAATCGATCGTGCGTCGTAATCACGAACTGCGTGTCAGGAAACTGCGTCTTGAGCAGGCGGCAAAACTGGTACCGATGGCCTGAGTCCACCGACATGACGACGTCGTCCAGTAGCGCAAAAGTGAACTTGTCTCCGAACAGGCGCTTCATGAGTGCGAGGTACAGGCATACCCCCATGCCGTCCTGATGCCCTTCGCTGTGGTAAGCGGCTGGCGGAAACAGCCCGCGATCGTAAAAATTCACGTCCAGGCCGAGGCTGCCTTCCGACGGCGTGAACTTGGCGGTGAAGGCGTCTTCGTCGTCCTGATTCACTTCCCGATAGTAGGTACTGAAATCCTTCTGCACTTCGTCGTACAGGATATTCAGTTCCTCTTCCAGGACGCCACAATAAGTGTCGTAGGCGAGCTTCGCGGCAGCAAAGCCCGCCGCCGCTGCCTTCTGATTCTTAACCGCAGTCCGACAATCGGACAAACGAAGCTGTGCGGTCGTGAGGAACGTTTGCGCGTTCACCGTCGCGGTCTGATCGGGCAGCGCATTGATCTTTTCGGTGAGGCTGGTCAAACCTTCCGAGAAGCCCTGCGGCACTGCCACCCACGAGATTTCCAAACGGACATTCACGCCAACAAGACCAGCCACAGTAGTCAGTTTGGCCTTGAAAGCATCAAGGTCAGCTCGCCACGCCGTCAGGAGTTGTGCCAAATCAGCGGCCCCCTGGGTCTTAGCAAGTTGCTCAATGGGCGTGAGGAATCCGAAAAGCTGTATCGCCGCAGCGGAAACGGTCGCACCATCTTTCAGCAGCGCCTGCTGCACCTTCCTCGCCTCTTCGGACTTGGCGAGCTTCGCCTGGAGGTGCTCACGCAGGTGCTGCTCGTCCGGCCAGGTGGTATCGCATAACGGACAGTCCGGGCCATCGACCAGGTCGAGACCCTTCTCGATAAATTCCCGCCGCTGCAACGCCGCGAGCAGCGCCGGATCAGCCTCCAGCTTTGAAAGATTGCCGACGATAGACGCAGCTTCCGCCTTGGCAAGCTCGGAGAATCCCGCCGAGGCATCCACAAGCGCCTTGAGATCCTTCAATGCGGTCTGCTTGTTCATCTCGGACTGCTTAGCACCGGCTGCGAGGCCATCGTCGAGCTTGGTATCCGGCTTGAGCTCCGCGATTTCGGGAAGCCCGAGAAGTTTCCGACGCGTATTTACCGCTTCGAGAAGTTCAGCCGCTTTGAGGGCTTCGATCTGAAGATGGCGCAGGATAGATGACCGCGCCGTCTGCACCTGCGCTTCGGCGGTACGCTGCACAGTCTGCAGCCTGTTTTGCGCGGTGTTCAGTGCGCCGCGGGTCTCGCCGATCTCATTGAGCTTGAGAATGGCCTGGATCTCTTGGGAGCGCGCCGTAGGCTCCACCAGAATGAAACGTAGAATATCCCGGCGCGAAAGTGCAATCTCTGGGTGATCAGCAACCTCGGAAAAGAGCTGCACGATATCCGCATCGGCAGGCTCGATTTTGGGTTTCTTGGGCGACGAGACTGTCCGGGTAATGGTGGCCGACTTGTCGAGCGTCGGCAGATATACGCGCAGCGTCACAAAAGCGGCATCAGGAAACTTCGTCTTGTCGACATGGGGACCATGATCCGCCACTGACAGGCCCTTTGTGCCCTTGCCGGTCAGGCGGGCAATCAAGCCGGTCAACCCGAACTCGATGGCGTCGATTACGCCGCTCTTCCCCGAGCCGTTCGGGCCGAAAATGGCAAAGGATTTCTGCGAAAAATCGATGTCGAGCTTCCGAATGCCGCGTATTTCCTCAATATGCGCGGACTCGAGTCTGATCATTGGACTTCTCCGCCGGGTGGCGACGTGAAGACCTTGACCAGATCATCCGCCTTGATTTTCTTTCCGGCACCGAACAGATCACTCAGCTGCTTCAGCGCCTGCTCGTCCAGCACTTGCCCCTCCTTCATGCGGACGAGGAACTTTTCTGCGATCAGTCGTTGCAGGGTCGGCATGAATGTCTACTGATAATTAACAAACACGCCGAAACAGGTGAGCCTGCCTGCCGCGGCCTCGCGGGTCCGATTCACGGCGGATTCTCGCGTCCGAAGTTTCGATCGTGCGGCCTCACTGACGGTCACCCGCCACCGCGCCGCCAAAAAAGATTCATCCCCAAGCACGGTTTGAGGCGGCCGGGTACGGTCCCTGCGCAGACCCCGGGCAGCAGGAAGCGCCAGTCTTGAATCGAGAACGGGTTGTGCGTTGCAAAGCATAATGCTATACTACGCAACACCCTGAGAAAAAGCAATGATTCGCTGCCATCTATCTACCCTAATGGGCCGGAGCAAGCTCCGGATCGCTGACGTTTCACGCCAGACGGGGCTGAATCGCAGCACGATCACCGCGCTCTACAAAGAAACAGCTACGCGCATCGACCTTCAAGCCGTGGAGCAACTTTGTCGGTTGTTCGACTGTAAGGTTGGCGACTTATTTGAGTATGCGAAGGACGGACAAAAGGTGAACGCGTGACGCTCGGCGCCGCCCGTTGGCACGTGATCGCCGAATCCAATTTCGCTTGGGAACGGGAAGCGCTGGACTGGCTTCGAACGCACCTCCCCGACCGCGACCCTTGGCATGTCTGGACCAACTTTGAATTCATCGACGATGAAGGCAAGGTCAATGAGGTCGATGCGTTGGTTCTGTCCCCCGCCGGACTTTTCCTGGTCGAGATCAAGAGCCGGCCGGGGATACTGACCGGAGACGTGCACAGCTGGTCATGGACAACCGACGGTCGTTCAACGACCGTCGATAACCCGGTCATCCTCGCAAACCGGAAGGCCAAACGACTGGCCAGTCTGCTCCGTCGCCAGCCAGCCGTTACCAAGGCCAAGATCCGCTTGCCGTTCGTCGAACCGGCTATCTTTCTCTCCTCTACCAGCTTGTCCTGCAAGCTTGAGGGCCTTGCCAGAACAGCAACGTTTCAGCGTGGTCGTCCTGGCAACGTCGAGGATTCAGGCATCGTCGGTGCGCTGGCCAATGGCATCACGAACCGCTCATTCGCGGCAGTTGACTCGCAACAGGTTCGTGCCATCGCCCGCGGCCTCAATGAGGCTGGTATTCGTCCGTCAAACAAGCACCGTCAGGTTGGCGACTATCGCCTCGGGAAGCTTCTGTCGGAGGGCGAGGGCTATCAAGACTGGGAGGCACAGCATGTCAGCATTGATACCGTTCACCGCAGGGTTCGCATTTATTCCGTTGCAACAGCATCAAGCCCAGACATTCGCGCCACACGGATTCGCCAAGCGCGCCGCGAGTTCGAAATCCTTGAAGGAATCGACCACCCCGGCATATTGAAGGTCAAGGATTACAAGGAAACGGAACTAGGCCCGGCACTGATTTTCGATCACGACCCTAAGGCGTTGCGCCTCGATCACCGCCTTCGTGACAATGGAAAAGACCTGTCGATCACACAGCGTCTCCAACTGATCCGAGATATCGCGGAAACCCTGAAGTACGCACACTCAAAACGCTTGTATCACCGCGCCTTGGGACCTCAGAGCGTCCTTGTTCATGACGCTGGCAGTGGCGCCATCCAAGTGCATTTGATGAACTGGCAGACCGCGTCGCGGAATGCCAGCGATTCCGCCTCACCGAACACGATGCATCGCACTACGGGGACTCAGCACGTCGAAGACTATGTCGAGGATCCGGGCATGGTTTATCTGGCCCCGGAGACAACCCGCGCTGATCCTGCGCATGGCCCGAGCCTCGATGTTTTTTCTCTTGGCTGCATTGCCTACCATCTCTTCACCGGCCAGTCGCCAGCCGAGTCGGTACTGGAACTGACTGAACAACTACGCGTTGGCCAAGGACTGCGCCTGTCCAACGTGATGGATGGTTGTGGAGCACGGCAGCAAGAACTCATTCAATTTGCCACCTGCCCGGACGTGCTCGCACGTTACGACACGGTCCAAGGCTTTCTCGATGATCTTGATCGCGTCGAGGACGAACTTACCGCACCTGACCCGGAAGCCACGGTCGATCCCAGCGTCGCCAACACGGGCGACCGATTGGATGGTGGATTCATCGTCATCAAGCGCATGGGCCGGGGCTCATCCAGTGATGCTTTGCTGGTGCGCAAGGACAGTGGCGAAGAGGAGTCCGTGCTCAAAGTCGCCTGCGATGTCGCGCACAACGACCGTCTGATCGCGGAAGGCGAGGCGCTTACGCGACTGCATCATCAGAACATTGTTGCCCATCGCGAGACGCTCACGGTCGCCGGGCGCACCGCTTTGTTACTTAAGAGCGCTGGCGCCACAACGATGGCCGAGAAGCTCAAAGAAGAAGGGCGTCTGTCGCTCGACATGCTGCAACGCTTTGGCGAAGAGCTTATTGAAGCGGTGAATCACCTGGAAGCTGAAGGCGTCGCCCACCGAGACATCAAGCCCGAGAACATCGGCATCGCTGAAAACAGAAATCGCAAATTGCAGCTCGTGCTCTTCGACTTTTCGCTATGCCGAACGCCAGCCAACAATATTACTGCCGGCACCCACCCATATCTTGACCCGTTCCTCTCACTGCGCCGCCCTCCCCGCTGGGATCTATATGCGGAACGGTTTGCTCTTGCTGTCACGCTTTACGAGATGGCGGTGGGTCAACCGCCAGTATGGGGTGATGGGCAGACCTCGCCGACCATGCTCAATGTCGAGGCCACGATCGAGAGCGATGTCTTCGACCCGGTGACACGGGAAAGATTTACCTCCTTCTTCTCCAAGGCACTGAAGCGCGACTACCGGAAGCGTTTCGACAACGCCGAGGAAATGCTTCGTGCGTGGCGAGCGATTTTTGCTGATCGTCAGATGAAGCAACCCGGTGAAGCAGGCGTGGAATCAAGCCTTGCGTCCATCGCGATGACCGCAACAGCGCTTACTACCATGGCCGAATTGGGCTACAGCCTGGAAGCTCAGGACGTACTGGAACGCATGGGCATCCACAATGCCCGCGAGCTGCTAGCCGTCGATCGCATCCGCTTCCGCTATCTGCGTGGTGTAGGCGACAAGATCCGCAAGGAAATCCGTATCACCGCCAAGGAGCTCGCGCGTCTGCGGCCCGATCTCACCCAGGGCCGGAGCACTGTCCACGACGCAGACGAGGAGCTCGGCGGCGCGGTCAGCGTCAACGAGCTGGCGGCCCAATTGTTGCCGCGCCGGCCTGCCGGCGATGACCGCCCCGAAGAAGCCGCCCTCGCCCACTATCTGGGCCTCGACGATGGCGTTCCGGCCGGCGCTTGGCCGACCCTTGGCGAATCGGCACAAGCAAATCAGGTTGACCGGTCCACGCTGACGGCGGCGCTCATCAAGGCCCGCGAGCGTTGGCTCAAGAACCCGGCGTTCACTGAGCTTCGCCAGCAGATTGACACCCTGCTGCGCAGCCAAGGCCAGGTTATGAGCGCGCTCGAAAGCGCGATCGCTTTGCTGGCGCTGCGCGGCTGTGCGGCGCAGGATGACGCCGAGCGCCTGCGTCAATCGACCGCCGTGCTGCGCGCTGCCGTAGAGGCTGAATCGCACCTCGATCAACCGCGATTCGAGTCGTTCGACCATCAGCCCTGCGCGCTGATCGCCATCGCATCGGCATGGGCCGATTATGCGCGGCAGCTCGGCGCCGCCGCGGATGCCTGTGCGCTTGCAGACCCGTTGCTTCCGCCACCCCGGGTGCTCGAAACGCTGGAAGGCGTGCCCGTGCCCGCCGCGCTGGTCAGTGACGGTGCGCCTACTACAACGATTGCGCCGACCCGACTACTGCGCCTCGCTGCCTCGGCATCGCGCAAGGCAGCATTGTCCAGCCGACAGGAGATCTATCCTCGCGGCATGGCGCCGTTGCAGGCCTTACGCCAGTCACTCGGGGCGTTGGTCGGAGCTCCGGAATTGCGTCTCCGCGACATTCAAGACCGGGTTCGTGGCCGCTATCCCGAGGCCGCAGCGCTTCCCGGCCGGCCCGAGCTGGATCGTTTGCTCGAAGAGGCCGGCGCTCCCCTGACTTGGGATACCTCAGCTGCCCAAGGTGCAGGCGCCTACCGCCTTTCGACTTTGGGAAGCGCACAAACAGCTGGTACCACCACAGCATTTTCGCGACACAGCACGAGGTTGAGTAACGGAATCGTCAATGAAGGAGAGTTGGCGGACGCTGCAGCAGTCGAGGAACGTCTGAACCGTAGCCTCCAGCAAGGCGGCCTGCTTGTACTGACGGTACACCCGCGCATTGCGCGCCGGGCCGAAGGCGAATTGTTGCATCGCTTCGGACAAACTGGCGCTCAACCGGCCCCTCTGCAGCGCGTGAACTTTGACGCATTGATGCTAACGGCGCTGCGAGAGCAGGCTGTCGCGGCCCGCGTCGATTGGAAAGTCGTCATCGAGGCCGACGCAGCGGACCGCGAAAGCCGGCATTGGATCAATCTGCAACGGCTTGTTCAACGCACCTTGCCGACGCTGCGCAGCGCACTTCTGGATGGCCCGGCTCCTATCCTTCTGGTGAGTGCCGGCCTATTGGCCCGCTACGACCTGATGCCCTTGATTTCAGAGATTGAAGAAAAGGCCGGTCGCCCAGGCCACACGCCCAATGTCTGGCTCATGTTGCCCACAACCCACCAGGGATTGCCGGTCATCGATGGCGTAGCCGTGCCGATCGTGAACAACATACAGAACACCCGCACTCTGGCGCTGCCACAGGGGTGGATCGAGAACAGACACCGTGCAGGTCTAGCGGCGTAGGCCCAAGCTGTCAGAACTGCACAATAGGAAGAACCCATTCAGTGATCAACGCCCCCCAACTCCTCGCGGATCTCACCCGCCTGCTCAAGCGCCTGGAAGACGACCTTCGTCAGCGCATCGCGGACGTGGCCGAGCTGAAGGCCAGCCTGCAGGCGGAGTGGCAGGCGGCGCGCGATGCCGACCGGACGGCAGAGACATTCGAGAGTTGGGTAGACCAGGTCGTCACGCAGGCCGGCGTGCACTGGCTGCTGTCGTGCGTGTTCCTGCGTTTCATCGAAGACAACGAACTGGTTGAGCGCCCCTGGCTGGGCGGCACGCCAGAGTCTGGCCGCCTCGCTTTGGCGCGCGACCGGCACGAGGCCTACTTCCGCGAGAAACCGTTGGAGACCGACCGCGACTATCTGCTCGCCTCCTTCCGCGAGGCCGGTGCGCTGCCGGGGCTGCACACCTTCTTCGACGAGTCGCATAATCCGGTCTTCCGGCTAGGCTTGAGCGGCGACGCGGCGATGTCCGTGCGCCAGTTCTGGCAGCAGGTGGACCCGAACACCGGCGCGCTGGCGCACGACTTCACCGACCCGACCTGGAACACCCGTTTCCTGGGCGACCTGTACCAAGACCTGAGCGAGGCCACCCGCAAGCGCTATGCGCTGCTGCAGACGCCCGAGTTCGTTGAAGAGTTCATCCTCGACCGCACGCTGACGCCCGCCATCCGCGAGTTCGGCTACCGCACAGCGAGCTTGATCGACCCCACCTGCGGCTCAGGCCACTTCTTGCTCGGTGCGTTCCACCGCTTCGTGGATGAGTGGCAGCGCGCCGAACCCTCGCGCAACCGGCGCGACATCGCCCAAAAGGCGCTGGATGCCGTGGCTGGTGTGGACCTGAACCCGTTTGCGGTCGCGATCTCGCGTTTTCGGCTGCTGGCGGCGGCGCTGCTGGCCAGCGACGTGCACAAGCTGAGCGAGGCGCCGGACTTCCGCATCCATGTGGCCATCGGAGACAGCTTGCTTCATGGCAAGCGCTTCGGCATGACCGCCACAGAGGGGATGTTCGAGGGTGCTGAGCATTACGCCGGAACAGGTTTGGCGCATGCATATGCCAGTGAGGATCTGGCTGACGTTCAACGCATCCTCGGCAGGCAATACCACGCGGTCGTTGGCAACCCGCCATATATCGTAGTCAAAGATGCAGCACTAAACGCGGCCTACCGGACGCGATACGTCAGCTGCCATAAAAAGTACTCTCTCGGCGCGCCGTTTACGGAGCGCTTCTTTGAGTTGGCTGTGTCTGCGTCGGATGGTATGCGTGGTGGGTTCGTCGGTCTAATAACCGCCAATAGCTTCATGAAGCGCGAATTTGGCAGCAAGCTAATCGAGCAGGTTCTGCCTCGGCTGGATTTGACGCACATCGTTGACACTTCATGGGCTTATATCCCAGGGCACGATACATCAACCGTAATTCTGTTTGGCCGCCATCGCCCACCCGTTTCGGAAACCGTTAGGACCTTGATGGGCATTCAGGGCGAGCGAAGTGCTCCGGAAAATGCGGCCACGGCAATGGTATGGAGTGCAATCCTGCGGCAAATTGACAGTGCGGGAAGTGAGAGCGAATTTATTACCGTGGCGGATACACCGCGGCCTACATTTTCGAAGCATCCATGGAGCATCGGAGGTGGTGGCTCAGGCGATCTGCTTGGAGCCATCACTGACGCGAATCCAAAGGTACTTGGATCACTTACTAGCGCCATCGGTCGTACTACACACACTGGTGAGGACAACGTCTTCTTTGTACCGAAGGACTGGATTGCTCGAAAAAAGCTTGATCAATTCGCTGTTGCGCTCGTTGAGGGCGAAGGCGTCCGCGATTTTTCGATTGATGCCGAAACACAGGTCTTATTTCCATACGACAAGAGTTCAGCTGAGGTACTCAAAGTACTGCCAGCTGCTTTCGCTCGCCACATTTGGTCATTTAGGCGGCTCCTCAAGGAACGAAGTGATTTCGGCAACTACATCGAAGACCGCGGGCTGCTTTGGTACGAACACTCGATGTTCTTTCCAGATCGATTCCGCACCCATTTCGGAATCGCGTTTGCGGAAGTCGCCACGCACAATCACTTTGTTTTTGAACGAGGTGAAAAGGTCTTTAAGCAGACTGCGCCAGCAATTCTATTGCCCCCCGGCACCAGCGAAGACGATCACTTGGGGCTCGTCGGCCTTCTGAACTCCTCGATCGCATGCTTCTGGTTGAAGCAAGTGTGCTATCCCAAAGGTGGTGACAGGACTGGCCAAGAAGGAGCGCGCGTAAGAAAGAACCCTTGGGACGATCGATTCGCATTTAATTCAACCAATGTGGCTGAATTTCCAATTTGTGATACGCAACCATTGGAGATCACTCAGCGCTTGGACTACCAAGCTCGGCAACTGAGGGGACTGCAACCTGCCGCACTTATGGCAGCCACCCCATCGCCTAGCCGCGCAAGCTTAGATACTGCGCGCGCGAAGGCTGTTTCATTGCATCGATTAATGATTTTTAGCCAAGAGGAGCTCGACTGGCGCTGTTACAGCCTCTACTCCCTACTTCCAGCAGGCGTTGAAAGGGCAGAAATAGAGCAACTGACTCCAGTGGAAGTAGAACTCGGCGAGCGCGCATTCGAAATTGTGTTGGCTAGGCGCTTGGCACAGGGCATGGAACAGACCACTTGGTTTGAACGTCACGGCTCAAAACCCGTCACCGAGATTCCCGAGCACTGGCCAGAGAGCTACCGACTCGTGGTGGCACGCCGCATCGAACTGATCGAGCGCGACAAGTCCATCGGGCTGGTCGAACGGCCCGAGTTCAAGCGCCGTTGGAACTCGCCCCATTGGCAAGACTTGGAACAGGCCGCGTTGCGCGAATGGTTGCTGGCCCGCCTGGAGTCAAATGCGCTCTGGGCTTCTAGCAACGATCAGCCACCGCAAATCAACACCACCAGCCGGCTGGCCGACGCGGTGCAGCGCGACGCCGAGTTCATGCAGATCGCCGCGCTGTATGCGGGCCACGCCGACTTCGACGTGGCACAACTGGTGGCTGGTTTGGTCACGGCAGAGTCCGTTCCCTTCCTGCCTGCGATGCGCTACTCCGACACGGGTCTTCGCAAGCGCGCGCAATGGGAAGACACCTGGGCACTCCAGCGTC
>Ga0315281_10013773_pt1 | contig 10931 bp, 6 predicted proteins | sample YL17G07_0_MG_FD_204540 | JGI IMG/M metagenome (GOLD analysis project Ga0315281, IMG submission 204540) | Sediment microbial communities from Yellowstone Lake, YNP, Wyoming, USA - YL17G07_0 | ecosystem: Environmental > Aquatic > Freshwater > Lake > Sediment | place: USA: Wyoming | collected... | reverse complement strand
ATGTCGTCCTTACGCCTCACATCGGAGGGGCTACTGCCGAGACTGTAGTACGCTACTCACAGATGATAGTTGACGATGTAGAAAGGTTTCTCAGGGGGGAGCGTCCCGTGAACTTGCTTAATCCTCAAGTATGGAGGAAAAGTGCCAGGTAAATACGTTCTAGCTGTTGACGCCGGCTCTTCAGGTTGCCGTTCCTTAATTATTGACCTCAAAGGGAATCTGGTTTCCTCAGCTTACCAGGAGTGGTTTTACGAGCTAACACCTCCCGAGGTCGCCCCAATGGGCAAAGAATTCAGCCCGAGAAAGTTCTGGGACATAATCTGCCGACTAATTAGAGAATCCATCAAAAAGGCCGATATATCACCTGTTGATATAATTGCAGTAAGCTCTGCCAGCCAGAGGCAGGGTGCGGTCTTCCTTGATAAGAAGGGCCATGAGCTATATGCCGGCCCTAATACAGACATCAGGGCTATAATGGAAGGCTTCGCTATAGACGGCGAGTGTGGCGACGAGGTTTACCATATAACCGGCCATAAGCCGTCCCTTCTTTTCGTCCCTGCAAGGCTGAAGTGGTTCCAGGCAAATCGCCCGCATATTTACGAAAAAATAGCTACTGCTCTTTCCATCGGCGACTGGATTACATTCAGGCTATCGGGGGAGCGGGTAGCCGAGGTCTCCTGCGTCGCCGATTTAGGGCTGGTTGATATTCACGAGGTCAAATGGTCGGAAAGGTTAGGTGAAAAGCTCCAGTTGTCTCAGGAAGTTTGTCCCGGGATCGTCACCGCTGGCACTCGCGTTGGAAGGGTTACGTCTGAGGCTGCCCGAAAGACAGGATTGTCTACAGGCACAGTAGTGGTTGCGGGTGGAGCTGATACTCAGTGCGGTTTGCTGGGAATGGGAATTAAAGATAAGGGCCAGGTGGGGATATTAGGAGGCTGGAGTGGCTCTATTCAGATGGTGACGACCCGGCCCATCATTGACCCTAAAGGCAGGCTCTGGTCGGGCTGCCACGCTCTGCCGAACAGATGGTATCTCGAGAGCAATGCGCAGGAGTCGGGAGGTGCATATCGCTGGCTCAAGGGACTGCTCTTCGATGCGTCTGAGAAGTCAGAGGATATATATGCTTTGATGGATAGTCTGGCGCAGGAGGTGCCGCCCGGCGCTGGAGGGATGCTAGCCTTCATCGGTCCTGCGGTAATGGATATGAGTCGAATGAAGCCGAGCCTGGGCGGTTTCATTTTCCCTGTAACGCCGAGTATAACTAGTACCAAGAGGAAACATTTCGTCAGGGCAGCGCTGGAGAATTTGGCCTTCGCCTTTAAGGCTAATTGTGCTCAACTGGAGGAAGTATCGCGGCAAAAAGTAAAAGAAGTTAGCATGGGCGGAGGACTTGCGCAGAGCCGCTGCTTGGTAAAAATACTATCCGATATACTCGCTATGCCCGTGACCAGTTTCGAGTCGCCGCAGGTCACTGCTTGGGGGGCAGCCATGTGCGCTGCAGTTGGCTCCGGTGTCTATCCTGACCTGAAGAAAGCTATGGTAGCTATGAGGCCAAAATCAAGGGTGGTTGCACCTGATGCTCAAAATGGGCAAGAATATGCTCCTCACTATGAGAGGTGGCTTGTCACTGCAAAATGGCTGCAAGATTTATACGAAAAAATAGGGTAAATGTTAGCGAGTTTCAGCAAATAGTGATGCAAGGGGGACGTTAGACTGAATGCCCCTTTTCTTGTAACCAAGTTTTATTCGCGTGAGAAACTCTTAATTTGTGGATTGACAAAGGGTTGAAAAAGTGCTATAGTAAAAAATGTCCTCGGGTGGGTGAACCAGCAAGAAGAGGTCAAATCCGCGACAGGAAACGAGTAGGAAACCAAAGGGACCGAAGGGCGGACAAAACTGCGGAAGCTGGGGAAGTCACTCGAGGTCTTTTTATGCCCATCAACGCCTCAAATTTCCCCCTAGAGGTTAACATTCGATGTCGTGCTACTTTCGCATTTTGAAGGATATTCTGGCTGAGGCTGGTGTTGAGGTCACTCCTGCCAACAGGAAGCAAGTCGACAGGGCCATTCATGAGATTGTGGGGGTGGAGTACAAAGATTGTCCTGTGGCCGGGAGAGCAGTCAAACAGCAGATAATGGGCGATGAGCAGAAACGTCGCGATTTTGTCAAGAAGCTGAAGAATGCTATTGGTTAAGTGCTTCATCGCTGCTTTGTGATTTTAGCATCTGCTGGCGGCAGGGACGCCTGAGCTTATATTCCCTGTACTTGTAATCTTTTCTTCTGCTCTCCAACTACCGCGTTTTCTCATTAAAGAATGTTGCTTCATGCTTTTCCTTCACCTATAATGGCACCAATAATTTATTTGAGAAGTGTCAGGATAGTTATCGCGGGGCCTAGCGAAAGGAATTCGGGTGAGCAAACAGACTCTTGGTTTCAATAGAGCCTTGAGTGAGATTGCGGAGGCGCTTAACTCAAGCCTTACCGCCAGTGAGAAGCTTCGTCTATTGGTGAAGGCCACGGCCCGGGCCCTGGGGGTGCGAGGTTGCTCCATCATGTTGTTGGACTCACAGAGGAAGAGACTTGTTCATGCCGCCTCGCATGGCCTCAGCGAACGCTATCTCAGAAAGGGCTTTCTAGAATCGGAGAAAAGTCTTTCTGAGGTCTTAGAGGGAAAAACGGTGGCAATCCGCGATGTAGCAACTGACCCCAGGATACAGTTTCACGAATTAGCGCAACTGGAACATATCTCCTCTATCCTGAGCGTCGCTCTCAAGATAAAAGGAGAGGCAGTGGGAACTCTGCGCGCCTACAGCCGCACCAGCCGTGAGTTCACCTCAAGGGAGGAGGTGTTCCTCACCACTGCGGCAAATCTGGCTGGTATCGTCCTGGAGTCGGGTCGCTTTGCCGAGATTGAAAAACCTCTCTTAGAATCGGAAGCCAGGATTGCACCTCATCCTGCTTCTCTGACTTCACAGCTCAAGCCAACCACTTTTGCCCATCCCAGTGAGGAGGAGTTCGCCCACCTGCTCGACTTCTACCAGATCGAGTGGCTCTATGAGCCCCGCTCCTTCGAACTGCGATGGGAAGATGGTAAGGGCAGCGAGATGTTCACCCCTGATTTTTATCTGCCTGTCTTGGACCTTTATGTCGAGATGACGACCCTGAAGCCGGGGCTCATGAGAGAGAAGAACCGCAAGGTTCGCCGCTTGCGGGAACTCTATCCTGAAGTGAATATCAAGCTTCTTGCCCGTCGAGACTATGACCGCCTGCTGGCCAAGTATGGACATGGCCCTCTGGCAGGGGCGAAGACGCGGGGTGTGGGGCGGGTATTCTTCAGCGCCGCGCAGATACAGAAAAGGGTGCGGCAGCTTGCCAAAGAGATATCACGTGACTACGAGGGACGACACTTGCTGTTAGTGGGTGTGCTGCGGGGAGTATTCTGCTTCATGGCAGACCTGATGCGATACCTAACGGTTCCTGCAGATGTGGATTTCATGGCTATTTCCTACTATGGGGCTGAGAGCGGACGGGCAGTGCATGTCACCAAAGACCTCGACCTGAATCTGGAGGGACGCCATGTACTGCTGGTAGAGGATATTGTGGATACCGGGATGACATTGGGCTTTGTCATCGGCTATTTAAAGGCACGTAACCCGGCCAGCTTGACGGTTTGCACCTTGCTCGATAAGAGGGTGCGCCGACTGGCTGAAGCCCCCTTGACCTATGTGGGATTCGAGGTTCCTGATGAGTTCCTGGTGGGTTACGGGCTAGACTATCAAGAGGAGTACCGCAACTTGCCTTTTATAGCGCTGGTGAGTGAGGAAAAGCCCGACACCGAGCCAAGCGCAAGCACATAAAAAAACCTCGGGTGACCTCCCCAGCTTCCTTGACCTTTTCCGCCCTCCCGGTCCCTTTGGTTTCCTACTCGTTTCCCTCTTGCGGATCTGGCCTTTTCTGACTGGTTCGCCCACCCGAGGACGTGTGGCAATATAACACTTTTCCAGGACTTTGTCAAGCCTCACAAGCACAGGAGCTTCCCATACTAAAGTTTATAGAGTTGCTAGTACCATTTCTCCCCTTGATGAATGCCCAAAAGAACTATTGTACATCCGATAGTGAGTGTGTTAATGTTGTACCAGTGTAATTAATTAAAGATAGGTAAAGTGAGGATGAGGTAGGTTTTATGAAGAAATGCAGGATAGGCATTCTCACCGGTGGAGGAGACTGCGCCGGGCTAAACCCCGCTATTAAATGGGTTGTTAAGACTGCTCTGGATGAGCGACTTCAGCGGGAGAGGGGGGTTCAATATGAAATGTTGGGGATTCGAGATGGGTGGAAGGGGCTGGTTTATGCCGATCCTACAAACCCGGATAGTTTAAAAGAGTATACTGTGCCGCTGGATCAGGAACTGGTAAGGACCTGGGACAGATACGGTGGCACTATGCTGGGGACCTCGCGGACAAATCCTTATGACCCTAAGAATGATCGCTCTAAGATAGTATTAAGCAATGTAGATAAGCTCGGTTTGAAGGTCGTGATAGCCATCGGGGGCGAGGATACTTTGGGGGTGGCTTATAAGCTATCTCAGGAAGGGGTGAATGTCGTAGGCATTCCCAAGACAATTGATAAGGACCTTCCCGGGACAGATTACACGCTGGGATTTGAGACAGCTCTCAATGTTATCACAGAGGAAGTTGATAGGCTGAGGACCACTGCTGGCTCTCATAAAAGGATATTTGTGGTGGAAACAATGGGGAGGCATGCGGGCTGGCTGGCTTTGGAAGGTGGAGAATCCAGCGGAGCATTCATTATACTGATCCCTGAATACGATTTTTCTATTGAGAAGGTCAATGAGTTAGTCCTGGAGGGCAAGAGAAAGGGCAACAGGTATGACATTATCGTAGCAGCGGAGGGCGCAAAGCCGGAGGGTGGCACTCAGTTTGTGAACCGAAAAGGCGTGGACAGCTTCGGCCATGAGATCCTTGGGGGAATCGGTGAGGCTCTGGCTAACGAAATCCAGGATGCGACCAAGCTGGAGACACGGAGTATTGTGTTGAGCCACTTGCAACGTGGGGGCTCTCCTTGTGCTTATGATAGAAGAATGGGCAGGTATTTCGGCATCGCTGCTGTTGATTTGGTGGTGAAGAGAGATTTCGGGAAGATGGTCAGCTACAAAAACGGTGAGATCACCGCTGTCTCGCTCAAAGAGGTGAGTGGAAAGCTGAAGTTGGTTGATGTTAAGACGCAGTATGATATCGAGAGATACAACGGGCGTCGGACTATACTGAGATAGCAGGGAGAAAAATATGTCTAAAGAATCTGTCTCGCCTGATAAAATTGATGCCCTGGTGAAGGAAGCTGCCCTTGCCACCGAAGCAAAGGTTAAGGATAAGGCGCAGCAGACTATCAGGGAACTAGCTTCTAAGCGAGGAGCCTTCCCGGCTAGCATTCAAGGCCTCTACGAAGCCGCAGGCAAAGGACTGTATAGTGGCATAACTGTCCCGGCTATGAATATCCGCGGTATCACCTATTATGTCGCAGGAGCAGTATTCAAGGCTGCTCTGAAAAATAAAGTTGGCGCTTTTATTTTCGAGATAGCGCGCTCTGAGATAGGCTATACAGGGCAGAGGCCTGGTGAGTATGCTGCTTGCGTGCTGGCCGCTGCAATCAGGGAAGGATTCGAGGGCCCTGTTTTCCTGCAGGGCGATCACTATCAGGTTAGCCAGAGCAAATATAGCTCGGAGCCTGATAAGGAGCTGAACGCAATAAAGGAGCTTATCCGTGAGTCGGTGGCTGCTGGGTTCTTGAACATCGACATAGATGCCTCTACCCTCGTGGATTTAAGCAAAAAGACCCTTGATGAACAGCAGGAAAAGAATTGCCTGGTCACTGCTGAGATGACGAGGTTCATCCGCAGTATCGAGCCTAAAGGGGTGACTATCTCTGTCGGAGGCGAGATTGGGGAGGTGGGGAAGAAAAACAGCACGGTGGAGGACCTCAGGACATTCATGTCAGGTTACCGCAGGATGTTAGGGCCGAATGTCAAAGGAATCTCCAAAATCAGCGTGCAAACCGGAACTACCCATGGTGGGGTGGTTCTACCCGATGGATCCATTGCCAATGTTGAAATAGATTTCAAAACCTTGAAAGAGCTTTCCAAGCTGGCGCGTGAAGAGTACGGCATGTGTGGCGCTGTGCAACATGGAGCCTCTACCCTTCCCGATGAGGCGTTTCATCATTTCCCTCAGATTGGAACTGGAGAAGTGCATCTGGCTACGGGATTTCAGAACATTATTTACGAAAGCAAATATTTCCCCAAGGAACTTTTGGATAGAATCAATAGACATCTCTCCGATAAATACGCAAATGAAAGAAAGCAAGGGGAAACGGAAGAGCAATTTCAGTACAAGACTCGAAAGAGGGCGTTCGGCGATTTCAAGGCGGAGATGTGGAACATCCCTGAAAGCAATCTAAAAGGGATAAGGGATGAGCTCGAAGGTCGCTTTTCTTTGCTCTTCCAGAAACTGAATGTGATAGGGACAAAGGACCTGGTTAGCAGGTTTGTCGTTAAATAACAAAAACAGTTCGAGCATAGACAAATTGATCGGGACGGGAGACGAAATATGTTGAAACAGGCTACAAGAACAAGGCTGCCCAAGCGTATAGATAGGCTGGATGAGCTTGCTCATAATCTATGGTGGAGCTGGCATTATCAGGGGCGCGAGCTGTTCAGGGCGCTGGATTATACACTATGGCTAACGAGTGGGCGTAATCCGGTCAAGCAATTGAGGGACATCAACCCTGATAAACTACAGGCGGCTGCCAGCGACCCCGCCTTTTTAGCCGCATATGATTCCATAATGTCAGCATTTGATGCCGACATGTCTAACCAGAATACCTGGTTTACCACCAAATATGCCGACGTGCTACCGGGCCCTATTTCTTACTTCTCGATGGAATTCGCCATCCACAGCTCGATTCCGATATATGCAGGGGGTCTGGGAATCCTTGCCGGCGATATTTGCAAGGAGGCAAGCGACCTGGGGCTGCCGATGGTCGGAATAGGATTTATGTATCCTCAGGGATATTTCCACCAGCGTATCTCCGCTGATGGCTGGCAGGAGGAGATATACAAGCAGTTGGATTTTAGCGAAACGCCTATGACTCCTGTCCTTTCCTCGCAATGGTGCAAATCACTGGCCGAGGTTCAACTGGACAATAGGCCTGTATATATTGGCGCCTGGCAAATCCAGGTAGGCCGCACGACCCTCTATTTACTGGATACCAATGTTGAGGAAAATACTCCTCAGGACCGTCAATTGTCCGCCCGTCTTTACATAGCCGACCGGGAACTGCGCATCCAGCAGGAGATAGTTTTGGGGATCGGTGGTGTGCGCGTTCTCCGGGCTCTGGGCATCAAACCGGCCCTCTGGCATGCTAACGAAGGCCACGCAGCTTTCATGATGTTGGAAAGAGTAAGGGAGGAGGTAGAGCAGGGTACAACATTTGACAAAGCCGTCAAAAAGGTGCGGGCAACCACCGTTTTCACCACCCATACGCCGGTCCCTGCCGGGCATGATGTTTTTCCTTCCCAGCTTGTGGAGAAGTACTTTCATAATTACTGGGGCTCGCTGGGGATCGACCAGGGGAAGTTTCTGGGACTGGGCCAGGGGGATGGTGTGGGTAATCAGGCTTTCAATATGACGATACTTGCCTTATCAACTGCTGATAAGTGCAATGCTGTGAGCGAGCTACATGGCACAGCTTCAAGAAGAATGTGGCATATGCTCTGGCCGGATATTAAGGAAGAAAAGGTGCCTATCTCACATGTTACCAATGGGATTCACGTGCCTACCTGGATTGCCTCGGAAATGGCACGTCTTTACGAGAAATATCTGGGAAAGGACTGGATGGAAAGGCATGATGACCCCAAGCTTTGGGAGCGAGTGATGGATATCCCTGACGAGGAACTCTGGGCGGTACGTCAGGCTCTGAAGCGTAAGCTCAAGGGATCCATGCTGGATTGGGCACAGCAGCGATGGACAGAAGCTGAGGTAATGCCGCAGCAGGTGCTGGCGATGGGCTCTCTGCTCCACCCCGAGGTGCTCACTATCGGTTTTGTGCGGCGTTTTGCTGAATATAAGCGGCCATCGCTTATCTTCCGGGATGTGGAACGTCTGAAGAGGCTGGTCAAGGACCGCTGGCGTCCTATTCAGATAGTATTCGCTGGCAAGTCTCATCCTGCTGATTTTCCATCAAAGGGCCTGCTTCAGCAGGTTTACTGCCTGGCTACAAACCGTGATTTCCATGGTCGGATAGCCTTTATGGAAGACTATGATATGCACATGGCGCGCTACCTGGTACAGGGTGTAGACGTATGGCTGAATGTGCCGCGACGTCTCAATGAGGCATGTGGCACCAGTGGTATGAAGGCGTCGCTGAACGGAGTTCCTCACCTGAGTGTACTGGATGGGTGGTGGTATGAAGGATACAATGGGGAAAACGGTTGGGCGGTTGGCGATGGCCCCGGGATATGCAGTCCGGAAGAGGAAGATAGATCTGATGCCGAGGCGTTGTATCAATTGTTGGAAGAGAAAATAGTGCCGCTATATTATGATAGAGACCGTGGTGGCGTACCGCACGGCTGGGTTAATATTATCAAAGAGACAATTAGCTCGATTGTGCCCAGGTTCTGTGCCCGACGAATGATAAAGGATTATACTGAGCAATTGTATTTACCAGTCGCCGGATCGCGTGCGCGTCGGCATATTTCGCATTAGCCTCTTATCCCAGGGCAAAAAGCCCTGGAAGATATGTAGATAAAGAGAATCAGTCCCCATCTCAGAGAAGAATATTCAGACGGACTGGAGATGGGTCAAATTTAGAGGAGAGGGGTAACTTATGTCCACGATTTATCAATTCACAGGCTCCTGGGACGACAAAAGCCTTCTGGGGAATAAAGGGGCCAACCTGGTAGCCATGACCAAGTTGAGACTCACGGTGCCCCCGGGCTTTGTAGTATCTGTTGAGACCTATAAGGAATATAAGCGCACTGGCAAGCTCCCTGAAGAAGAAATCAAGCAGGCATTGGAGGCTCTGGAGAAGCAGACCGGGAAGAAATTAGGAAAAGGGCTGTCTGTATCGGTACGTTCCTCGGCGGCAGCGTCTATGCCGGGAATGATGGATACCGTACTCGATGTGAAGGATCGGGAGGCGATGCTTTCTGCTATAAAGAAGGTCTTTGATTCCTGGGACAACCACAGGGCGGTGGAATATCGCCGCCTCAACCGTATTCCTGCCGATATGGGCACGGCTGCCATAATTCAAGCTATGGTTTTCGGCGATTTGGATGGGAATTCGGGGACGGGCGTGATGTTCACTCGAAATCCCAGCACAGGCGAAGAAGTGCTTTTCGGTGAATATATAACCGGAGCTAAGGGCGAGGACCTGGTATCTGGCCGCAGAACGCCGCAGACCATGGATGCTCTCAAAGCGCAAATGCCTGACATGTATGCTCAACTGGAAGAGGTAGCCAGCGTACTGGAGAATCACTTCCGCGACATGCAGGATGTGGAGTTTACAATTGAGTCAGGCAAGCTTTATATCCTCCAGACCAGGTCGGGCAAGCGCAGCGGCCGGGCATCGGTTAAGGTCGCAGTTGATATGGCGAAGGAAGGGTTTATCTCGCGTCAGGAAGCTTTACTGCGGGTATCTGCTGAGGATGTGAGGTCATTCTTGCACAGGCGCATTGAGCATCCGGAGAAATACAAACCTATTGCCAGCGGGCTGAGCGCTGCCCCCGGGGCAACCTCGGGGACGGTGGTATTTAATAGCTTGGATGCTGTGGCGGCCATGAAGAGAAACGAGCGAGTGATATTGGTTAGGCCCGAGACAAGCCCCGACGACATCCTCGGTGTCTCAGCCGCTATGGGGGTATTGACATCTCGAGGCGGCCTTACTTCTCACGCAGCCATAGTCACCAGAGCCATGGGCAAACCCTGTATCTGTGGGGCTGAAGAGATGAAAATAGACCTTCATGCTGAGAAGTTCGAGGTTAACTCACATACCGTCAAGAAGGGAGACATCATTACCATTGATGGCAGTGCAGGTAAAGTCTATCTCGGCGATTTGCCGCTGACAGAAGCCGAAGGCAGCCCCGAGCTCGCAGAGTTGCTGACATGGGCTGACAGCTTCAGGAGGCTGAAGGTGAAGGCTAACGCCGATACGGTGGAAGGCGTAGCTCTGGCCAGAAAGTTCGGCGCTGAGGGTATCGGCCTTTGCCGCACGGAGCGGCAGTTCACCGGCGAGGAACGGCTCTCTGCTATCAGAGCATTCATACTGGCGGAGACCCCGGAGCAAAGGGCTGAGGCCCTGGTCTTGTTGCACAAGCTACAGAAAAAGGATTTCATGGCAATCTTCCGAGAGCTTAAGGGGATGCCTATCATAATCCGGCTTCTCGACTTGCCTCTCCATGAGTTCTTGCCCTCGGAAGCGGAGGCAACGGACCCAGAGCTCCAGCGAAGAATACGCGAATTAAGGGAAACAAACCCGATGCTGGGTCACCGTGGGGTCAGGGTGGCTGTCACCTATCCTGAGATTTACCAGATGCAGATTGATGCTATTGCGGATGCTTGTGCTGAGGTCAAATGCGATGTCTCTATCATGGTGCCGCAGGTGGTTACTTCCCAGGAGCTACTCTGGGTAAAGAAGATGGTTAAAGATAGGGGCGTTAAGTTTGGGGTAATGATGGAGACTGTGCGCGCCTGCATGCGAGCAGGGAGGCTGGCTCAGGTGGCCGATTTCTTCTCCTTCGGTACCAATGACCTGACCCAGGCTGTATATTCTTTCAGCAGGGAGGATGTGGAAAAGAAGTTCCTGTCCATATATCTCGATGCCGGTATCCTTCAGGATAATCCATTCCAGATTCTGGA
>Ga0315281_10013772_pt1 | contig 10933 bp, 8 predicted proteins | sample YL17G07_0_MG_FD_204540 | JGI IMG/M metagenome (GOLD analysis project Ga0315281, IMG submission 204540) | Sediment microbial communities from Yellowstone Lake, YNP, Wyoming, USA - YL17G07_0 | ecosystem: Environmental > Aquatic > Freshwater > Lake > Sediment | place: USA: Wyoming | collected... | reverse complement strand
GTGGGTCTCAGTATGCTGTCAGGGACGGGCTGATTCGAACTCCTCTTGGAGGTCGATGATGACCTGTTCGAGTATCTCCTCTAGGCTTCCGCTCCGGTACTCTCTCAGACCACCGATATCGCTCTGCACTCTTGCCACATATGTCGAGTTGCTCTTCAGGAACTCAACGTTGCACAATGGCTCTTCCATCAATGTTCACCTTTTAGCTTGGGCACCATCCCAGGCCATGGGTTGCACGAGCCGCGCTATACGCGCTCTATTATTTCAACCTTTCTTAGCAGGACCTTGGGGAAATCATGTGAGCCAGACTGTCAAACTAGGCCTGCATCCGACGAGTGCTCGAACGAAGCCTCGAATCGTGGATGGAGGCGTCTATGAGGTACTGACCTGAAGGACCCCGCAAGATTAATTACCAGCTGCGCAATTGAGCTTCTCAAGATGAACTCGGCAGTCCAGCCCTTAACGATAATTAGCTGATTCTTGCTTACAGTGCTGAGTTTGTAATAGAATCCTTCTCGAGGAGTCTGTCATCATGAGGAAACTCTACCGTGAACCCGATGGGAAGTCCTTCCCGCAGCTGGAAGAGGAGATCCTCCGTTCATGGGACGAGCAGGGTATCCTTCAGAAGGTGAAGGAGCGCATGAAGGGCGGGGAGCCCCTGGTGTTCTGTGAGGGCCCGCCCACCGCCAACAACAAGCCCCACATAGGGCATGTGCTCACGCGCGTGGTGAAGGACTCGTTCCTCAGATATCATGTAATGAACGGCCGAGAGATCGTGCCGTACATCGGAGGCTGGGACTGCCACGGCCTGCCCGTGGAGCTGGAGGTCGAGCGGTCGCTCGGTCTCTCGACCAAGAAGGACATCGAGCGCCTGGGGATCGGGAAGTTCAACGACCTATGCCGTGAGAGTGTCCTGAGATACAAGCTCGATTGGGAACACATGAGCCGTCGCATCGGCTATTGGATCGATTTCGAGAACGCCTACATGACCATGTCGAACGACTATGTGGAGAGCGTCTGGTGGTCGCTCAAGCAGTTGCATTCCAAGGGTTTGCTTGCAAGGGGCCACAAGGTCGTCCCCTATTGTCCCAGGTGCGGGACCACGCTCAGCAATCACGAAGTAGCGCTCGGATTCAAGGACACTGAGGACAGGTTCGTCGTCGTGAGATTCAAAGTCAAGGCGATGGGCGCTAGCCTGCTTGTCTGGACCGCCACTCCATGGACGCTGCCCGCGAATGCTCTTGTGGCCATCGACAAGGACCAGGAATACGTCTTATTCGAACACTCAGGGGAGAGGCTCTTGGTCTCGACCGAGCGGCCCGAGTGGATCGCGCCCGAGGACAAGGTCGTCGGACAGTTGCGGGGGAGTGAACTGGTGGGAAAACACTACGAGCCTCCGTTCAGCTATCACAAGTTCTCGGGAAAAGCATTCTTGCTCGTGCATTCGCACGAAGTACCTAAGGATCAGGGCACTGGCGCGATCAGTATCTCGCCACCGTATGGCGCGGTCGACTTCGAGATCGGAGCGCGAGAGGGAATCGACCTGTTCGACCCACTGGACGATTCGGGCAGATTCACCGACGCCGCCCCGGAGCTCTCCGGTAGGCAGGCCAGGGATTCGGACTCGGACATCATGCGCCTGCTGGAGTCGAAGGGTCTCCTGTTCAGATGGGGTCTGTTGAAGCATGCGTATCCTTTCTGCTGGAGGTGCGACACTGGGCTCATCTACAAAGCGATGGATTCGTGGTTCGTCAGGACCTCGGAGGCCAAGCGTCGGCTGGTCAAGCTGAACGACGAGATTAAGTGGGTCCCCGAGACCTTCAAACACGGGAGGTTCGGCAGGTTCCTCGTTGACGCCAGGGACTGGGCGATCAGTCGGACCAGGTATTGGGGTACGCCGTTGCCCATATGGCGTTGCCCGAACGGGCACGAGCTTTGCATCGGCAGCGTCGAGGAGTTGAAGAGGCACTCGGCGATCGAATTGCCCAAGGATCTGGACCTTCACAGGCCGCATGTCGATCGGATAACCCTGAACTGCCCACAGTGTGGCAAGGGCATGGTCCGCGAGGAGTATGTCATAGACTGCTGGTATGATTCGGGATGCGCGCCCTTCGCCCAGTATCACTATCCCTTCGAGAACATCGCAGAGTTCGATACGCACAGGTCGGTCGACTTCATCGCGGAGGGCGTGGACCAGACCAGGGGCTGGTTCTATACCCAACACGTGCTTGGCACGCTGCTGTTCGACAAACCCGCCTTCAAGTCGGTCCTGGTACTGGGCCAGGTCCTTGACACCAAGGGCAGGAAGATCACCCGGGATTCACCCAACGTCGTCTATCCGGACGAGGTCTTCGATTCCGTCGGAGCGGATGCCACGCGATTGTTCTTCCTCAGCAGCACCGTCTGGCAGCCCATACAATTCTCCAAGGAAGACGTTCGCGAGACGATGACGGGAACACTCAACACCTTGCTCAACGTCTACGCCTTCTTCTCTTCGAACGCGAACGCATATGGCTTCGAGCCACAACATGAGTACGGTAGGACCCACGACCTGGACAGATGGATCATCTCGCGTCTCAACTCCGCCACCAAGGAGTCCAGGGAAGGGTTCGACGCGCTCGAGGTCCACAGGTCAGTCAAAGCGATGGAGTCGTTCGTCAACGACCTCAGCAGCTGGTACGTCCGCAGGTCCAGGCGGAGGTTCTGGGAGGAGAACGATCCTCTCGATAGATTCTCAGCTCACTGCACTCTCCACGAATGCCTTCTGACAGCATCGAGGCTCATGGCGCCGGTCACGCCGTTCTTCTCCGATTGGTTGTACAGGAATCTGAAGGGGCAGAAGGAGAGCGTCCACCTGGAGGAGTATCCCAGTGCGAACGAGACCCTGATAAACGAGACGCTGGAGAGACAGATGACGGTCGTCATGACAGCGGTGGAAGCGGGCCGGCTCGCGAGACAGAAGGTGAACGTGAAGCTGAGGCAACCGCTGTCAGAGGCGGTCATCGCGACGGATTCGAACAAGGCGTGGACTTTGCGAAGATTCGAGAAGATGATCTCCGAGGAACTCAACGTCAAAAGGATCGAGGTCTTGGAGAGTAGAGATAAGATGGTGCAGTACGCGGTCTCCCCGAACCTCAAGACACTGGGCCCGAAGCTGAAGGACGCGATGTCTGAGGTCGTGGGGCTCCTCACGAAGGTGGATGAGAACGAGCTCGTCAAACACCTTCGTGCCAACCAGAAGATACGGCTCGGCGGCTTCGACCTCACAGAGGAGGACGTCATAGTATCGGAGAAGGATAAGATCGGGTTCTCCCACGCGAGCATAGGCGACATGCACGTCTTCGTCGCGCTGGAGGTGACCCAGAACTTGAAGCTCGAAGGACTGGCAAGAGAGGTCATCCGAAGGATACAGCATATGAGGAAGGAGCAGAAGCTGGATTTCGAGACGACGATAGAGGTCGAGTACTCAGGCCATCCTGACCTGGAGAAGGCGATTTCGTCGCACATGGTTCACATAACGCGCGAGACGCATGCAGCCCGGATGGTCAGAGGCGCAGAGCTCTCTGGCGCCACGAAGTGGGTCATAAACAAGATGCCCTTGGAGCTAATGGTCAGGAAGTCCTGATATTGATCCCCGTCTTTTCGGGGTTGAGCGGTTTCTGCATCACGTAGGCGTCTCTTCCTGGCCCGTAGAAGTCCCTTATCATGCCGTTGATCTCGTATCCCTTGGATTCATAGAGCGCGATCGCCGCATCGTTCGCCACATCGACCTCGAGTGTTGACATCGCGAGGCCGAACCCGAGGAATTTCCTCTCGCATTCCTCCAACAGCCGGACACCGGTCCCTTTCCTCCTGGATCCAGGTAGGACGGCTATTGATGCAATCCGCCCTTCCTGGCGCTCTTCGGAGATCATGCACATGGCGGATCCGACCACATCCTCCGTCTCGATTGCCACTATCACGAACGTATCGTCCCTTTCGATGAAGGAGCGGACCGTGTCCGCGCTGAACATCTCGATCCCGAAGCATTCCTCCTCGATCCTCAATAGCCCCGGGAGGTCCAGCGTGTCGGCCGTCCGCACGTCCATGGCCAGTATAACATCGTCTGGGTGATATGTTCGTTGTCCCTTCCCGTCCGAAGGGCTTATATTCGCAATGTCTCTTCAGAATCTGGAATGCTGTCGGTCAAGCAAGCCCTGTCCAAGGACCAGGTCGGCAAGAAGGTCCAGGTAAGGGGCTGGATATACAGGACCCGCTCGAGCGGGGGCATAGTATTCGCGGTCCTCAGGGACGTTAGCGGGATCATCCAGACCACTGTCAAGAAGGGCGCCGTCTCGGACAAGGAATTCGATGATGCCCAGAAGGCAGGCATCGAATCGTCGGTCATGATCGAAGGTGAGGTCGCAGAGGACAAGCGGGCCCCCGGAGGTTACGAGATCCGGGCGACCAAGTTCCAGGTCTTCGGCTTCTCGGAAGGCTTCCCGATCACTGAATACCAGAGCACCGAGTTGCTCCTCGACCTCAGGCATCTGTGGATAAGGTCAAGGGAGCAGACGGCGGTCGCGAAGGTGAAGGCCTCGCTCCTCCGCGGGGCGAGGGAATGGTTCCACGGCAACGATTATGTCGAGGTCACGCCGCCGATAATCACAGGTGTGGCTGCAGAGGAGAGCACGACCCTCTTCCAGGTCAAGTACTTCGACAGGATCGCCTACCTCTCGCAGAGCGCGCAGTTCTACTTGGAATCATTGATCTTCTCGCTCGACAAGGTCTACTCACTGACGCCCTCTTTCCGGGCGGAGAAGTCCAGGACCCCGCGCCACCTGGCGGAATACTGGCATCTGGAGATGGAAGCCGCGTGGCTTGGGAACGAGGACAACATGAAGGTCCAGGAGCAGCTCATCACGTCGATGCTGCACAACGCGGTCAAGGAATGCCCTGAGGAGTTGACTTTCATGAAGAGGGATCCGGCGACCCTCAAGAAAATCGAACCTCCGTTCGAGCGCATGAGCTACGAGGAGGCGATGGAGACCCTTCAGAAGAAAGGTTTCGATGTCTCTTGGGGCAGCGACCTTGGTGCCATCGAGGAGCGCGCACTAACGCAGGATCGCACTGTTCCCATGTTCGTCGTCAACTATCCGAAGGAGCTCAAGCCGTTCTACATGAAGGAGAACCCTGAGGACACGAGGACGTACAAGAACAGCGACCTGCTCGCCCCAGAGGGATACGGAGAGGTCGTCGGTGGCAGCGAGAGGGAGACGGACAACAAGTTGATGCTCGAGCGGCTCAGGGACAAGGGGGAGAGCATAGAGAATTACAAGTGGTATCTCGACTTGAGGAAATACGGTTCCGTGCCGCATTCAGGTTTCGGCTTGGGATTGGAACGGATCGTCACCTGGGTCTGCAAGCTGGATCACATAAGGGATTCTATCCCATATCCGAGGACCGTTGCGCGCGTCTACCCATAATCACGGCCACGAGGCCATCGGCGACGTTTCGTTACTATGGCTCAACCCTTGCGCCGAGCGGCCATCTTCGTGCAGTACTTGACGTAGATGTCCACCGCTCTGAGCACCTCGGAGACGTCGATGTGTTCATCATTCGCGTGGCACACCTTGGGGTCACCGGGTCCGCAAACGAAAGAGGCGTTCCCGAAGCCCTTGAACATGACCATCTCAGTCGCGTAGGGAACCGTGATGGTCAATGCTTCTTTTCCCACGGTCTCCTCCATGGTCCTCACCGCCGGCAGGTTAGGATCAGTCTCCACCGGGTCGAGTTGATAGAGGATACTGAGCTCGTAGCCACTCGTTCCTATCCTCTTCCTCACGAGTTCTAGGACCGATTCGGAGGTCATGCTGGCCATATACCTGCTGTCGATCTCCGCCACGCATTCGCTTGGGATGACGTTGATTTGCGTCCCGCCCCTGATCATGTCTACGCACATCGTCAGGGTCGTGAACGGGTCGCGGGGCACCTTCGTCAGGTCATCGAGCTTGGACAGCATGGAGGTCATCTTCGAAATGGCATTCTCGCCCAGCCCCGGCATGCTAGCGTGCGCGGACACCCCGTTCGTCTTCAGGGAGAACTGGAGTAGCCCCTTCTCCCTTACCGCGATGTTGAAACCAGACGGTTCCGCGACGAGGATCGCCGAGGCCGTCCTGATTGCCTCATCCTTCGCAGCCGCAGCGGCCCCCTTCATGCCGGTCTCCTCATCTGTCGTGAAGCATACCGAGAACGGCACATCGGCCGCGACGAGCTCCTCGGCGGCCACCAATATCGCCGCGCATCCGCCCTTCATGTCGCATGCTCCCCTTCCGTACATCTTTCCATCGAGCATCGCTCCATCCGCATGGTTCCAGCCGTCTCCGTGGGGGACCGTGTCGAGGTGACCGGAAAGAAGCACGCCGGCCTTGCCATTCTGCGCGATTATTGCCGGCCGACCTGCTTTGTTGTGGTATCTGGGGTCAAGACCGATTCTCCTGAGCCTGCCAGATACGTAATCGACGATCGGCTTGATGTCGTCCTCGGCAGTGCTCCTGAGCATCACGAGCTCTCTGAGCGTCTCCGCCGCTTTGCCGCTCAGGTTGCTCACCCTCTCTTATGGTCCTTTGCCAATCTGTCTACTATCTTGACTACCAGCTTGACCGTGTTCTCCATATCGGAGATGCTCGCTACCTCGGTCGGTGAGTGTGTATACCTCATCACGATGCCCAGGGGCATCATCAGGCATCCCGTGTCCTGCATCGCTGCTCCGTCCGTAGAGCCGCCCCCGGTCCCCAACTGTAGTGGGATCTTCGCTGCTGCAGCCACCTGCTCCACGAGCTTCCTGAGCTTGGGGGAGGCGATTGCCTCACTGTCGAACATCCTCAAGGCAGGGCCCCCACCGAGCATGACCTTCCCATAGGCCTCATCGGTCATGGGCGCATCTGCAGTCGTCATCGTGTCCACCGCGAAGACGTAGTCTGGCCGAAGGTTGAATGCGACCGCTCTGGCTCCTCTAAGGCCGATTTCCTCCTGAACGCTCCACACAAGCGTCACTCTGATGGGCAACTTCCTGTCCTTAAGCTGCTCTAGCACGTCCAGTAAGATCGCGCATCCGGCTCTGTCGTCGATGCCTCTCGCGCAGATGAGGTCCCTGTTGATGTAGGTGATGTCCTTCTTGAGCACCATCGGGTCGAGGACCCTGATGCCGAGTTTCTCGGTGTGCTTCTTGCTCCGGGTCCCGACGTCGACTCTGATGTCCTGCCACTTGACGGCCTTCTTCGCCTCATCTGGCTCGGTCATTAGATGCGGTGGCTTGAGCCCGATCACGCCTGACACGACATCTCTCTGGGTCTTGATCTCGACAACTCTGCCCACCAAGGTGCGGTCGTCTACTCCTCCTACCTTCCTGATCCTCAGAGATCCGTCCGACTCGAGATTGGTGACGACAAGTCCAAGCTCGTCCATGTGGGCGACGAAGATCACCAGTGGGCCGGTGTCGCCCAGCTCTACTCTGAGGTTCCCCAAGTTGTCCTCGACAGCCTTCAGGCCCTGGTCTTCGATCTTCCCTCTGATGTAGTTCCTGATGTCATCTTCGAACCCCGACACTCCGGGCACCCTGATCATTTCTTCCAAGTATTCCTTCAAGTCAATCACTTCACGAAAGGTGGTTTGATTATCTTCGCCGGGACGATTGTCTCTCGGACTTCGATTTCGATCTTGGTCCCAATCTTGGACATGGACAACGGGACATAGCCCATCGCTATGCCATTCCTGAGCAGAGGCGAAATCGTTCCGCTGGTAACGATCCCGACCTTGTCGCCCGCTGATCTTATTGTGTATCCGTGCCTGGGTATCCCCCTGCCTTCGCACGTCATGCAGACGAGCTTGTCGTACTCGCCCGAGGCCTTCTGTGCGACCATGGCCTCCTTTCCGATGAATTCGTGATTCCAATCGATGACCCATTGAGGCCCAGTCTGCATGGAGCTCTGGTTCCCATCGAAGTCGGTGCCCGAGAGGAGCAGAGCCTTCTCCAATCTCAGTGTGTCCCTCGCACCCAGTCCGATGGGCTTGAGGCCGAACGATCTCCCCTTTTCGAGGATCGCATCCCACAACTGGACCGCGTTGGCGTTATCACAGAAGATCTCGAACCCATCCTCGCCAGTGTACCCGGTCCTCGAGACGAATACAGGCGCTCCGCCTCCCAAGCCGTTCAGCATATTCCTTCCCTTGAGGAGGACGGTGGATGATGGGCGGTTGTCGTAGGGAACCTTGTCCATTCTGAGGAAACCACCCCAGAACCACTTCAGATTCGAGAGATCGAACGAGGTCAGCTGTCCCATGACATCCTTGGCAGCCGGTCCTTGCACCGCGATCTTGGCGACCTCCAGGGACTCGTCCTTCAGTTCCTGACCGCGAAGATGCTCCTCGATCCACTTCCTCATCTTCTGCGCGGTTCCTGCGTTGGGCACCATGAAGAATTCGTCCTTCCCCAGGACCGTGATGATCGTGTCATCGAGGATCTTCCCACCGTCGTTCAGCATGTGGGTGTATACGCACTTGCCAAGCGGAGCGCTCGCGACGTCGTTGGTGCTCAAGTGATTGATGAGGGGCCCCGCATCCTTCCCGCGTATGACGAAAGCCCCCATGTGGGACACGTCGAACGCTCCCGCATGCTTCCTGACCGCCAAGTGTTCGTCGATTATGGTCGTGTACTGGATGGGCATGTCCCAACCCTCGAACCAGACCATCTTCGCTCCGAGGGCGACGTGTGCCTCGTGGAGAGGGGTCTTGTGCATGCGCCCAGATTACATCCTTAGTCCTAAAACCTTGGCGCCTTAATGCGACAAGAGTGGCTAAATCATGCTCATCTGTATTGGTCGATCAGCGCCGAGAAGTCCTTCTCGAGCTGGATGCTCATGGTGGGCTGCTCTATGACTTCCACATTCCTCTCGAGCAAGGCCAGCTCCTGCTCGCTGAAGGCGCTCGGGCTGATGGGTATGAGAACAGTGGACTTGCTTTGCATGACCTGCTCGTTGATGTGCTCTGCAAACCTGAGCACCTGCTGGAATCCGTTGTTGATGACCAGGTATTCGAGCCCGTCGATGAGGACCACGCACTTCTTGTATCGCTCGACGAAGGAGGAGATGACCGTCGCGAGGGTGCCGATGCTCGTCGGATTGTGATGGTCCTTTCCCGGCGTGTGCGAGAGCCACAGGATCCGGGTATCCTTGACCTCGAACGCTTCCCGGACTTTCTCGGGGAACTGTCTCGTGACACACAGACCGGGATTATCTTGGGTGATGATCGATTCGAAGAGCTTGTATGATAGGAACGGCTTCCGCTCCTTGACAACATAGCAGAGGCCTTCCTCTGTGCGAATCGAATCTACGGCCGGCTTGTCTTCAGCAGAAATGGCCAACCCTCCCTTCATTTAACTTGGACGGGGCCGGCCATATTTATATGTTCTGACTCACTGCATTGAATCATTCTGGTTTCACAATCAATGTGCAGGGTTGAGCATTTGTCGCATTTTCTCTTCCAGGACCTTTGCAGGGATGTCCAGCAGCGTTATGACGGTGGTCTTGCCCGAAATGCCAGCGCCGCTCTTCTTTGCGCTGACCACTCCTAGCATGTCCAGGTCCTTCATGAGGCCCCAGAACGCCGTGTGCGCCCTGGGTTTCTCACCGTACTCCTCGCACGCAACCTTGTATGCCGACTCAGCGCCTCCAGTCGTTATGTACGCCTTTCCCCTTGAGGCCCTTGCGATGCCCAGCAGCGCGAGCTTCTGGTGCATTTCCAGCCCGACCAGCTTCGACTCCGTGACGGAGCTGTACGCTTCTGCCTTCGCGGCGCGGACGTGCTCGACCGATATCCTGCCAGCACCTTCCTCGTCCGCTAGCATGCCCGCCTTCTCGAGAATCTCGATCGCGAACCTCGCGTCCCCGAATTCGGATGAGACCTCTGCGATCAGGTCGATCGAATCCGGATCTATCGCATCGTCCTTGAGGGCCAGCTGCGTTCGTTGAGCGACTATGTCCCTGAGCTCTTCCGGGGGGTACTTCCCGAACTCCACTATGTTGGTCCGCTTGAAAGTGCTTGTGGAGGCAGGGTCGAGCATGTCATACACGTTCTTCTGTGAGATCAGCATGAGCGAGACGAGTTCTCTGCCCTCGAGCTTCTCCTCTCCGAAACGGGTGAGCTTGTAGATGATGTCTGACCCGGCCTTCTTCAGGAGCATGTCAGCTTCATCGAGCACGACGAGCAGGTGGAGCTTGCGTTTCTCGAGGTCCTTCCTGAGTATCCTCAACATCTCCGTGATGGAGAACCCCCTGTCCGGGAAGTTCGGTTGGAAATGGTTCACGATCTGGAGCACGACGCTGGATTCGCTCGTCCGCTGCCTGCAGTTCACGAGCACCCAGTCGACCGCTTTCTGCTTCTTCTCGGCGTATCCGACCATGTCCATGCAGAACCGCTTCGCCGTCGCGGTCTTGCCAGTTCCGACGCTGCCCGTGAGCACGACGTTCTGCGACATGTTGGACTCCACGACCGGCTTGTAGAGCATGACGAGCTTCTTCGTCTGGGCGTCCCTGTGGACCAGCTTGGGCGGGACATAATCGAAAGACAGCACCCTCTGGTCCTTGAAAACGCTCTTACCTGGAGTCTCCCACATCTGATTCAGCTCTGTTCTGGATTTCACCTCGCCATCGGCGTATCCATACTTTAAAACATTCTCGTGCTCCTCGGCGAACGTGCCCCTGATACCAAAACGATTTAAGCTTTCAACGCGCTCGAAGGACTCTGCGGATAGGTGAGAGGAACGGTTCCGGAAGACGATGTTGTCAGTTCTGTGATTAAGGGCACCAGGGCCATGCTGAGCTCAGAGACTCTGCTCATCGAGGCGGTCCAGGACCTCGTCAAGGACGAGGTGAAGAGGGCCATGAGGGAGAAACTC
>Ga0315281_10013771_pt1 | contig 10933 bp, 20 predicted proteins | sample YL17G07_0_MG_FD_204540 | JGI IMG/M metagenome (GOLD analysis project Ga0315281, IMG submission 204540) | Sediment microbial communities from Yellowstone Lake, YNP, Wyoming, USA - YL17G07_0 | ecosystem: Environmental > Aquatic > Freshwater > Lake > Sediment | place: USA: Wyoming | collected... | reverse complement strand
CACTGGAAGGGCGGCGGCGTGGTCTTCGGGCCGCACCCGCGCGGGTACGAGCAGCGGATGCCGGCCAAGATGCGCCGCGCCGCGCTGCTCGGCGTGCTGAGCGCCAAGGCCTCGGACGGGGCCGTGCGCGTCGTGGAGGGCTTTGATCTCGAGGCCATCGGGACCCGGGCATTCGCCGAGCGCCTCGTCGGCTGGAACGCCGAAGGCAAGGTGCTGGTCGTTCTCGCCGCACGGGACGCCGTCGTCGAGCGCTCGTGTCGCAACCTGCGCGAGGTGCGCGTCCTGCTCGCCGACTCCCTCAACGTGGTGGACCTGCTGGAGGCCGATACCGTCGTCTTCACGCGATCGGCGCTCGACCGCGCGCAGGAGGTGTACGCATGACCGCCTCCAACGTCTACGACGTGCTGATCCGCCCGGTCATCAGCGAGAAGAGCACCGCGGAGACCGAGCGCAACAACTACACCTTCGCGGTCGCTCGTGACGCGAACAAGCTCCAGATCAAGGCGGCCGTCGAGGCGGCCTTCAAGGTGACCGTGCTCGGCGTGCGCGTGCTGACGGTCAAGCCCAAGGAGAAGCGGCGCGGCCGCAAGAACCTGGGCATCGTTCCGGGCTGGCGCAAGGCGATCGTCACCATCGCCGCCGGCGACAAGATCGAACTGTTCGAGGCCGTGTAGCACGATGCCACTCCGAAACTACCGACCCACCAGCCCCGGGCTGCGCCAGATGACGCGCTCGACCTTCGACGAGGTGACGACCAGCCAGCCGCACAAGCCACTCACCGAGAGCATGGTCCGCAAGGCTGGTCGTAATTCCGCGGGCAAGTTGAGCGTTCGTCACCAGGGTGCCGGCCACAAGCGCCTGTACCGGGTGATCGACTGGAAGCGTGACAAGCACGGCGTCCCGGCCACCATCGCGACGGTCGAATACGACCCGAACCGGTCGGCGCGCATCGGCCTGCTGCACTACGCCGACGGTGAGAAGCGCTACATGCTGCTGCCACATGGCCTCGGCGTCGGTGACGTTGTCGCCTCCGGGCCCGATGTCGAGGCACGGGTCGGCAACGCGCTCCCGCTCGCCAAGATTCCGCTCGGGACACAGATCCACAACATCGAGATGACCGCGGGTCGCGGCGGGCAGATCGTGCGCAGCGCGGGCAGCAGTGCCCAGCTGCTGGCCAAGGAGGGCGAGCTGGCGACTATTCGGCTCCCCTCCGGCGAGGTGCGTCGCGTTCGCGCGGACTGCGTGGCCACCGTCGGACAGGTGAGCAACCTCGACCACGAGAACCAGAAGATCGGCAAGGCCGGTCGCAGCCGGCACATGGGTCGCCGGCCGGAGGTGCGCGGCGTGGCCATGAACCCGCGTGATCATCCGCACGGCGGCGGCGAGGGCAAGTCGCCGACAGGCATGCCGCCCAAGACGCCATGGGGCAAGCCGGCCATGGGCCTGCGCACCCGCAAGAACAAGACCACCGGCAAGATGATCGTCCGCCGTCGGTTCGGACGGGGTTAGGAGAGCTCGATGAGTCGTTCCGTCAAGAAGGGACCATTTGTCGACGCGCGCCTGCTCGGCCGCATCGACGAGATGAACAAGCGCAACGAGCGCAAGGTGCTGAAGACCTGGTCGCGCCCGAGCGTGATCTTCCCGGCCATGATCGGCCATACCATCGCGGTCCACGATGGCCGCCGTCACGTGCCGGTCTTCGTCACCGAGAACATGGTCGGGCACCGCCTTGGCGAGTTCGCCCCGACCCGCCACTACCGCGGCCACGGCAAGGCCACCGAACGCTCATCGTCGCTGAAGTAGGAACGAACCGATGCGCGTCTCCGCCACTGCCAAGTACATCCGCATCAGCTCGCGCAAGGTGCGCCTGGTGACCGACCTGATCAAGGGGAAGTCGGTCGAGGAGGCCGCGGCCATCCTGCGCTTCCTGCCGAATGCCGCCGCTCGTGACGTGGCCAAGGTGCTCAAGAGCGCCACCGCCAACGCCGAGAACAACTTCAACCTGTCGGCCGATGAGCTTCGCGTGATCAATGCCACGGCCGACGAGGGTCCGACCCTGAAGCGGTTCCGACCGCGCGCCCAGGGGAGGACCTTCTCCATCCTGAAGCGCACCAGCCACATCACCGTGGCCGTCGCCGACCGAGAGGAGTCCTGATGGGACACAAGGTTCACCCGTACGGGTTCCGGATCGGTATCAACAAGCCGTGGCTGGCGAAGTGGTACGCGGATCGCGACTACGCGACCCTGCTGCAGGAGGACATGCGGATCCGCGCGCTGGTCGGCAAGCAGCTGGCCAACGCCAGCGTCAGCCACCTGGAGATCGAGCGCGGCATCAACCACGTCACCGTGACGGTCCACTCGGCCAAGCCGGGGATCGTGATCGGCAAGGGCGGCCAGAACGTCGAGCTGCTGCGCAGCTCGATCGGCAAGCTGACCGACAAGAAGGTGAAGCTCGAGATCAAGGAGATCCTGCAGCCCGAACTTGACGCCGTGCTGGTCGCGCAGAACGTGGCCGGCCAGTTGGAGCGCCGGATCGCCTTCCGCAAGGCGGTCAAGCAGACGGTCCAGCGCACCATCAAGGCCGGTGCCAAGGGGGTCAAGATCCAGGTCTCGGGGCGCCTCGGCGGGGCCGAGATGAGCCGCACCGAGTGGGACAAGGAAGGCCGCATCCCGCTCGGGACGCTGCGCGCCGACATCAGCTACGGACTCGTCCACGCGCGCACCACGTATGGGCGCATTGGAGTCAAGGTATGGGTCTACCGCGGTGATCAGTTGGGCGAACGCCCGGGATCGGCTCGCACCGAGCCGCGGCAGGCGCGCGAGCGACCGACCCGCGCCCGCACGCGCACCGCTGCGTCGTCCTCTGCGACCTCCCCGGCCGCAGTCGTCGAGCCGGCGGCCGCCGGCGAGGAGGCCTGACCGATGTTGATGCCAAAGCGGGTCAAGCACCGCAAGGTCCAGCGCGGACGTCGCGCCGGACTGGCCAAGGGCGGGACCCTGGTGAGCTTCGGCGAATTCGGCCTGATGGCCGAGGAGGTCTGCTGGCTAACCAGCCGCCAGATCGAGGCCGCGCGGCGGGCAATGACTCACCACATCAAGCGCGGTGGTCGGATCTGGATTCGCGTCTTCCCGGACAAGCCGGTGACGCGAAAGCCGGCCGAGGTCCGGATGGGTTCCGGCAAGGGTGCTCCCGATCACTGGGTGGCGGTCGTCAAGCCGGGCCGCGTCATGTTCGAGATGTCGGGCGTGACCGAGACCGTGGCGCGCGAGGCGATGCGCCTGGCAAGCCACAAGCTCCCCATCCAGACGAAGTTCGTGGTGAAGGAGGGCGTCGAAATTGGACATCAATGAGATCCGGACACTCTCCGACAGCGACCTCGAAGCGGCCCTGCTCGATGGAAAGCAGGAGCTCTGGAAGATTCGATTTGACCTGGCAACGCGCCAGGAGAAGAACTACAGCCGCCTCCCCGCGACCCGCAAGCGGATCGCGCGGATCCTGACGGTGATGACCGAACGACAGCACGCTGCGACGGCCGCCATGGCCGACGCGCAGAAGGCAAGTTGATGCAAGGCAAGCGACGGACAAAGGTCGGACGCGTGATCTCCGACAAGATGGACAAGACGGTGGTGGTCAGCGTCGAACGCCTGCGCCGCCACCCGGTCTACAAGCGGGTCGTCCGCTTGTCCAGCAAGTTCAAGGCGCATGACCCGGAGAACACCGCTCACGTGGGCGATACCGTCCGCATCGAGGAGAGCCGCCCGCTCTCGCGCGAGAAGCGCTGGCGCCTCGTCGAGGTCGTCTCGCGCGGCTCGGGCGAGGAGATGGTGGACCCCGCATGATCCGCCAGTACACACGGTTGCGGGTCGCCGACAACTCGGGCGCGCGTGAGCTGATGTGCATCACCGTGCTCGGCCGATCGCACGCCGATACCGCCGAGGTGGGCGACGTGATTGTCGCCAGCGTGAAGCAGGCCATGCCCAACTCCGGGGTGAAGAAGGGCGAAGTCGTGAAGGCCGTCATCGTGCGAACCACCAAGGAATACGGCCGCCCCGACGGCAGCCACATTCGGTTCGATGAGAACGCCGCCGTCCTCATCACGCCGCAGGGAAGCCCGCGCGGCACGCGCATCTTCGGCCCGGTGGCTCGCGAGCTGCGCGAGCGGAACTACATGAAGATCGTGTCGCTCGCGCCGGAGGTGCTTTGACCATGACCATTCGAAAGGGCGACACCGTCCTGGTGCTCGCCGGCAAGGACCGCGGGAAGCGCGGCACGGTGGATCACGTCGAGGTGACGAAGCGCGGCCTCGGCGTCGTGGTGCCCGGCGTGAACATGGCCAAGAAGCATCAGCGTCCAAAGACCCGCACCCAGCAGGCCGGGATCCTGGAGATCCCGGTGCCGATCCATATCAGCAACGTGCAGATCGTCTGCCCGCGATGCGACAAGCCGACCCGGGTGGCCCACCAGATCATCGAGGGGCAGGAACACCGGGTGCGCGTCTGCAAGCAGTGCGGCGAGCAGATCGAGGGCGGCAAGTGAGCCCCGACGCGAAGGCGCGCGCCACGCGGGCGCCACGGCCTGAGTCGAGCAAGGCGCCTGCCGTGAAGCCGGCTGCCAAGACCACGGCTGCCAAGATCACGGCTGCCAAGAGCGCACCCGCCAGGAAGCCGGCTACCAGGACCGTGGCCGCCAAGGTGACGGAGCCGTCCGTGTCCGCCGCCCCGCCAGCCGCTTCCGGCCTTCGCGAGCGCTATCGGCGCGAGGCGGTGCCGGTCCTGCAGCGCGAATTCGGGTACGCGAACCCGATGCAGATTCCGCGGCTCGACAAAGTGGTCGTCAACATCGGCCTGGGCGAGGCAATCCAGAATGCCAAGGCACTCGACGCGGCGGTCCACGACCTGACGCTGATCACCGGCCAGAAGCCGATCGTCACCCGCGCCAAGCGATCGATCGCGCAGTTCCGGCTTCGCGCCGGGATGCCGATCGGTGCGAAGGTGACCCTTCGCGGTGGTCGAATGTATGACTTCCTGGAGCGCACGATGCGCCTGGCGCTGCCGCGCATCCGCGACTTCCGGGGGATCACGCCGCGCTCGTTCGACGGTCGCGGCAACTTCAGCCTCGGGCTGCGAGAGCAGCTCGTCTTCCCGGAGATCGACTACGACAAGATCGACCGCCTGCGCGGTCTCGAGATCAGCATCGTCACCACCGCCCGGACCGATGAGGAGGGGCGCAAGCTTCTTGAGCTCCTCGGCATGCCGTTCCAGGCCAGTTAACGAGGATCAGTCGAAGTGGCCAAGAAATCGATGATCGCGAAGTCGCTGCGCAAGCCGCGCTTTCCGGTCCAGCAGCACAACCGATGCGGCATCTGTGGCCGTCCGCGGGGCTTCATGCGCCGCTTCGGGATGTGCCGGATCTGCTTCCGGGAGCGAGCCCTCGAGGGCCAGCTGCCGGGCGTCACCAAGTCGAGCTGGTAGCTCGATCAGCCTCAGCTGCATTGTGCGGCACCATCAGCGGCAGGCGCCAACCGCCGGATGCGGCGCGAACCACCGCCGAGGAGACATGAACACGAAATGAACGTCACCGACCCGATCGCCGACATGCTGACCCGCATTCGCAATGCGAGCTCGGCGCGTCATCGCGAGCTGACCTTTCCGTCGTCGCGCGTGAAGCGCGAGATCGCACGCATCCTGGCCGAGGAGGGCTTCATCGAGGCCTACTCCACGGCGAAGGACGGCGTGGGAGAGACGCTCAACGTGCAACTCAAGTACGTTGAGGGCCGCACCCCGGTGGTCAGCGGCATCAAGCGCATCAGCAAGCCGGGTCTGCGGGTGTATGCCCGCAAGACCGAGATCCCGCGCGTCCTCGGCGGCCTCGGCCTGGCCATCCTATCCACCTCCCACGGGATCATGACCGGGCAGCAGGCCCGGAAGCTGAATCTCGGTGGCGAGGTGATCTGCTACGTCTGGTAAGGAGCGAACGCAATGTCACGAATCGGTCGAATGCCGATCGCGCTCCCGGCCGGTGTGGAGGTGATCCAGGATGGCAGCACCCTGCGGGTGCGCGGTCCGCTCGGAGTTCTCGAGCGCAACATCCACCCGGAGATGACCGTCGATCAGACGGAGAACACGCTGCGGGTGACACGGCCGACGGATGAGCCGCGTCATCGGGCGCTGCACGGCCTGACGCGCACCCTGGTCGCGAACATGGTGACCGGCGTCACGACCGGGTTCACCAGGGCGCTGGAGATCAGCGGCGTCGGGTACCGGGCGCAGCTGCAAGGCACGAAGCTCGTGCTGGCGCTCGGGTATTCCCACCCGGTCGAGGTTGACGCGCCGGAGGGGATCACCTTCCAGGTGGAGACCCCCACCAAGCTCGCGGTGTTCGGCGCGGACAAGGAGCTGGTCGGCCAGATGGCGGCCTATATCCGATCGCGCCGCAAGCCCGAGCCGTACAAGGGCAAGGGCATCCGATACGCGGGCGAAGTGATCCTGCGCAAGGCCGGCAAGGCCGGCAAGGTGGGGGGCGGCAAGTAGCATGATCAAAAGCGAATCTCGCGACGCGCTTCGTCGCAAGCGCCACGCCCGGTTGCGCCTGCGGGTCGAGGGGAACCCTGAGCGGCCTCGCCTCTCGGTCTTTCGGAGCGCCAAGTTCATCTATGCCCAGGTGATCGACGACAGCAGCGGGCACACGCTCGCCGCCGCCTCGAGCCGTGAGGCCGCGTTCGCCGTCGGGTCGGGCAAGATCGATTCGGCTCGAGCCGTGGGCCGCGCGATCGCGGAACGCGCCCGCAGCGCAGGCGTTCGCGCCGTGGTGCTCGACCGCGGTGGATATCGATATCACGGGCGGGTTCGCTCGCTCGCCGAGGGCGCCCGCGAGGGCGGCCTCGACCTGTAGCGGAGGAACTCATGGCTCGTATCGATCCCGCAAAGCTCAACCTGGTAGAGAAGGTCGTCCAGATCAATCGCGTTGCCAAGGTGGTGAAGGGCGGACGTCGCTTCAGCTTCAGCGCGGTGGTCGTAGTGGGTGACGGCAACGGCATCGTCGGCGCCGGCCTCGGCAAGGCCGGCGAGGTGCCCGAGGCGATTCGCAAGGGCGTCGAGGATGCCCGCAAGCACCTCATCCGGGTGCCTCTTGTCGGCTCGACCATTCCCCACGAGATCCGTCGCGACTTCGGCGCCAGCACGGTTCTGCTCAAGCCGGCGTCGGCCGGCACCGGGGTCATCGCCGGTGGTTCGGTCCGCGCGGTGGTCGAGGCGACCGGCATTCGCGACCTCCTGAGCAAGACGATGGGCAGCACGAACCCGGTCAACGTGGTGTCCGCCACCATGAAATGCCTCCAGGCGCTTCGCTCGGCCGATGACCTGGCGGCCCGCCGCGGCCGGACCGCGGAGCAGCTGATCGGGAAGCGGGCGGCGGCGGCAGCGCGTCGACCGCACGAGTACGTCGAGCGTCCTGCGCCGGCGTTCCCCGGGTCGGGTGGCGGCCGTGGCCGCTAGGAAGCGCGCGGCCGAGACGGCCGCCAACATGCTCAAGGTCACCTGGACCACCTCCGAGATCGGGCACAAGGCCGCGGCACGGGGTACCATCCGCGCCCTCGGCCTGCATCGGCTCAATGAGACGGTCGAGATTGCCGACAACCCGGTCAACCGCGGGATGCTTCGCCGGGTCGCCTTCCTGGTGACCGTCGAGGAGAGCGCCGCCGATGCTTCGGCGACGGCAGGAGACGCCTAGATGAAGCTTCACGATCCACAGCCCAACGCGGGTTCGCACAAGGCGTCACGGCGGGTTGGTCGCGGCCACGGCTCGGGGCGCGGCAAGACCGCGGGACGTGGCACCAAGGGCCAGAAAGCCCGCGCCGGCAGCAGCATTCCCGGTTGGTTCGAGGGTGGCCAGACGCCCCTTCACATCCGCACCCCGAAACTGCACGGCTTCAAGAATCGTTTCCGAGTCGAATACGCCGCCATCAACTTGGCGCGCGTGTCGGATGTCGCCGCGGGGACGCTGATCACGCCGGACGTCCTGCGTCACGACCAGTTGATCCGTGACCAGAAGACGCGCCCGATGCCGGTGAAGATCCTCGGCGGAGGAGAGGCACCGCGCGGCGTCACCATTCACGCGCACGCGTTCACCCGTTCGGCGCGCGAGAAGCTCCTTGCCGCGGGAAGCGTCGCCCAGCTGATCAGCTGGCCCGACGGCCTGCCGGTGGAGGATCAGCCAGAGGAGATGGCCGCGGTCGGCTCGGCCCCCGAGACCCGACCCGAGGCCGTCGAGAGCGAGACCGAGAGCGAGTCCTAGGTGATCGAGTCACTGGTCACCGCCTTCCGCGCGCCCGACATCCGGCGCAAGATCCTCTTCACGCTGGGGATCCTGCTCATCTTCCGGGTGCTGACCAACGTCCCGGTGCCGAATGTCGATGCCACTCGGCTGGCGAACCTGTTCAACACCAACCAGCTGCTTGGCCTGCTCGACCTCTTCTCCGGCGGCGGCCTGGCCAGCGCGTCGATCATTGGGATGGGCGTCAACCCCTACATCAACGCCAGCATCATCATGCAGCTGATGCAGGGCGTGATCCCGAGCCTTGGCGAGCTGGCCCGGGAGGGGGAGTACGGTCGCAACCGGATCAACCAGTACACGCGGATGCTGACCGTGCCGATGGCCTTCGCCCAGGGCTACGGGTTCTCGGTCCTGCTCTCCGCCAACGGGGTGATCCCGGCCCACTCGCTCTTCAGCTTCGAGACCCTCTCGCTGCTGCTCTCCTTCACGGCCGGCACGATCCTGCTGATGTGGCTCGGTGAGTTGATCAGCGAACGTGGCCTCGGCAACGGAATCAGCTTCATCATCTTCGCCGGCATCGTGGGTCGCCTTCCGCACCGCGCCGCGCCGATCGTCACCGGTCCCGACGGGATCGTGAAGATCATCCCGTTCATCGTGATCGCGCTCATCGTCATCGCCGGGGTCGTGTTCATCAACGAGGGCCAGCGACGGATCCCGGTCCAGTATGCGAGCCGCGTCCGCGGGCGGCGCATGTACCAGGGGCAGACCCAGTACCTGCCGCTGAAGGTGACCATGGCCGGCGTGATTCCGATCATCTTCGCCATCAGCATCCTGCTCTTCCCGGCGCAGATCGCCCAGTACTTCACCGCCAGCTCCATCGAGTGGGTGCGCGGCGCCGCGACCTTCGTGGTGAACAACCTGAGTCAGAACAACGTCGCGGTGTACGGGGTGCTCTACTTCCTGCTGGTCGTCTTCTTCACCTACTTCTACACCGCGTTCCAGTTCCGGCCAGATCAGACCGCCGACTTTCTGCGCAAGAACGGCGGCTTCATCCCCGGCATCCGCCCCGGCAAGCCGACCGAGGAGTTCCTCGCCCGCGTCACCAACCGCATCACGCTCGGCGGCGCCCTCTTCCTGGCCTCGCTGGCGGTGCTTCCGCTGCTCGTGGCCACCGCCATCCCCGGGACGCAGGGGCTGCAGCTCGGCGGCACGAGCATCCTGATCGTCGTGAGCGTGGTCGTCGAGACCATGAAGCAGCTTGAGGCGCAGATGATGATGCGTCACTACGAGGGCTTCATCCGGTGAACGGAGCGGGTGCAGGCCCCACCGCGTCGCCCGGCGGACGCAGGATCCTGCTCCTGGTGGGCCCCGTGGGGGCAGGCAAGGGGACGCAGGCCACTGCCCTCAGCCGAGAGCTTGGCCTCGTGCACCTCGCGTCGGGAAATCTCTTCCGCCAGGCCCTGAACGAAGGCTCACCCCTCGGCGAGCAAGCGCGCACCTACATGGAGCGCGGCGACCTGGTGCCCGACGAGATCACGATCGGCATGTTCATGCAAGAGCTCGCGGGCCCTGACGCGGTCCGGGGTGCGATTCTCGACGGATTTCCGCGGACCGTGACGCAGGCCGCCGCCCTCGATGCGACCCTGGCGGCCAACGGAACGCGCATCGAACGCGTGATCTCGATCGAGGTCCCGGTCGAGGAGCTGGTGGCCCGGGTGGCCGGGAGACGAACATGCCCGGTCTGCGGAACCTCGTACCACCTCTCCGGCGAGCCCCCTTCTCGGCCCGGTCTCTGCGACCGTGACGGGACGCCGCTGGTCCAGCGGGACGATGACCGCCACGAGGTGGTCCGGGCGCGCCTCGCGAAGCAGATCGCACCGATGCTCGAGGTGCTCGACCACTACGACGCCGCCGGGATCGTCGCCCACATCGACGGCATGCAGCCGATCGCAGACGTGACGGCCGCCATCCTGAGGAGCCTCGCCGTCGGGCGCGATGGCTGACCTGGCACGACCCCGGCCCGCGCGCCCATGGTGACCATCAAGCGCCCCGAAGAGATCGCCAGGATGCGCCACGCGGGCGGCATCCTGGTCGACGTGCTGACGGCGCTCGAGCACGAGCTGCGACCCGGGGTCAGCACCGCGGACCTCGATGCGATCGCGGCCGGCATCATCCGATCGGCAGACGCGATTCCTTCGTTCCTCGGATACGGCGGTTCGCGCGGTCGCCCGGCGTTTCCCGCCTCGATCTGCGCCTCGATCAATGACGAGGTCGTGCACGGCATCCCGTCGCGCCGCCGCCGCCTGGTCGAGGGAGACGTGATCGGGCTCGACGTTGGATGCATCTGGCAGGGTTGGCATGCCGACGCGGCCCGCACCTTCTCGGTCGGGCCGGCGCCGACGGCGGTGCGCGAACTGATCGATGCCACGAGGCGCGGGCTCGACGCCGGCATCGCCGCCGCAGTGCCGGGCAACCGGCTGGGCGACGTGGGCGCGGCCATCGAGGCGGTTGCCAACGAGCGCGGCTACGGGATCGTCCGGCCGTTCGTCGGCCACGGGATCGGCACCGCCATGCACGAGAGCCCGAACGTGCCGAACTACGGCAAGGCGGGGACCGGCATGCGCATCGAGCCCGGCATGTGCTTCGCGATCGAACCGATGT